>Ga0335394_10000858_pt1 | contig 33428 bp, 22 predicted proteins | sample MAT03_FD_205741 | JGI IMG/M metagenome (GOLD analysis project Ga0335394, IMG submission 205741) | Freshwater microbial communities from Lake Fryxell liftoff mats and glacier meltwater in Antarctica - MAT-03 (spades assembly) (version 2) ...
AAAAAAAAGAAAAATATGATTTAGGGATATTTTATTTTTGAATCGTATTTAATATTAAAAAATATATATTTAGTGTTTCAGTTTAGTAGTAAACTGAAACACTAATGATAATGACATCTTGTTAATCTAATTATTCGCAATGATAATTGGAAAACATACGAAAATATTTTGGAAGAAAAAAAACTCAAAATTTATTTAAGAAATAAAGAAGGTATTCGTCCAATAGATGGTATTAATAAAGACGATTTGGATGATTTTTTTGAGTTGGTATACAAATCATACACAAGTCAATTGGATTCGGATATTGAGTGGGTAGATGATATTGATAAAAAAATTTCATTGATATTGGAAAATGGTGATAATATTCAATCATACAAAGATTATATTATGAGAAAAATCGTAAGAGGTCAATCTTATCCATTAAAAAAAAATAATAACATAATGTTAAAATTAATAAGTCCACCAAAAACTAATATTACACATTTTTCCGCATACACATATAATTATATTTGTTTTCTTTATTATATTTTGGATAAGTATCCATCCATTAAAATACCAGCAATGGCAAAAAATCAAATGGAAAATAAGAATTTAAAAGATTTTTATGAAGAAATTATTCAGGATCACAAAGAAAAAACGCCAGATAATGCTATTTTTCGGTCTATAATTAGGGATTATATTAATCATTCACCAATTTTAGTTAATCACATTATCATTTGGAAAAATAATAAAACATATTTTTTTTCCCCATATATTGTGCAAGGCATACACGAAACAATTGAAAAATATCCTGATACCCGATTTATTTTATTAAAATTGACTATTGTGAGTGATAAAAATTTTAACCATGCTAATATTTTAATATACGATATCAAAAATAAATATATTGAAAGATTCGATCCGTATGGAAAGGTGCCTTTCAATCATAGCTAACAAATAGATCAATTATTGCGAGCATTTTTTGGTGACTATTTTCCTGATATTACTTATGTATCTCCATGCGAACTAGCTGATGGTATTTCTTTCCAAATTTTTTCGGATGAGACAAATAATATTAACCATGTAGAAAATGATCCAACAGGATTTTGTGTAGCGTGGTGTTTATGGTATGTAGAAATGCGTATCAAAAATATTAAAATCGAACCCAAACAATTAATAAAAAGAACAATACAACAAATAAATAAAAGTGAAGACAAATTTAAAGATTATATCCGAAATTATTCTAATTATTTGGATTCGGAAAAAAATAATATATTGGAAAAAGCAGGATTACCAAAAAAATATTGGTATATGATGCACATACCAATTCCAATTTATAAAGCGTATTTGAAATATATAAGAAATATATTTAATTGGGTAGTTTAATATTTTTCATTAGTACAACCAATGACCAATATGCTCAAAAAAAAACCAGCAGTTTTTTGAGGATATAATTGCAAAATGTTATACAGGGTGAAAGCAGAACACATTTGGAAGAATGACATACAAATGTATAGATTAAACAATTTTACACACCCGAATTGGAGATATTTTCTCTCATTCTAGTATATTATTTATGTATAACAAAAGACCGAACATGGTGAAAAAAAAATTTAATTTTAATCACAATAGTGGAGAACTATGTTCATGCAATAACAATAATATTATCAGTTATTGCAATAATTCATCCACCACCGACATAATAACTTTATTTAGTACAAAAGATAATGATAATAAATATGAATTAAAATATTATGTTTTGAAAAGCGAATTAGTTTTAGTTATTACGAATATTTGTAACCCAACAATATGCGAAACAATTGTCATTTCTGATGCCAATAAAAAATTACCGTTTGGTTGTCCATCCACCACAACATATAATTATAACAAACCAGCAACAACGTTTGGTTCATATAAAAATCCTGATTGTAAAACATACGATAATTCCGATTATGAATTATACGATAATTCCAATTACGAATCATACGATAAAACATACGATAAAACATACGATAACGCAAATTATAAAATATACGATAAAATATCCAACAAGTGTAGTGGTTGTGATAAATATGATAAATGCGACACAAAAGATAAATTTGGTTGTTGTTGTAATAAGGTAAAAGGCGAAACAGGACAGTTTGAATATGAAATTAAAAATGATTGCCACAAAAATAAATGCAATAAGGGAGAATGTTACAAAGGCCAAAAAGGTGATAGTGGTAATAAGGGAGATAAGGGCGATAATGGCGACAAAGGCCGAACTGGTATCCAAGGCGAAAAAGGTAATCGTGGTAGAAAAGGGGATACGGGAGATCGAGGTAAAAAAGGAGATTATGGTGAAAAAGGGGAATCTTGCGATAAATGCAAAAAAGGTGAAAAAGGAGATCGAGGTAAAAAGGGAGACCAAGGTGAAAAAGGGGAATCTTGCGATAAATGCAAAAAAGGCGAAAAGGGAGATAATGGTACAAGAGGAGATTCTGGTGAAAAAGGAAAACGTGGTGACAAAGGTGATAAGGGAGACCATGGAGATAAAGGCAAACACGGAGAAAGAGGTGATAATGGAAATAATGGTGATAAGGGAGATAAAGGGAAAAAAGGTGATAAAGGTCAAAATGGCATTGGTTTTAGATTTTTATGCGAGTATAATCCAGAAAAAACATATCATCTAAATGATGTAGTACGTGTTGAGGGAAAAAATAATTGCGGTAAAATATATGTATATACGGGTAGCTCACCAAGTGGTCCTCTTTCAGAGAGTACCGATATCGCGACTATAAATGGTTGGAAGTTAATGTTAAAAGATGGTATTTGTTGTAAAAAGACCTGTTCCGAACCAAGTGTATCAACTGATCAAAAAATTAGTAGGAGTTATGCGGATACTGAATCAGGTATTTCATCATTATCTGATACCGGTAGTAACATTTCGGAATATAATCCGAAAGATGCTAGTGAAATGAGTTCTGAATACAGTAATAGTTGTGGTATTTCGGCATCAACTGACACATCTATTAAAAAAATATTAGCCGATCACAAAAAATTTTGCCAAAATAAGGACGATGTACATAATTTAGTGGCAGAAAAAGATAGGCCTATGTACTATAAAGGCGAATGGTTAAAATATGAATCATATGATAAAAACGATTTAGTAAAATATAAAAATGTATTTTACATTGCCACCAAAAAAAATTCCGGCGTTACTCCCGGACAAAAATCTTTATTTTGGAATATTTTTATTAATAATGGTGTCCGTTACCAAGGAAATTGGAAAAAAGACAAAACTTACAGTATTAATGATATTGTTCGTTCAGATAATGGCAGTTATATTGCGATTGATGGTCCAACAAAAGGTATTCCTATATCTGATACCGAAAGTTGGGCATTATTGTGCAAAGATGGCACTGAAAAAAATATTCCACAAACTGAAACAAGTACATCATTTAATGGTGCATATAATTCACAACATATTATCGAATCGTATAACCAAAAACCATTCCATAAATCAAAACCGATGACTAGAGCTGAAATGGAACTTGATCTTGCTGTTTTGGATGACGAAACTGATTCAAAGCTTCAATCAATATTGGACTCATCTACTTTGGATTTAAAAAATATCGATACTGATTTTGATACTAAGGATAATTGTTTTTATTATGCGTGCAAACAATCCGATATTAAATATTCGTTATCGTCCAAAAAACCAAAATGGCATGTTCCGATAACTTTTGAAAAAACATTAGAAACTGGATCCGTATTTGATAGTAGAAAGGGTCAAATCTTATTTAATAGACCGGGAATTTATAAAATAACTGTCCATATTAATTTTACTGGTACCAATTTATTTAGTACACTCGCATATCTTTTAAAACCATCCGATGATCCTAACGCGGATCTCTACCAAAAAAATAGAAAAATACAATCAAGTAAAATGTCAATAACATGTGCATCACAAATTAAAAATCATTTACAGTATTGTTTTATTGTTAAAGTAAAAGACGCATTATCTACATTAGTATTCATGTCTGAACATCAAACTGGTAAAATGAAACACATTCCAGATGATAAGGAAATTACCATTTTTGGAAAGGAAAAAACATGGATATTAGTCGAAAAAATAAATTAATGTTATCAAATACTAATTTATTTTTAATTTCTTTTCCAAAGTTCTTCCAAAGACCTGAAATGTTGCTTATTCACATCCCCCAATTTACAATATTTTTTATCACTCACATTATCGCGTGGTGATGAACAGCGTCTACCATTTTCACCACGTTGTAATTTATTAGTTCCAGAAATCCCAAAAAATTTTCGCTCGTTCGCTTTTTGTCCCGATACTCTTTCTATTAACAAATGATAAATAGCTGTTTCCTGTACAGTATGATTTTCATATAAAGCCAATAATACATCTGTTTTATCAAAACCGAGAGATACTATTTTATCAACCAAAATTAAATTAATTTCCTTTAGCGGTGCTCTTGGTGGAAGATAAGAAGGCAGCACATCGTATGAAAGCCATGGATGATTTTTGATTTGTTTTAAACTTATTCTATGTTCAGCTGGTACAAAAATTTTTGATATTAAATCTTTTAGTACGGGATCCAAAATTTTATCTACATTATATTCAAATCTACAAATGTGTCGCATCATATTTTCCCTGGTGCACGTCCATGGCATCATACCAACAACCATACAATAAAGAACAACACCCATACTCCAAATATCAACCTTTATTGGATTGTATGGATCACCTTCCATAATTTCTGGAGCACAATATTCCAATGAACCACAAGCTGTTTTGTGTTTTGAATTTGTGTTAATAAAATTAGAGAGTCCAAAATCTGTTAGTTTGATAGTTAAATCCCTATCGGCAATAAGAATATTTTCCAATTTAATGTCACGATGAACGATTAGGTTTCCGTGACAATATTCTATACAAGAAATAAGTTGTCGAAATATTTTTTTGGCAGCTTCTATGCACAGGCATTTTTTTTCTTTAATATGTTCAAAAAGGTCTCCACGCTTCACGTATTCCATAACAATATAATAAAAATTGTCGTCCTCATAATGATCAAAATATTTAACAATGTGTGGGTGATCACATAATTTCATTATGTCGATTTCTCTAATTAATTTTTTTTTGATATTTTTGCTGGAACATTTAGTACCCTTGATTTTTTTTTTAGCAATGACTTTAATAGCTACCTTTTTTTTTGTTTTGATGTGTTTTGCTTTCCAAATTGTACCAAATTTTCCCTCGCCAATGATATGGCTCAGGCAATATGTGTTTCCTATAATTCTTCTAGAATCATCGGACTCCATTATGCATTAACATTAAAAAATCTAAAGACAAACCAAGTATTTTTTTTTTCAATTTTTCAGGTACAAAAAAATTTTGTTGTTGTGATGTAAATCTATGTTATTGTAATGTAAAAATCTATGTTGTAAAAAATTTGTGTGGCTCTCTAAAAATGCATACATTCACATACTTTTTAAAGGCACTGTAACGTAAAATTCGATGGTTGAATACGATGGTTAAATACGATTTTAAAGAGCCAATTTATTGAATTGTTCTTTTAGCAAATAATACAGGGCTGTTTCATATGAATCCATATTATTTTAAATACAAATAATAATATCCTCTTTGACAATTCCAAACGGTACTATTTTGTCAATAATTTCTGGATTGATTTGTTCAATTCGTTCAATTTGTTTTTTTATTGGGAAATATGCGGGTAATATATAGCCTGTTAACCAACAATGTTTTTTTATTTGGCCCAGATTTATACGTAAATGTCTTGGTACAAAAATACGCGATAATAAGTCCTTTAAAATTGGATCATCAATCGAATTACTATTGTATTTATAATTTTTAATGTTATTGGCAATGGCTCCTAAACTAAAATCACTATCATCCAACCATGGCAAATATCCAGTTATCATACAATAAAGAACAACACCCATACTCCAAATATCCGCTTTCATTGGGTTATATTTTTGTTTTTTCATTATTTCAGGTGCACAGTATTCAATTGATCCACAAAAATTATCATTCAATATATTTATATCGATATTACTGGAAAATCCAAAATCCGTTAATTTAATATGTAAATTTTTATGATCCGAAATTAAAATATTTTCTGGCTTAATATCCAAGTGCGCAATTAAGTTTCCGTGACAATATTCAATTGCAGAAAGAAGTTGGCAAAATATTTTTTTGGTATCGTTAACGGTAATTATATTTTTCTTTTCGATATAATCGTAAAGGTCACCATATTTGGCGTATTCCATTACAATATAATAATTATTATTGTCAATATATGTATCCAAAAATTTACTAATATGTGGGTGATCGCATTTTTTCATTGCCGATATTTCTTTCATATAACTAGTATGTATGTCATCGAATGATATTCTATAATTTTTTTTTGGAATAATTTTAATGGCAACAGTTTCTTGTGTTTTGATATTAGTAGCTTTTTTAATTATACCAATGCTGCCTTTATTTATTGTTTCAGCAAAACAATAAAATTGTTTAATACAATTTGTTTGATTATTCGTGTCCATTATAATTGTTTATATTTATTTATATTTTCTTCGAATCAGGTACTTATATATAATTAAACCGAATATTATAACTATAATTTTTTTTCAATTTTTCATAATATGAATTACTAAATCAAATAGAATGCGTTTTTAATTTATATTTTAATATTCTAATATACAATATACTACATTACAGAATGGTAGATGTTGAACAATTTAATCTGACACCACAAATCGATGAACCAACATGCACATTTAAAATTGTGCATTTAAACAATAGATCTGATACATATCATTTGACACGACAAGTACTTTTGGACGCAACATTAACACAAAGTACATACTGTTTTTTTTATCATATATTGGCAATGGATATGGACGATTTTAATAAAATGTACGGTTCATTCGCGTGTTTAATTGCTAGAAGCGAAATAGAAGCGGATATATATTTAAACGTTGATCCGGAAGCCTTAAATTATATTATAAAATATGTTCAAACTAATAAAATAAATGGCGCACAAATCTATTCCCATAATTGGAAAATTATTGATGAAATGATTGATTTAGCAACTATGTTTGGTATGCCAAATCTTGTTTCAATGTTGAGAAATCTTCATCCATCGGAAGAAAATATTACACAAACAATCCAAATATTAAAAGATGTTGGTGAAAATATACTGACAATGTACAAAGAAAATATTGATAGTGATTACAAGATTGAAATATATTTGAATCGATTTTACAAATTTTTGGAGGAAAATCGGGAATCAATTATTGATGTATTTATTAAAAAAAATATGTATACAATGGATCCATTTACCAATAAATTCTTAATGTTACTATGTGAGGTGCTTATTACTCCAGCACTTTGTAAGTACATTAAATATTACCGTGGTAAAGAAAAAAATCATTTTGGAAATAAACAAAGTGATTCCAGTAACATTGCTGAAGAAATTAAAAATCATTTTGAAAATAAACAGTGCAATCCTCGTGATATTGTTGAAGAAATTAAAGATAAATTTAAAACAACAATGGGTGATCAAACAAATAAAATATTCGATTTTAATTTGGAAGCAACAAAATTTGATAAAGATAGTATTAACGATATAATTAATAAAATCATGGAAAAAATACAAAAAAATTAAAAACATTATTATGTTTTATTCTTTTTGATTTTCCCAGAACTAAACGTTTCCCGTTGTTCTGGTGTTAAATAATCCATGCCTAATACTTTAAAAACATCCGATTCTGATTTAATTTTTATTGGTGTACGATTACCATCATCGTCAATTTTATATAAACCATATTCATTCAAAATCATTTTTCGTTTTTTAGCAGCTGTTCTCATAATTGTATTTAGTTCATACGGACCAGTAAAATATAACATCGCAGTGGGCAAACTATTGTAAGGAATAAAACGCATATCAATTCTTCTAACCGGAAAAGATTTATATTTACCAAACCCCATATATTTAACGTTATAATGTTTATCTGTTAAATGATCCAATAAAAACTCATTATCGGTAAGTTGATTGACCAGTAATTCTAAATATGATTCAAGTCCAAATTTACTTGGATTAACAATTTGTTTGGTTGTTTTGACTTTTGGATGATATACTAGAACATCAATATCTCCCGATGTTTTTTTTCCGCGTCTGTATGAACCACAAACCATAATTTCTAATTTTGGATCTATTTTATATGCTTCTTTCACCAAATATTTTTCTATTGTAGCTATTTCATTTCGTGGAATGTTTCCTTCTACAATACCATAATATTTAAGCCCCAATAATACGGTATCATTAACCTCAATTTTTTTTGTTTTAATTGCTTTTTTGAGTTCAGCAATACTTTTAATATTCTGTTTTGTTACTAAATATTTTGCGATCGATCTTCCGATTCCAATTATATTTTCTAATTCCTGAATACTGTCAATTTTTTTTTGTTTTTTCTTATCATATTTTTGCTTTAGTTCATTTAATTTCCCAGTTTCTAAAATTTCTTTTATTCGGCGTATTGTTCCTTCACCGATACCAGGAATTTCTTTCAAATCATCAGGTTCTGTTATTTCAAAATCCAACTTTTTCAGAATTCCAGTAATTTTTTTAATTGATTGCAAACGATATTTATGCATTTTCATTTCTTTAATATCGTTTTCTACCTGGGCATTTAAAGATTCTGCTTCAATTTGTTTAATCAATTGATTGAACTGATCAATAATTAGAGTATTCATTACTATACGAATAGATAAGGAAATTGTATTTATACAGCGTTATTATCACTTAATGATATATTTAAAAAATATATCATTAAGTACAAAAAAACAGCATAGCAAATATTATATTATTGCACAAGTAATTTTTCGATGCTATGAATTAAAGCAATATAACAAAATTGGAGTTGTTCTTTGCTTTGGACCAATCCATATCTGTATTTTCTCATTGCCAAAATAGTATTTACAATATCAATACTAATTGATCTATCATTAAAAAAAGTATTCCAAGAGAAAAAATTTCTAATATTAAGTGAATGCATACAATTAATTGAATCTTGGTCAGATGTTTCCAGCATATATTGTAGTTTTGATTCAGAAATATTTCCCGTTAAAATTTCTTGGATAATAGAATATAATTTATGAAAAACACAAAAAGAACCACTGCGTCCCACACCTGCACTACAATGTATAATTATTGGATCGGTTGAATCAAATTTATCAATAACAGGAATAATATCTAAAAAAGTAATTATTTCTGATTCTTTTGGTGCTTCATGATCTGGCCAACCAAGATATTGGACATGAAGTATTTCTTTGTTTATAGGCTGTTGTTCTATACCTTGTCCAAAATGGATATCATTATTTTTTATTTTTAGTTTTCGATTTTGTTTATTTAAATGTCTATAATCACTTATTAGTACTTTTCTTAAAATGGTATTATCATTTTGTTGTGTTTTAGAATTGACACGAATTTTAAAATTGATTAAAATGTTATCCATTTCATCCATCTCATGTGACATAACCAATACCTCATCTTCATCATCGAAATACGCATCAAATTTAGATTTTCCATTTTCATTTTCTTGTGCCAAAGAAATAATAATCGGAACATCATAATGCAAAACCATAGCCCAAAAATCAGAAACAAAATGCTTTATTGGTCCCTGTGATAAAATATATCGTTCTATAATATTAGCATTAATGTATGAAACATTTGGTACTAAAGCGCGTGTTGATTCGTGTGCTAAAATATTACTATACCTATTTTTGTGATAATTTATTTGTAAACACGCTGTGTCATAACAATACTGATAACATTCACTTGTATCATTAATAATTTTGTATATTGATTCAAAATTATCGGATTGATATTTTTCATATTCTAATTTCAATTGAATAAGTAATTTTTCTATAAAAACTGTTGGATTTTCTTTACAAGCATTTGTGGTTTCCATAAATTAACTGCAATATATTTTTGCTAAGACTAATATATATATATTGGCATCGGCTTTGTTTGATTTTTAGATTTTCAATTTTTTTATAATATGGCAAATTTGCCGAAATATAGGATTTTTGTTGGTACAATAAATTTTTGTTTTATTTTTATTTGATTGGCAAAAAAATTGATTATTTTACCACATAAATAATATATCTGTATATTAAACATCAAAAACATAATTATTTATGATGAATTCCGGTAATACCGAAAGTAACAACAATGGAACATCCTACACTGACAATACTTTTTTTATTAATAGTAATAACACCCCACAAAATTTAGTTGACGATAAATCAAATCAAACCAAATCCGTGCATATTCATGGATTAACTGGTATTGTTAATACTACCAACACATGTTATATGAATAGTGCTATCCAAGCGTTTAGTCATAATTATCCATTGACAGGTTATCTATTTAATAAAAAAGAGGAAATTTTTGAAATACTTAAAAAAAATGCTAGAAAAATTTTAAAGGATAATGATTCATTTAAACTAGAATCCAAGACCAGTACAGTTCCAACAGAATTACGAGAGAAAATACAGAATCCGGATTACAGTCCAAAAATGTTGTCACTTGATGAAACAAATATAGTTTTTAATCATACAATAACAGCACAGTTAATTAGATTATTGGAAAATATGTGGGCCAGAAATTGCGTTGTTATTCCAACCAGTTTCCGAAAAGTTTTTTGTGAAGCAAGAGATAAATTTTTCTATGGATACGAACAACACGACGCTGAAGAAGCATACTCATGTGTTTTACAAAAAATGCAAGAAGAACTAGCGGAAGATAAAAATGTGAAATTCAAAACAACCAAAGCATCAGTGCAAGATTTTTTACAGTTTAAAAATGATATTACAATGAAAATCAAATCCGTATCCACTATGGAAGAAAAAAAATCATTATTGGATTCATACATGCAAAAGAAAAAAGAAATGGCTGCGGAAAGTTTAATAATTGAGGCTTTCAGGGAAATGAAAAAATATTATGGTAGTACGTACAGTCGTGTAACTGAAATTTTTTCTGGATTTATGCATTCGAGTACAATTTGTCCAGAACCAACGTGTGGTTATTCTAGTAACCGATTTGAAGTATTTCTCCATTTATCGCTTCCCATGCCACCAAATGAAAGCACTGATCCATTTACAATTGATGGTAGGCTACGCGCAATGTCAAATACGACAGAACCAGTAACAATTGAAAATTGTATGCACGAATTTTGCAAGGAAGAGATATTAGATGAAAAAAATCTATGGTTATGTGAAGGATGTAACCAAAAAGTACGCGGAATAAAAAAAATACAATTATGGACCGCTCCACCAGTTTTGGTGATTCAATTGAAAAGATTCAATAATGCGAGAACACAAAAAGATGGTAGATTTGTTTCCTATCCAATGGAACATTTTGATATTAGTTCTATGATTTCTCCAGTACAATCTGACACAATAAAATGTAATAAATATAAATTAATATGTGTCATTAATCATAGTGGTCAGTTGAATAATGGTCATTACTACACATATTGTTTGGATGCTGATACCGATAAATGGTTTGAATTTAATGATATTAATGTTAACGAAATTTCACCAAGCGTAGTTAAAACTTCTACCGCTTATCTTTTATTTTATATCAGAGAAGATTTTATCAACCAATAATAAAATTTTATTGCCAAACTTTAAAAAAAATAATTTAATATTTTGATAATATTAAATTATTTTAACTCTGTTGATAAACGAATTTTTTTATTATTTACGTATAGAAATGAAAAGGGGTACTAATCGTAATCCCACAAGGGGTAAGATATTTATTCAAATAGCATCGTATCGAGATAATCAACTTTTGCCTACAATAAGAGATTGTATTAATAATTCATATTGTCCAGAAAATTTAGTATTTTGTATTGCGTGGCAACATTGTATCGAAGACACATGGGATAATTTAGATGAATATCAAAATGATCAGCGTTTTAAAATAATCGATATTGATTTTAAAGATTCTCAAGGTGTGTGCTGGGCTAGAAATAAAATACAACAATATTATGATAATGAAGAATATACATTGCAATTAGATTCACATCATCGTTTTGTTCCAGATTGGGATAAAAAAATTATTGATATGTTAAAATATTTACAACAACAGGGTCATCCAAAACCATTATTAACATCTTACCTTCCTTCTTTTAATCCAATGAATGATCCAGACGAGCGAGTTTTGGATCCATGGAAATTAAATTTTGATAGATTTATTCCAGAAGGAGTTGTATTTTTTTTACCGGCAAAAATTGAAAATCATGAATCATTAACATCACCCATACCTAGTCGTTTTTATTCGGCGCATTTTTGTTTTACATTAGGAATTTTTTGCCAAGAAGTTCAACATGACCCAAATTATTATTTTCACGGAGAAGAAATTTCGGTGACAGTACGAGCATATACATGGGGTTACGATTTATTTAGTCCCCATAAATTAATTGCATGGCACGAATATACGCGCAAACATAGAAAAAAACACTGGGATGATTACGCAAATTGGAGCGAAAAAAATAAAATGTCGCACATTCGATTACGTAAATTATTTGGTATTGATAATACTATTAACGATATTGATTTCGGAAAATACGGTTTTGGTACAATACGATCATTAAATGATTATGAAAAATATGCCGGTATCTGTTTTAAAACAAGAGGCATACAACAATACACATTAGATCATAAATCTCCACCAAATCCTAAAATTTCTGATACAACCGAATATAATAAATCCTTTGTGAATGTATTCAAGCATTGTATTAATATCCATGAACAATATCTACCATACAATGATTACAAATTTTTGGCAGTAATATTTGAAGATGAAAATAATAATTCAATATTTCGACAAGATGTTACTCGGGATGATATTAGATCATTAAAAGATGAGTCCGATGGTTTTTATAAAATATGGAGAACATTTAATTATACTCAAAAACCAAAAAAATATATTGTATGGCCATTTTCCGAAAAATATGGATGGTGTACAAAAATAGAAGACACCATATAAATTATTTTCTTCATTCTGTCGTGGATGAATAATTTTTTACAACGATAATTGTCATTCTATCCATAGTAAATTTTGTTACACTATAATCTTTTAGTTCTCCGCATAAATAATCAAAATCATAATTGTTCGGAAGTTTCATGATAATCATTTTATTGGATTTTCTTTGGAATAAAATACGACAAACATTTTCAATGGAAAAATGACCAAATTGTAATCTTAAATTACTAAATAGTTTATAATCTTTTCCTCCCCAGGGTGGATCAAAAAATACAATATCTTGAAAAATATCATCCTGATTTATTAAAAGATTCATAGAATTATCATTATAACAATTAACATTATTGTAGCCGTATAATTTTATATTTTTATTTAAATAATTATATCTGGTTGTATCTATTTCAATAGCATTAACATATTTAAAATATTTTGCAAAATTAAGAACATTTCCTCCAACACCAGCTGTCATTTCAGTAATAACCAATTTTTTCATTCTTTTATCGATTGATTTATTTTTCCATTTATTTTGGTGGCGGTGCAATATATTAGTGTCGTTTATTTTGCCATGATTTCTAATTTTTGGACATGGAAAATCAAACAAACTATTCATAATAATATTGGTAATATCTTGAGCCGATGAATTAAATGTGATATATTTAATTGATTCATCATCTATCATCAATTGATTTATTTTTTCGTTAGAAATAGGTGGAAAAATTAATTTTTTTAGTGATAATAAATTTCGGTGGGTATAATATCGCTGATTGATATTATGTGATAGTATATTTTTATATTTTTGTGGCGCATGGTTTGTTTTTTCGATATACTCCATTAGTATAATTAAATTAATATTAGTTTAAATAATATTAAAAAAATGCAAATCAAGCGATATGTCAACATAAAAATAAAAACAATATATTTTATTATATTTAATGCTTGACATAAACTCATTTAGAATAGAGAAGGGAGGAAATCCAGATAAAATTCGTGATTCACAAAAAGCGCGAGGAGCTTCTGCTGCATTGGTTGATGAAATCATCGACTTGGATAAATCGTGTGTTAAAATTTTGTATACTATTGAACAAACTAAAAAACAAATAAATTTGGTACAAAAAGAAATAGCAATCAAAATAAAAAATAAAGAAAACTGTGACGAACTTATAAGTACAAAAAAAGATTTAGAAAAAAATTTAGTATTGGAATCACAATTAGAACAAATTAATACTGATCTTCAACAAAAATTACATTTGGTTGGAAATATTATTCATCATTCTGTGCCAATTAGTTCTGACGAAACTGATAATGAAGTGGTTAGAATAGGCGGTTTACCCAAAAAATACGATTTTGAACCAAAAAGTCATTACAATATTATGTTAAAATTAGACATGATTGATACAATTCGTGGTGCAGCAATAGCGGGACATCGCGGATATTTTCTAAAGGATTATGGTGTAATATTAAATCAAGCCTTAATAAATTATGGATTGACTTTTTTAAGAAAAAAAGGTTATACTCTATTACAACCACCATTTTATATGTTTAAAAATATCATTGCCGAAACAGTTCAGTTATCAGACTATGATGAAAATTTATATAAAATGTCCAAGTCTTCTGGGAAACAGGTAGACCAATTTGATGAAAAATATTTGATTGCCACATCTGAACAACCGATTTCAGCATTTCATCGACACGAAATAATTTCAGCAACTGAATTACCTATTCGGTATTGTGGGTTATCTACTTGTTTTCGTAAAGAAGCTGGTGCACATGGAAAAGATATTCAAGGAATTTTTAGGGTTCATCAATTTGAAAAAGTGGAACAATTTTGTTTAGCTACTCCAGAAAAATCTTGGGAAATATTTGAAGAAATGATTTCTATTTCGGAAGAATTTTATCAAAATCTTGGATTGCATTATCAAATCGTTAATATTGTTTCAGGTGCACTCAATAATGCTGCTGCTAAAAAATATGATTTAGAGGCTTGGTTTCCACAACAACAAAAATATCGCGAATTGGTTAGTTGTTCGAATTGCACTGATTACCAATCCGTTAGAATGAATATTAAATTAAAAAGACAAAATGAAAAAACTCGAGAATTTGTGCATTGTCTAAATTCTACTTTATGTGCAACAGAAAGAACATTATGTTGTTTAGTGGAAACATATCAAACCGAAAATGGTGTTGTGATACCAGATATATTAGTCCCATTTGTTGGAGTAAATTTTTTACCATATAAAAAATAATATTTTTTGTAGTTCAAAAAATGGTATAAATTTTCATTGAGAGTAGTATAGTTATAAATGATTCAAACAGAAGAAAAATCCTGTGATGCATTATCTGACACTAATTTGACCGCCGAATCTGTTACTCCCAATGAAAATACTATTGATCAAATTAATGATCAAACTGATAACAATAACGATACATCTGATTCTGATGAAAAAGAATTAGCTGAACTAATGGAACAAAAAAAATTATTGGAAAAAAATGAAACAGATGAAAAAGAAGCCGAGGAAAAACTTAAACGAGAAATAGAACAGCATATTGAGGATGCCCATAATAATATTAATATATTTACCACATGGATGGAAACAAATCAATCACAAAAACAGTTGTATAAATGTTTTGGTGAGGATTTTTCGGTGGAATATCGTTCAGCATTATTTGAAAATATTTGTGAATTTTTCAAAGATGATACATTCGTTACGGACAATGTTATATTTTATTGGAAAGTAATGGTTGTAAATTTGTTAAGTCAAAGCAAAAAATATAAATCGTATATTGATAATCTAGTATTGGATACGAAAACGAAAGAAACAAATATTCGTCTAGTCAAAGAAAAATATATATTCAGATGTTTTATTGATGATGAACATTTGTGTTATTTCAAAGAAAATGGTAATGACTATTATGTAAGCTAAATAATAATAGCATATATTATAATACGTTATTATTGATTATGCTATTACAATATATGCTCCATTCTTCGTGTAATAAATTTTTGTCTAATTTATCAAATTGTTTTTGATACCGAATACCAAATAAATAATTAAAAACATAAATATTGGTATCGGCATCTATTACTCCCGAAATAATAGTTTTGCATTCTCGCAACGAATCATCAATAAAAACAATATTTTCGGGTTTGTAATCAAAAACAAGTTTAAATACTTGTAATAATTTATTAATGCATTTACCTTTATTGGTTCCTCCTGCAAAATATATCCCATTTTGAAAAAGAATGTCTTCATTTTCGAAATAAATATCGGATGAATAAAATTGACCAATAATAAAATGCCTGGATATTTGATCTATGGTAATTTTTGCTGTACTTTTATGTCGCGCAGTCACTAATACAATTTTAAAACCAAGTGAAACATATTTATTAATTAGTTCTGGTACGTATTCTTCCAATAATTCTGTTTCGCAATTAGAATTTATTAACCATAATCGATATAACTTGTATAAATTATCTAATGTATCAGTGACGCAAAATTCATGTTGACCATTATATTTGTTAAATAATTTTTCTTGCCATTTAATCCATTCTACTGATCCAATGTCTGTTTTCGTTCGAATAAGTGTATTATCAATATCAAAAAATAAAATAGTTTTATTTGGTGGTAACATAGTAATATCATCATCTATTTTATTCATATATTTTACCATTTTGATTTCTGGTTGCATGTTGATTTTGATACTATCCAAGACTAAACAATTTTTATTAAACTTTTTTCATCAAAAAAATAATCAATTTTTTGGTATATACAAGCAATGATTCTAAAATGAATATTATGTGGTTGTCAAAAAATTGATTTTTTAAACTGCCTAATGGGTCCGTTTAATGGATAAGATTATATCAAGTCAAAAAAAAACCAATGCAAATTTCAACTTTCCTAGTGGCGATCGCATTTTTGGCAGTTACATGGTTCATTAGTTCGAATACTGAATAGAATACCAATGATTTTTGATTCTGGTGAATACGGTTTATCTACCAAATGTGATTATTGTAATAAAACAAATATGATAGTATACATTCGAAATCACCAATATAATTTATGTCTATCATGCACTGAACAAATTTTGGAAAGAGGTCAAATGAAATTCAGGCAAAGTTAATCTTTAAAAAATTGATTAAAAAAATAAATATATCATTAGTACCAAAGAAAATCATACAATGAATAATAAAGAAAATAACATCGAGTTCCAAATTAGTGATTGGGATTATCACGAAATTAATGACGATGAAGATGAGCAATATATTATTAAACTTTTCAGCAAAACTGATGACGATAAAGAGGTTTGTTTGAAAGTAACAAATTTCATTCCATATTTATGCATTCCATGTACTAAACAAATTTAAGCAAAATTAAATTTTTTAAATTTAAATATTTTTTAAATTTAAAAAAATTAATCTTTAAAAAAATTGATTAAAAAAAATAATATATAAAAAATATCAAGGAAAATCAAATTATAAATATTATGATTCCAAAAAAAAATGCATTAAATAATAAAGAAAAGCCAAAATCCGATGAAAAGCCAAAATCAGATAAAAAACCAAAATCAGATAAAAAACCAAAATCAGATAAAAAACCAAAATCAGATAAAAAACCAAAATTAGACATAAAGCCAGAGACTGATGAAAATAACATTGAATTCCAAATTAGCGATTGGAATTCTTATCACGAGATTGATGATGATGATGATGATGAGGAAAAATATGTTATTCAACTTTTTGGCAGAACGGAAGATGATAAAGATGTCTGCCTAAAAGTAACAGACTTTACTCCATATTTGTATGTGGAAGTACCTTTGTCTTGGACGTCAAAGCAAGCAGATAGATTTGTTGACATTCTAAAAAATAAGGTAGCATGGAGTACAAACAATAATCCAAATTATGATTATGATCTTAGTCAATCTTTAATTAGACACTTACTTGTCCAGAAACATAAATTTTATAATTTTTCTAACAAGAAACTATTTAAATTTGTCATGCTGGTTTTTAAAAGTCATACCGCCATGAGAGAATTTTCTAATATGCTTTCTAGACCACTTAAAGCGACTGGTTTAACAAAAGAACCAATGTTATACCAAAGATACGAATCAAATATTGAACCACATATTCGTTTTATGCATATTAATAATTTATCATCGTGTGGTTGGGTTTCAATTGATAAAACAAAATTAAGAGAAAATAAAAAATATTCCAATTGCGATCATTCATACAGCGTTAATTGGAAAGATGTGAAACCTGCCAAAAATGATGATCGTATGGCACCATTAAAAATTATGGGTTATGATATTGAATGTATTTCTTGTGATCATAATTTTCCGCAAGCCGATAGAAAATCCGATAAAATTATCCAGATTGGTGTGACGATGTATCGATACGGTTCCATGAATTGTTACGAACAACATATTTTGGTATTAAAAGCATGTGCTAATATTCGGGGTGCCAATGTGGAGTGCTATAAAACAGAAAAAGGTTTAATTCGTGGTTGGGCTAAAAAGGTAAGTGAATTGAGACCAGATTTAAAAGGCGGATATAATAATTTCGGGTTTGATGACAAATATATTTTTGATAGAATTGCCAGAATAGACCAGGAAACTGCCGACAAACAAGGAATAACTGTTGAAGAATTACAAAATAAATTTATGGATGAAATATTACAAATCATGGGAAAAGTAAATAATAAATATTTAATGGAAACCGAGGGACTTAAAAAATCTCTCACTTATTTTGAAGTCAAAAATTTGAGTTCTTCCGCATTAGGTGATAATGAACTTAAATTTATTCAAGTACCAGGTATTCTTTCGGTAGATATGATGAAAATTATTCAACGCGATCATCGGTTAATTGGATATAAATTAGATAATGTATCAGCAAATTTTATTACTGAAGGAGCAACAAAATTTGTGGAAGATGGTGAAGCGGATAATGGTATGATTAAAATTAACATTTTTACCCGAAGTACAAAAGCATTAGAAAAAGACTCGTATATTCAAATTATGGTTGATGATAGTTATTCTTCCTCTCCGTTGAGCGAAGGTGCAAAATATAAAGTACATAACATCGAAACTATTACTGAAAAAAAATTTAATGAAAAAGAAAAAAAAGAAGAAATTTTTACATATCAATGCATTAAAACAACCATTGGTCAAAAAGATGTTGCGGATCTAAGAGAAATTTTGCTTAATCCGTTACTTAAAGTTTTTTGGACATTCGCCAAGGATGATATGCACCATACCCTAATCAATAAATATTTTAGAGAAGGAGACCCAAAACGCATCAGACAAATCGCTAAATATTGTTTGAAAGATTGCAAACTTGTTAATTTATTATTGGCCAAACTGGAAATTATTGTTAATAGTGTTGGTATGGCTAAAGTATGTCACGTTCCACTATCTTATTTATTTTTGAGGGGTCAAGGTGTTAAAATTTTCAGTTTGGTATCCAAAAAATGTCGAGAAAAAAATTTTCTGATACCTGTGCTAAGAAAAAAACAAACTGATACCAATGGCGATTCCGAAGAAACATATGAAGGAGCTACAGTTATTACCCCAAAACCGGGTGTTTATCTTTCTCCGATTGGTGTATTAGATTATTCATCTCTTTATCCAAATTCAATGAGAGAACGGAATTTATCCCAAGAATGTTATGTTAATGATCCCAAATATGACAATTTACCCGGATATATATATCACGATGTTTATATTGTATTAAAAGATAAAAAAGGGAAAATTATTCGAAATATTGACGGTACACCACAAAAAGAACACCATCGTTTCGCCCAAGAAACAATAACAGATGAACAAATTAATGGAGAGCTGAAAGAAATTTTTGATAAAATTAACGATGACACTGATAATAATATCCAAAAAATACAAAAACAAAAATATTTTACCGAAGCAAATCGCAAAGAAAAATTAGATACAGCAAAAGAGAAATTGGATAAAAAAATTAAAGAAATTAACAACAATAAAGATTTATCCGAAAAAGAGAAAAAGAAATTGATTGAAAACAAAAAAATAAAATATCAAGATAATACTGATGATTTGGTTGAACAGGATAACAAAATCAAAATTGAAAAAGAAAAATTAGAGAAAAAAATAAAAGAAATTACTAATGACAAAAAATTATCTGATAATGATAAAAAAGAACTTATTAATAGTGAAAAAGAAACATTCGAATTAAATATTACAGAAATTATGGAAGAATTAGAATTTGAAGATAATGATAGAGATTTTTTCATTAGTTCAGAAAAAGAAAAAGCCAAAAAGAAGATGGCTGATGAAAAATCGAAAAGATATAATGTGGTTAATGGTCAAATGGTTAAATATGGTATTTTACCGGAAATTTTAACAGAACTTCTCAATAAAAGAAAAGAAACTAATGCCAGATTAGCGCAAGAAAAAGATTCGTTTGTAAAAGCGATTCTGAATGCATTACAATTAGCTTTCAAAGTCACTGCCAATTCACTTTATGGACAAACTGGTGCACCAACATCATCTATATTTTTTATGGCAATTGCTGCGTCAACCACGGCTGTTGGACGAGAACGTTTACATTATGCTAAAAAAGTTGTTGAAGATAATTTTCCGGGTTCAGAAATAGTGTACGGAGACACCGATTCCATATTCATTAATTTCCATTTGAAAGACGAAAATGGAAATGAACGAACTGACAAAGATGCTCTTATTAAAACAATTGAACTTTGTCAACTGGCTGCCAAACTAATTAATGATCATGTTCCTAAACCACAAAGTATTATTTATGAAAAAACATTCCATCCATTTATTTTGGTTGCAAAGAAAAAATACGTTGGATTATTATTTGAAAAAGATCCTGTTAAATTCTTTTTAAAATCAATGGGCATTGTACTAAAACGGCGAGATAATGCACCAATTGTTAAAATTGTAGTTGGTGGTATCATTGATCATATTTTGAAAAATCGCGATATCTATAAAGCAGTCGAGTATACAAAAAAAGTAATTAGTAAACTGATGAATGGTGATTATCCTATTGATAAATTTATTATTAGTAAAACTCTGAAAGCCAGATACAAAAGACCATCGGCAATTGCCCATAAAGTATTAGCCAATAGAATGGCAATTAGGGATCCAGGAAATAAACCGCAAATTAACGATCGAATTCCGTTTGTATATATTGTTAAGGACATGGGTAAAAAGAAAAAGAAAGATATATTACAAGGGGAACTGATTGAACACCCAGAATATGTTGTTAAAAATGGATTAAAAATCGATTATTTATATTATTTAGAACATCAAATTATTAATCCCGCTACACAAATTCTAGAATTGATGTTACCAACTAAACAGGTAGATAAAATATTTGGAAAATTTATTATAGAAGAAGAGAATAAAAGAAAAGGAAGACAAAGTGTGGAAAAATGGATGGATTATTCAACAATCAAACCAGTTGGATCTAAAACATCTAAACTTCCAAGCAGATCATTAAAAAAAGTGGACAAACCAGACCGAACTAATAAATATGCTGATCTGCCATTCGTTGGTAAAACTAGAAGACATGAATGCCAAACTTTAGAAAAATGGATGGATCATTCTAAAATCAAAAATTCTGATCCAAAAAAAGTATTGAAAAATACAGAACCACCACCAAAAAATAATAAATCTAGCTCAATTCCTAATAAAAATGTTAAGCCAGAATACCAAAAAATAAATAGATGGTCGACAAATACAGAAACTATTGACCCGGATTCGTGGGAACCAGATTTTGATTAATTAATAATTTAAAATACATTTTTAAATTATTAATAGTAGTATGCCTAAATTTTTTTAAAGTAATGGTTTATAAAAATCATCTAATATTGGTTCATTAACATCATTTGTGGAATGATCCCAAAATGTATTATCATTATTCTGACTAGAAGAATCCCACGCTGTTTCAGATGCTATGTTGTCTCTAAATGGTTCTGACACGATATTATTAATAATTGGGGATTCGGTCGACCTTGGATCAAATCCAGCAATTTTGTGTGCTTCTTTAAGCGTATCATTGAATTTTTGAGCATCCTCTTCGGTTAATTGTTTGTTTTCAACTTTCGTTTTAGATAATCCAACAACGGAAATAAAGATAATTACCAATATTAAAATAATTAATAATATCATCGATTTATTTTTGCGAAGTTTATCCATAAAGGATGTTGGGTTATTTATATTTTCCTGGAAATTCCAAAATCCACCAGTAAATTCTTTTAATTCAATATCATCATCTCCTCCAAAATCTGGATCTTCTGTCATCATTTTACTTTTATTTTTTTTGGATTTTCCCTTACCACCTTTTTTCAGTAAGGCAAATAGAATACCAGCAACTGCGGCAATCACTGCAATCACGATAACAATTGTTATAATACCACCAACACCTCCAAAAAGATCACCAAAAAGACTTCCACCTTTTGATGATGCCGCTTGTTTTGATGCAATTTTTGCGATAGTAGCTTGTGTTGCATTAATTTGGCATTGTTGGTTAACAGTGGCATCTTGCGCTATTTTAAAATAGCATGATTTGATAATCGTATCTTCAACATCGGCTGTCTGGGTAGTAGACGCATTAGCACATTGTTGACTTGTATAATTACTGATATTATTTTTGGTATCACTAACATTGGTAGAAACCGCAAAACCCAGACCCGCTTTGGCTTTGGCATTCATATTAGATGATACCGCAGCCGCTGCATTTTGTAGACTACTCAATAAACATTTCGCATCTACTTTTGACGCCTGATTTATATCAAATGATGATGGTGGATCACAATCGGCAGGTGGTTCAAAAGTGACACCTTTTACAATAGCAGTATTAACTGCTCCCGTTGAACCACATTTTTGGTATGATGTATTGTACATATTATTTTCGATTTTTTGTGTATTCGTTGATACTGATGCTCCCATTGTGTATTATATAATATGAGAAATAATTTGGTCTTTGGATAAATAATTTTTTAGCTGTAAAATATTGCAATATAATCAGTTTTTTTTACTATACCTTGTCCAAAATAACCTGGTATAGTATTTCCATTGCTGTTGATAATACGCATGTATACATATATATTTTTTAAAATAGCCAACTAATAATATTTACCATTTCTTCTGGTAGGTTTTTTCATATATTTATCTGTAGACGAATTCATATTCATTATATCTTTATCCTCACTATCAAAATCATCACTACCAAATAGTGTATCACGCATATTCATTTGGTTAATTGCTTGTCGAACTCTTTCGGTTGTACTACTTGTATCATCATCATCATTGATTGCATTTCGAGAATTTTTTCGCATATTTTTTCTTGAGTAATCAAAATCATCAAGATCTTCATCATCCGTTTCTGATGCAAAAATTCTTCTTTGGATGCGATACAAATCGGAACTATTAATATCACTTTGTTCCATAATAAACCCTTCTGCCTCAATATCTTCGTCATCTAATCCTTCCAAAATTTCGTCATCATCGTCATCATCATCGTCTATTTCATCATCAATACTCGTTTCATCATCCATGGCCATGGTATCAAATGATTTTTTATCAGCATCCTTTTTTTTATTATTGACGGGACTAGTTGCAGTATCACTTACTTCCGATGTTGCACTAAATATATCATCGCGTTGTTCATCATCATCAGAATCAGTTATTTCTTCAGGAGATGTTTCAGCATTCATATCAGCACCACCAGCCATTGGTTGATCTTGTTTCCATGTGGGCATATCAAGTTTTTCTACTCGGAAAACTGTGCCTTGATATTTATTTTGTCCCAAATTGGATGGATCATCACTGGTTGGACTTAAGGTTGTTGGCATGTATTCTACATTCATTTTATTCACTTGAATAACATCTTTCGGATTGTATTCTACATTCATTTTATTCATTTGAATAACATCTTTCGGATTGTATTCTACATTCATTTTATTCACTTGAATAACATCTTTCGGATTGTATTCTACATTCATTTTATTCACTTGAATAACATCTTTCGGATTGTATTTTTGTTGTTGCTTGTAAGGATTAAATGGTTCATCACTGGTTGGACTTAAGGTTGTCGGCATATATTTAGCGGATTTTTTGTATGGTTTAATATTGTTACCAGAAATTTCCACTATTTCTTCAATACAATGGCAATTACCAAGACATTCATGATTGGGTGCTGTTTTGTTTACGGAGAATTTTTCTCGAATATCATTAAGATCACCCTGGCAAATAATAAATTCGACATATCGCTTATTCTCAGATGAGACATATGGATCGTATTTATCATGTTCATCCAAGTAATCATCGTACATTCCGGGTCCGTGTCTTTCGGACATGCGATATGATAATCCATCTGAAGCAAACGCATTTTTGTCAGTAATATACGGCAGAGAAATACCGCGGGAAGGATCAGAAAATATTTCGACACGTCTTTCAATTAAAATATGATCTCCATCATTATCCCAAATTTGATCGTGCATATTGTTCGCCGTACTATAAACACTATCATTTAATTTTTTTAACTGAGTTTCTTGGTTTTTAGCGTATAATTCTTTTTGGATAACATCTTTATTATCTTGTCTTGAATTATTATTTCCCATTATTATACTTATTGAAGAGAAAATTTCTATAAATATAATTTACGAATTTTTTATCGGGAACAGATAAAATATAAATATATCGCATTTAATAAATAACAATACATGTATACTAAATATTTCAATGCGTTTTTATGCATAATTTTGTATTATGATGGGATACAAAATTATGCTATTTATTATCTTGTTATAATTCATGTATAGACATAATGAATAAAAATATAGCATTACCATTACTATGTGTTTTATTTATTGTCATATTAATTTATTATTTCAATAAATTTTCAAAATCGGAAGCAACGTATGTTAAATCCGATTTGGACAACAGGGAATATTTGGTTCAAAATTTAGAAGATAAAGAGGAAGCAGCATATATTCTCAGCATAGTGCGAAAAAGAATATATATATTGCGTGATTATTTTGAAAAAAATATGGACAAGTATCCAGAGTACAAAGAATATATTAAACAGTTTTGTCAACGAATCAAAAATATGACATTACAAGAAAATGCTCCCGACGGAAGATATACTAGTTATACTGTAAACAAAGGAGAAGAAATCGCATTATGTTTGAGATCAAGGAAAACCGGAAAATTACATGATATCAATATCATAATGTATGTAGTTTTGCATGAATTAGCACATGTAGCTTGCCCGGAAATTGATCATACCGAATTATTTAAGAAAATTTTTGTATTTTTCCTAAAAGTATCATTTGTCTTAAAAATATATAAAAAAGCGGATTACCATATTAACCCCCACGAATATTGCGGAATTACTATCAATGAAAATTTATTAAAACATTAATAAAGCACACAACAGCAATTGATAATATTACTATTATTATTATTTGGTGGTGTTATTATTTTTTCACTATTGATTGGGATACTTAAGTCATCTGTTATAGAAAGATATTTTTTTGTTTGTGAAACAGGAAGACTTAACATATTATTTACTTTCGAAGGTAAAACAGTATGACAATTAATTAAATTTTTATCGATAATCAAAAGATTTTCAATAAATTCGCTAACCTTAAATTGTTTTTGGAAATATGTATTAGAGTAGTCTTGTGTTTTATTTTTAACAAGATTATATGATTTATTAATTATTGATTGTAATAATTCCCATAATTTTTTACTATATGTGATAGAAATGATTTTGTAATCAATATCATATCCTGAAAAAAATTTATTGGAATTGAATATTCTATCTGGATCTAAAATAATATTATTTTCCGGTAGTAATGTCAATGCTAAAATTGTTTGATATGTTAAGGTGCATCTATAATTTTTCATTATATCAAACCAAAAAAAAATATTATCTCGACTTTTTTTATTTTTTAAATCGTAAACATAAATAACAGTATGATAAAATTTATCAACAAAAGAAGACCTATTTAAATAATTTTCTCGCGAAATCCGATAAATATTAATTTGGATAGGTTCATTATTAAACTGGAGTATTTTTGAATACATATTTGGTACGGTAATTGTATCCAGTCCAACCTTTTTCCCTGAACATAACCAATATTTAATGAGTGCTTTTTTTCCAACATGTTGGTCACCAACAACTGCAATTTCTATTTTAGCTGGTGCTATTATTAATTTATTTAATGAATCATTAACTATTTTATTATAAAAAAAATTTATTTTCGGAATATGCTCATCCATACTAATTATTTTGTATGTAATAAAATATTATTTCTGTTGCCATATACAAACGCCTTATAGTATTATTGAAATTATTTATTGCTATTGGTTTCAATATAACCAATATATTCTTTTCTGGTGTAAGAATATAGATCAATATGGAGGATCCAATTAAAATAATACATAAATACAAAAATAATAATGGAAGGATTCAATACCAAATACATATTTTTTTGGGTGATATTATCGAGGAAAACTGCATGAAAATTTTACGAAAAATCAAAGATATGGACATGTATACAGCACTGACTTCTTTGGACGAGAAGGAACGCAATATATTAGAAAAGAATTACGGAAATTTTTGGTATGAATTATTTTTTAATAGTTATCATATCAATTATACCAAAGACTCGGTTCTTAAAAATACAGCGAAAATGAAGGAATTACGATCTATTTATGATAATAAATGGATAACCGAACATTTTATTAATTATGTAAAAAGAATCGAAACAATAAGTTACAATTATGAATATATGATTAAGGAAGAACGAGAAAGAAAAATGATAAAAAAAATTATTCAAAAACAACAGCACGAAGCTGAAGAAATAATAGATTATACTACATTTGGTAAAGCAAAATTTCCAATTATGGGGGATTATTCATCTAATGAAAATATACCCGGTAATGAAAATGTTAATGAAAATATGAACATGGACCGAATTAAAAATAATAAATATAATATTTGGGGATCACAAAATAAACCATTTCAAATTACAGATTTAAATAGTGAAAATGATGACTGGTGTAAAGAGGATCCATCAGAAGGATCCGAATCTGACAACGATGAAGTATTACCTGGTACTGAAGATCAATTTTATTCAGATTCGGATTCCGAGGACATTGTTGATTTTGATACTGACTCGGATGATGACATCAATGATAGTGATAATGATGGCATTATAGCATCTAAATCCAAAAAAAAATTCAAAAATAGAATATTGATTGGGGGAGACGATGGAAATGGCGATGAAGAAGCCGATATTGAATTTGATGATGCCGCAAATAGTGAATTTGATTTCGAAAATGTGGCGGATGATCAACAAATAAGGGATTTCGAAACTGAAGTAGAAAATGATTTAGAAAGTGTAGATGTTTTGTTTACCGAAGTAGATGAAATAGACAAAAATATTAAATTAACCACACGTGAGATTAAGGAAGCAATTAGCAATGAATCTTATGAAAAATTAAATAAAAAAATTGCTGAATTTGATAGCAGTAAAGATAATAGTATGTTTGATGAAAATTTAAGAGACGTAGTACAAAAAAATTATATCAGTCACCAATATATTTACAAAGATGATACAATAGATACCATTCACGATAAAATATGTTGTGGATTCAAAAATAATAACAAATTCGGTGAAAATACATACATTATTCCATCATACCAATATTTGTGGTCCGAATATCAATTTGAAGGAAAAATACAAAAAATTATGATTGGACAAAAATGGATCGTCAAAAATGATATTCTTAAATTGGATGTCGAACCAAACTCGAATTTGGGTGTATATGAAGATTTGCGCGGTAATTTAAAACAACTACGTGATCATATTAAACGACATGGTAAAATTAAAAGAGAGGATGATGATAATAATATTCTTTTCGATTATGATGGTTTTTATACTTACAATGAATTATTTTTAATAGATATTTACAATGAACTAGGTTTGGATTATGATCCCAATTTTGAAGAGCGCAAAAATTTAATGGATGTTTACTTTAGAATTTATTTTCCAAAAATACGTAGTGAGGATATTAAAAATATTATTGATTTTTTGAATCGTAACACACCTGAACAAATTAAAAATTTAGAAAGAAATAAATTAAAAATGGTTTTCGATACAATTAATAATGATTTAATTTTGGAAAATGAAATTATGCGCGACATAGAAGTGGTTAAAAAGAAAAATGTAAAAGAGTATACTAAAATATTTCAAGAAAATTTTGTTACCCAATCCGTTATTAGATCTTATTTATTGGATCGCTATAAAAAAATAGATTTATTTAGGATTTTTGATAATTTTATGTTGGATGCTGATTATCCGTTTATTCAATATCAACCGACTGATGGAACACCCCGTTATCGTTACAGCGAAAAATATTTGGTCCAAAATGAAAAAAAAGAAATTATCATGAAATGGTTTGAAAATTCTCCATACGGTATCAGTTTTAAGCTTCGTGTTAGTGAAAAAACTGATTATAAATACATGGCAATTAATTTAAGTGATAATGGTCGTATTGATTACAAAATTCAGTGGAAAGAAGAAGATATGTCGACGGTTGATGATATTAGCCATACTTACCATTACATAAGAAGATTAATAGAAAAAATTAACAAAGAAAATGAAAAATTTAATGTTAAATTAAACATACCAACAGATGACCAATTTAAATTCGCATTCATAAATACAATTCAAAAATTTGAGCTTCCAGATAATTTTACCATAAACCATAACGATTTATCAGAATTTTCTAGATATTTTTTCCCATATGTTGCTCTTGTTATTGAACCTAGAAAACGCCAATCTAAAATTAAAAAAGATGAAAAAAATGAAAAAAGTAAATTTGGTACATATTTACGGTATAAACGTGTAAGTAAATACGAAAATAGAACTAAAATTGAGCATAGAATTATATTTTTTATGCGTAATTATGAATATGATGATCAATCTTTAGCGAACGAAATAAGTAAAGAATTTAATATCACTGAAGATCAAGCATTTGAGGAAATTGAAAATGTCAGAAATAAGTACCCAAATATCAAAAAATCAAGAAAAATTCTTAAAAAATTAGAAAATATTCCAAAATATAAACCTCCTGGTATTGGCGTTGACATACAAGGAAAAAGCCGTAATAAATACAAAATGAGGATTGCTGGTGCTAGAAATAAAGAACAATTGGATAGAATTATTACATTTATGAATGTGTTAATATATTTGTACGTGGAAACATATTTATACAAACGGCCAGATAAACAAAAAATGAAAGATCGTCTCAAACGTTTAACAAAAATAGCGCGCAGAAGAAATAAAGTAGATGATATTGTACATCATGAATCATCAGTCAAAACAGTTAAACAAATGACATCAATCGATAAAAAACGGTTAAGCTACAAGGCTGAAGAGGACCAAAATCAATGGACACGGAATTGTCAGAACTCCGGTGAGGATAAAAAAAGACGGCCTCAACAAATTCTTAATGTTGAGGAATTGCAGAAATTAGGTTATGTATGGAAAGAAACGCTTGATGATTTTCAGTTTGGACATTATGAAAGAAGAGTAATGGTGGATGCGGATGGTAAAACAGATTCTAATAAGAAAAAGAAAGAAGTAGTTTTACGGGCTATCAAATTATCATTGGATGATACTGGTGAAAATTTTGTTTTTTACACATGTGGTCCAGAAGAAAATGGTAAACATATGTATATTGGATTTTTAAATAAATCTAAAAATCCGTACGGCGAAGCAATGCCGTGTTGTTTTATTAAAGATCATTTATATTCCAAGAATAAGGACAAAAGAAATGTTTACCTTAGAAGTATTGGTGTTATGCAAGATGAACCAGACGCTAATAAAATATTAGGAGATCAGTTATACATATTGCAAGACAGTAATAAAATTCAGGAAGGAAGATTCGCATTTCTACCCAAATATCTTGATATTTTCATGAATTTTATGTTAGGTAATGATAGAAAAATAAAAAATCATTATCTTTTAAGTACTCCAACCGGATATTATTTTAAATATGGTGCTAAACAGGATGAGCACAAATATTTAAACGCATTGTGCGCCGTATTTGATTTAACAATAAATGAATTAATAGAAAAATTAGTTAAAGTTTTAGAAACGGATAAAAATCAAAATTTGTTTACTAGTTTAAATAATGGTGATATTCGGACCCAATTTGGTAATGTTGAAGCATATATATCCTACATTAAAAATAACACATATTTGGAGTATCCCTTACTAAATGATTTAATTAGTTTGCCAGGTGTTATTACCAAATATGGTGTTAATGTAATTCTTTTCCAGAAAAAATTAAGAATAATAAGAAAAAGTTTAGAGAAGGAAAAAGTAAAAGAAAGTTATTATGTTGTTTGCCAAAATCCGGAAAACGTAAATGATCTAAAGGATCCAAATAGAGAAAATGTTTTTATCATCAAAGACAGCAAAAATTATTATCCAATTATTATGGTCAAAAAAGACCAGGAACAAAGCAAAGATGTTACCATAACAAAAACATTCAAATATGATAATATTCCACAAAATATCATTAATCATATTTATAAATATTATAAAATTAATTGCCAATCAGAATTCCATGTATTGATTAAGGACAAGTCCAGTGGAAATTTTAATGCAAAAGAAACCAATTTAATATTATCGAATATTGGCAAAAAGGAATACTTACCCAAATTACAGGTTGTTGATGCAAGATACAAATGCAAATTTTTAATTACATATGGTGGATATATTATACCTACAATACCATCTGGAACAATTCATAATATTAATATTACAAATAATTTGGATAGATATGTTCAGGATTATAACACCACGTACAAATATTTAAATAACATTTATGAACTAACAAAATCTAAACTCAAATTTAAACCAATCGGTATCTTTTTTAAAGAAAAAAAAGAGAAAAGTTATGTTTTATCCGCTATCATGACAGAAAGTTATGATGCTGTACCGGTTATTGAAAGAATAATGACCATGGAATATGTAAAAAAAGAAAAACTATTGGTTCAAAATAAACCAAATGATGAAACAATAGATAAAGAAATTTTAAAAGGACGCGATAATATTATTATTGATAATCGTGTTTATTTTGTATCTAAAAATAAATATGAAACAGAACTCTATCAATTATTCCGTTATCATTTAAGTTATTTCTTGAATAATGTTCCAGCTGGTTTAAAATACAGGGACAGATTAGAAAATATTATTAAAAATAACAAAATTACAAAACGGGATAAAAAAACAGAAGTTAAAAAATTATTGTACCAAATGACAAGCTCAGAATTATCGAAAACATTTGTCGAACTTTTGAAAAGAAAACAACTCATTGTAAAGGGTGGTAAGATTAATAAAAAAAATAAAAAAGATAGTACCAACCATGATTCTAATAGAAGTGATCGAAATGATCGAGCCGATGGTGAATACAATATATTAGCTGATGCAAAATCCCCGTTGACAATCGTCAGACAAAAAGAAAAAACCATCCAAATTATTCCAAAGGATTTTAATACTGGTGATACAAGATCCAGAGATAATTTACGTGATACAGCCATGACTCCAGATGTGGCAGAATTTGATTACACTGAACAGGTACCACCACTTAATACTCCATTCGAATTCATCAAAAATGATCCGCCTATTATAGATGATAGTCATTTTCCTCCGGAAGAAAAAAATTGGATTCATATAATTCAAGAAAATAAAAAAATCCAGTATCCGTTGTTTATTTTGAAAAATAACAGAGAACTTTGTTATAATAGTAGCAACAAAGATTCTTGTGATAATAATCAACATTGTAATTGGATTAATTCCAAAAATATGTGTATGCTTAGTGTTAAAAGAGATATTTTAGTTGATTATATAAATAAGGTAGCCGAAGAATTTATTCAAAACGAATTAAAATCACAAGAAATTCTTAAAAAAGGAGAATATTTTGTGTCGGATATTGTCAGTTATAATGTTTTTACAGAAAGACCAGGTGAAAGAATAATAATGACATCTAATACTAATCTCAATAAAATCCTCAGTGAAATTTTCGGAAAAAAGAGTATACCCAAAATTGGTAAACGACGTAATAAAATGGAAGCTTTACAAAATTATGATCAAATGAATATTGATAATCCAATGAAGGACATAAAAAATTGGTATGTACAAAATATTATAGAAAACAACAACACAATATTCCGTGGATTTGCTAATGCTTACTATTGGTTGGTTCATCCATATAATGATCCAATTGTCAGAAATTTAGGGTATTATTCAGCATTACAAACAAATTTATCAAACGTATACAAAAGTCAGGTAGTCGAATGGTTATTATCCGCAGAAAATAATGAAGATATTAAAACACTTTTGCCATATATTAAATATGGTAAAGTTGTAGAATTTGCTACTAAATTAAGTACTGATGTTCAAATTTTAACAAATGGTTTAGTTGAACTATATATTTTATCAAAAATTAACGAAACAATTATTTACGTCAACGATGAGAACTATAATATCATATATGCATTCCATCCTACTCATGGATTTATATATAACTATAAAAAAACAAGTAAAATGTTTGATATCAGTAAATATATTAATTTCAAAAAAATAGTAAATCTAAGGTTCCATTATATTTCCAAGAATATTTCACCAGATAAAATTGAAGTTATGTATCCAAAACATTAGATTATTTTTGAACAATTAGATAAATTATTTTTTTATGAAAGTAATTTTGACATATCCACAATCATCAATTTCATCAATTTCATACTCTTGCATACTGGCATCATATAAACGAAAAATTCTATCAAGAATATGAATCATAGCGAAATTATTAATATTCATGATGTCATAATAAAATCCCAATAATACAAACAAAGTAATGCTTTTATTTGTTTCAAATTCGTTGACCATTTTTTTTTTGGAAAACTCCACTTCATTTTTGTCCTCATCAATAATATTTATTTCGCATGATTTTGTTATTTTTTTAAAAAAAGATAAATAATTTGTTACCTGATCATATAAAGTTTCCCCTTCGATTTTATTAAGATGCAACAACATCGTTTTCATTATTTTATCTTGGAGATCATTATTTGATAGAATTTTTTTTGGTCCACCCATTGATTTATATTTTTTGTGCATTTTTTGATATTTATCATAATCCAAAAAGAAATAGTTTTTTCCTTTGAATGCCATTTTTATTTAATAATATAATAAAAAATAATAACATCAATTATTATAATTATGACTAACGACAAAAACAATGATAAAATATTTAATGAATTAATCAAACACCAATTAATTAATATTCCCACACAATGGAAACTAAATA
>Ga0335394_10000860_pt1 | contig 33411 bp, 38 predicted proteins | sample MAT03_FD_205741 | JGI IMG/M metagenome (GOLD analysis project Ga0335394, IMG submission 205741) | Freshwater microbial communities from Lake Fryxell liftoff mats and glacier meltwater in Antarctica - MAT-03 (spades assembly) (version 2) ...
CAGCGATAAGGCCGATCTGGATATGAGCCTGATCGGTGCGGTGTTCGGTGCGGTTGGCACATGCGGCCAGCGCTGCACCAGCACGCGTCGACTGATCATCCATGAAAAGGTGTACGACGATTTCAAAGCAAAAATGGTAAGGGCCTATGGCCAGCTGCGTATCGGAGACCCGTTGGACGAAAAGAACCACGTGGGACCGTTGATCGACAAGGGTGCCGTGAGCATGTACCAGAATGCGCTGAATGCGGCGAAGGAGCAGGGTGCAACGATCTTGGTCGAGGGTGGTGTGCTCAGTGGCAGCGAACATGAGAGTGGTTGTTACGTGAAGCCTGCGATAGTAGAGGCGAAGCCCGAAATGGCCATTGTCCAAGAAGAGACCTTCGCACCCATCCTTTACCTGCTTCGCTATTCTGGCGATATCAGCGAAGCCATTGCCATCCAAAACGGGGTAAAACAAGGTCTTAGCAGCGCGATCATGACCCAGGACCTCCGGGAAGCGGAACGCTTCTTGGGTGCGGCCGGTAGCGATTGCGGGATCGCCAATGTGAACATCGGGACCAGCGGGGCTGAGATCGGTGGCGCGTTCGGTGGTGAAAAGGAGACCGGTGGTGGACGTGAGAGCGGCTCCGATGCTTGGAAGGCGTACATGCGCCGCCAAACCAATACGATCAACTATGGAAGTTCGCTGCCCTTGGCACAAGGCATCAAGTTCGATCTTTAACACTTGCTTTCCGCTGGAAGCATACTTCGGATCACAAGGATCCCCACACTTCGTGTGGTCCCTTAGGTGACCACACGGGTATATTGCACCTCCATGTTAGAGGCTCTCCGTCCATTTCTTCTCTTCGCGGTGCTGGCCTTTTTCCTTGGCTGTGGCACAACAGGGACCGTACCGACCACAGGGCCGGTTACCGGTACATGGCGCATGGAATTTGACTTGCTCGGGGACCCTTTGCCGTTCAACTTCCACCTGGCCAAAGAAGCCAGTGGTGCATGGGTCGCTCACGTACACAACGGCGCAGAGGAAATTGAGGTTCAGGATGTCGAGTTCCGTAAGGATAGCTTCCTCTTGCGCATGCCGCTCTTCGATTCCGAATTCCGGGGTGTTCTAGTGAATGATAGTACCATCAAGGGCGAGTGGTTCAACTACTTGAAGGGCCCCCAGTATCATATCCCATTTGTTGCATCTGCACATGCCGATCAACGCTTTCTGGGGCCCAGCAACGGAAAAGCGAACGTTACCGGGACCTGGGAAACACATTTCAGCAAAGGCACGGATGATGCGTACAACGCCATTGGCCTTTTTGAACAGCATGCAAATGGAAGGGCAACGGGCACCTTTCTCACTGAAACCGGGGATTACCGTTATCTGGAAGGCATCGTACAAGATGACTCCCTCAAGCTATCCTGCTTCGACGGGTCACACGCTTTCCTTTTCCTTGCCGCGTTGAAAGGGGATAGCCTTGTCGGAAGTTTCCGCAGCGGGACCCATTGGGAAGAGCCGTGGGTAGCTACGCGCAATGAGGCTTTCACCCTGCGAAACCCGGACTCCCTCACTGCGCTGCGCGAAGGATACGATATGGTCAACTTCCGTTTTCCGGACCTGAATGGCCAGCTGGTCTCGCCAACCGACCCACGTTTCAAGGGAAAAGCACTCTTGGTCCAAGTAATGGGCAGTTGGTGTCCCAATTGCGTGGATGAGACCAACTTGCTCAATGAGCTATACGGTAAGTACAAGGACAAAGGGCTGGATGTGATCGCCGTGGCTTTTGAAAAGTATCCCGATACCACGCGAGCAATGGCCGGATTGCGTCATTTCCAAAAGACCCTGGGCGTAAAACACACGCTACTGTACGGAGGAGTGGCCACCAAGGAGAATGCGGCCGAAAAACTGCCTTTCCTCGATCATATCATGAGCTATCCCACGTGCATCTTCGTGGACAGGAACGGCAAGGTACGTCGTATCCGAACCGGTTTCTACGGCCCGAGCACCGGTGAGCATTACCTAAAGTACAAGCGCAATTTGGATGCTTTTGTGCAGCAGTTGATGGAGGAGCCTCTCATACCCGCCAACGGGGTAGCACTGAGATAGGGATCAGGGCTTCGGCGCTTTATCCACAGCTATCCGCTCCTCCATATTGGCCAGGATCCAAGCGGTATGGAACACCAGCAGGGTCCGTTGATGCAGAAGATCGAATTGGATCTTTTCCACATCATCTCCGGGCTGATGGTAGTCTTCATGTACACCGCTGAAATAGAAGATGCTCGGAACCCCCTTGCGCGCAAAATTGTAGTGGTCGCTGCGGAAGTAGAACCGGTTGGGGTCGTCCGGCGCGTTATAGGTGTAATCCAGGTCCAGCCTGCTGTACAGCGCATTGGCCGCATCATTGGCATCGTGCAATCCTTGGCTCAATCGGTCACTCCCGATCACATACACGTAGGGTGCCTTGCCCATGTGGGCACTGTCCGTTCTGCCGATCATATCAATGTTCAGGTCGGCGACCGTGTTCTCCAAAGGGAACACCGGGTGTTCGCTGTAATACTTGGACCCCAATAATCCCTTCTCTTCGCCGCTCACAGGCATTACAAGCACGCTACGGCGAGGCCCGTGCCCATCGGCCTTTGCTCTGGCAAGTGCCTTGGCGATCCCTAGCAGTGCCACTGTACCAGAGCCGTCGTCATCGGCACCGTTGTAGACCACACCATTCTCCACACCGATATGGTCGTAGTGCGCGGTGATCACCACGATCTCATCCTTCTTATCCGTGCCCTCGATGAACGCCAAAACATTCTCTGCCTGTAATTCCTGCTCCTGTTGAGTGTATACCAGGGTGAGGTCGACCGGCACTTTCCGTCCTGCTTTCTTTGTTGAAAGCTTGGCCCAGCTGGTCTTTGTGAAAAGGCCATCGACACGAACGGCATCGATCAACATCAGCTGGGTACTGGATGCATCCGAATTCTTCCGACCATCGGCAAGCCGCACGCGACTGCCGGAAAGTTGGTGACCGAGCCTAGCCTCCACCTCGGCCATGCGGGGTGTGGCGATCATGATCACTTCGGCCCCCAAGCCACGCAATTCCTCCATGCGCGCACCGGCCCATACCATCATCTCCATCACCTCCTTGTTCCCATCCTCCAACAAAAGCACGACAGGGGTTACTTTCTTTGAACCTTTACTGGCCCCATTTCCCAGCCACTGGAGCTGCTGAATATTCCGGTCGCTACGCAGATTCTCGCCAAAATAGATCAACCCGTTGCCCAAGGCCAACGTATCGCGCTTGTCCATCAACCGGATGGATCCCTTCTTCTCCTCTATCAGCGGATAGGGTTGGAAATACCCGTCTTCAATAAGCCCTGGTCGCAAAACGGGGACGGGAGGAATGCCGTCCTTTTGGAATTGTTCCTTCAAGTAGGCCGCAGCCATTTTCTGGCCCTCCTTGCCCGTATCACGGCCCATGTATGCATCGCTTGCAAGAATGGTCAAGTGGGTCCGCATGTCCGCCTCGGTTATCGTGGCGGCGTAGCGCAAGGCCAAGCTGTCCTGTTGTGCGCATAACGCTACAGGCAGCAAATACGCGAACAGTATTGCACTACTGAACGATCCGAGAGTACCGCAAAAGGACCTTCTCCTTGCACCGAGTTGGCCTGACCTCTCACTCATTTTCGAGCTCGATCTTCTGTACCCGCCGTTGGTGTCTACCACCCTCGAACTCGGCACCAAGGAATGCATCCACGATCGCATCGGCTTCCTTTTCCGTTACGAAACGGGCGGGCAGTGCCAGTACATTCGCGTTGTTGTGCTCCCGGGCCAATGCAGCGACATCTGGTTTCCATGCCAAGGCCGAACGTATACCGCGGTGCCTGTTCGCACTGATGTTGATCCCGTTGCCACTTCCGCAGATCACAATACCCACTGAACCCGAGGCTCCAAGCACGCTTTCAGCAACCGCATGTGCATAGTCCGGGTAGTCCACACTTTCCTTTGCGTGGGTGCCTTTGTCCGTAACGGTGTGCCCCAAGCTCCGAAGTCGCTCCTTCAAGTGATGCTTCAGATCGAGGCCTGCATGGTCGCTGCCAATGAGGATGTGCATGGTGTGTAATGGTTGAACGCCAAAGATACCCTTGCCAGTTCCACCGATATCGATCCAACGATCGGATCGTTGGATCCGCTCTTTCCCTGTTGACAACCGGTGATAACATATTGGCTATCAACAATGACCGGTTCCCCATCTAAAGATCCGGCACTCCGGCAACTTTCTTTATGGGCAATCGGTACACCAACACCACACGATCCCAAGGGGTACTTTCGGCCACTGGATCTCAACCATCAACATGCGAAACGGTAATGAACGATCGTTAACAACCTGGTATCCCACACCGGACCTTCAACACTTTAGACCGATCCTAAAAGTGTGGGATCGTTCGATCGATGTGTGTTAATTTTGATAACCCGTAAGTCCAAGCCATTTCCGCATTTATCATCAACAGATCGAACCGACCAACTACATCATCATACTTTAAGAAATTTTAAACCGAATACATGAATACACTGTTGACGATAAGAAAGGTACTGTTCCTTGTGTTGTGCTTTGTGTGTGCCGACCTTTGCGCACAAGTAGAGGGCGACAGCATCCAGCGCTACTACCACGCCAACGGAAAAATAAGCAGCGAGGGTCGATTGGTGAACGGAAAACCGGAAGGGTTTTGGCGCACTTATTACGCGTCCGGCGTATTGCGCAGCGAAGGGGACAGAAAGAACACGCTGTTGGAAGGTGTTTGGCGGTTCTACGATCCCCAAGAGCGGTTGGTGAACACGATCACCTATCTGGCTGACAAGAAGAACGGGCCATCCTTGAAGTATGATACGCTCGGTGTGATAATGAGCGAAGAGACCTTTGTGGATGACCAACGCGAGGGAATGGCCAAGTATTTCCATGCCAACGGCAACCTGCACAAGGAGGTGCCCTTCCAAGATGGGAAGGAAGAGGGGAGGGGTTACGAGTACTCCGAAGATGGCCGTATAGTAGCGCTGCTACAATACGGTGCAGGGCTGCTCCGTAAACGTGAGGATATCAACAAACTGGACAAAATGGGTCTGAAGCAAGGGCCGTGGAAGGAGTTCTATGCCAATGGAAAAGTGAAGTGGGAGGGAAGCTTCGTGGATGATCAACGGCAAGGACTTTTCAAGGAATACGATGCCTTGGGAGGGTTGAAGAACATGGCGAAATATGATGTCGGCGTGGTGGATACCAAGGCTGCCGCATCACAGATGATAGACATCAAGAAGACCTATCACTCCAACGGCGAAGTGGCTTCCATGGGCAGTTATTCACGCGAAGGGAAGAAGGAAGGTCTGTTCCGGGAATACACTAGGGAAGGGGTTTCGGATTCGGCCAGTATCTATGTGGGTGATCAGCTCATTAGCCATGGTGCCGTGAACAATGTGGGCGCGCTGGAAGGTACATGGACCGAACTTTATGCGACCGGTGAAAGACGGGCCGAGGGTACCTATAAGGATGGCAAGAAGGATGGCGACTGGACCTTTTTCCATCGCAATGGCCCAGTTGAACAAAAGGGGAAATACCTCAACGGTTTAGCCCAAGGCACGTGGAAATGGTTTTATATGGACGGTAAACCGCACCGGGAGGAACTCTACCGGAAAGGGAAGGAAGATGGCGAGTCGGTGGAAAATGCAGAAGATGGATCCGTGATCGTGAAGGGGAACTACATCGATGGCTTGAAGGATGGCGAATGGTTCTATAAAGTGGGCGACCACCAGGAAGTGGGATCATATAAGGATGGTTTGAAAGATGGGGACTGGGTCTACACCTACGATGGCGGTAAGAAATACTTCACCGGAAGATTCGTGAACGGCGAACCTGAAGGGAAGCACAAATGGTGGTGGCCCAACGGTCAATTGAAACTCGAAGGCAAGTATAGGGCCGGCTTGGCACAAGGCGATTTCATCCACTACAATGAACAGGGGTATCCGGTGACCGTAGTGAAATTCAAGGATGGAGCAGAGGTGCAGATCAATGGTGAACGTATACCACCGCCCTACTTTCCGGACGAGGTGCTACAGCCATGATCCAACAGGTGGCTTCAACCAAGCTACGGGATCTTATTCAAGCGGTGGAATGGTTTTTGCGGAAACATGCAAGAACCCATTATCCCTTTCATCATGACCATTGTACGATCTATTGTTCTCACCATGGCCGTTGCTGTACTTTCCAATGCCAGTAATGGTCTATTCGCCCAAGAAGACAAGCTGTTATTGGGTTGTGATTGCCCTTTGGTCCGGATCGACGATGCCTATTGTGCTGCAACATGGGTGTTCGAGGGAATTCCACTGTCTGCCGACACGATATTCTCGGCATCCAATGGTCTTGTTCCTGATGAAGACCCTATCGGCCATGTGGACATCTTGTTCGATGTGCAACGTTGGTTGAAGGGCACTGCAAGGAAAAAGGTGATCGTCTCCACTTCTTTCGAAAGGGACGAATGTGCATTCCGTTTCATTCTTGGTAAGCCGTACTTGGTCTTCGCCAATACGGAACAAGAGTTGATGGTTACGGATCGTTGTACACCTACGCGGCCAATGGAGACCATCGGTCTAGAATTTGTGGACAGCTTGGAATATGTCCGTTCTGGTCATCAATGGGAAGGCCATGTGCCTTTGGACATTCCCTGTAAGTGAGGAACAAGACCACCCGGCGGAGTTATTCTGCTGGCTTTTCGCTCGGATCCAAGTTCTCACCCAGTTCAGTTCCCGCTTTCAGCGATCGATACTACGACCGTAATTTCGTAGCGTGGATCCTTCGAACAACGATAGCCAAGTCCCGTCCCGGAATGTTGATGACCTGGCACGGGCTTACACGGCCCTTAAACTGGAGCACGAAAAGTTCGTAGGAAGCAGTCTGGCCGGCATATTTCGAACCTCGATGGAGGGTCGGTTCTTGGAGTGTAACGACTCCATGGCCAGGATATTCGGTTATGCGGACCGTGCTGAACTGATGTGCATTTCGGCAATCGAGCTGTATGCCTCGCAAGCCGAACGAGAACGCTTGATCAATGCGCTGTTAAAGGAGAAGAAGTTGATCAATTTTGAGTTCACCCTGAAACACCGGAACAGCAGCGCGATAGAGGTCGTGGTGAACTTGTTCTTGGAGGAACCCGAAGACGGCCCCACATCCATTCAGGGATCGATCATCGACATAACTGCAATGCGCCAAGCGGAGATCGAACAAGCGGCGTTGACCTCCAGCTATCGAAGTTTGGTGGAACACATGCGCGATGGCGTACTTGTAATAGGGGCGGGGCGGGTGAAATATGCCAACCCGGCAGCTGAGCGTCTATTGGGCGAACGTTTGGGAGGCAAACAAGTGGACCTGCTCTTCGTGGAAGAGGACCGGGCCTTTGTGCTTGAACTTTCCGTTCCCGGACACCCGGCCCATGGCCGCAATGAACCCAGGTTGGTACACTTGGCGGGAGATGGCAGGGCGATCAGCCTATACGCGGCCTATGCCCTACACGAAGGGGCTGCTGCGGTACAATTGACTTTGCAGGATGAAGAGGAAAGACAAAAACTCCTGCGTCTGAGGTTGACCGAGGAAATGAATACCGTGCTCCGGGAAGAGATCAACGAGCACCGGCGCACACAAGAGGCCTTGAGACGGTCGAAACGATTCGCACGCAGTCTGGTCGATAGCTCCTTGGACATGATCATGGCGGCCGACCCGACCGGGGTGATCACGGAATACAACCCGGCGGCAAGCCTGCACTTCGGCTACGAACCAGAGGAGATACTGGGTACAAAGACCATCACGCTCTATGCCGATCCGGAGGAGTTCGTTCATGTGCAAAAGGAGCTGGACGCCTACGGAACCTTCACCGGCGAAATACGGAATGTGTCAAAGACCGGAAAGGTGTTCACCTCGTTCTTGGCAGCCTCGCGCATACACGACGAGAACGGCGAATTCCTCGGAGTCATGGGTGTTTCAAGGGACATTACCCGAATGAAACAGGACCAAGAGGCGTTACGTGCCAGCGAAGAACGGTACCGAGACCTCTTTGAGAATGCTACGGACCTTATCCAGAGCGTTGACCCCGACGGTCGTATCCAATACGTGAACAATGCTTGGCGAAGAACGCTCGACTATACCGAAGAAGAGGTCGCGGAACTGCGGCTGGAAGACATCATTCATCCGGCCCACTTGGCCGCGTACATGGATCGGTTCCATCGTGCAATGGCCGGCAAGGAGGTGGAGCGGATACACACGGTCTTCGTGGGAAAGAAAGGCAACAGTGTGCATGTGGAAGGTACCACCAACGTGCGTATGGTGGATGGTGGACCGGTCGCTTCCAGAAGCATCTTCACCGACATTACACATGTACACTTGGCCCGGGAGCAACTGCAGCAGCAAGAGGCCAAGATGCGTGCACTCTTCGAAAGTAGCGAACACATGTTCTGGACCGTGGATACGGCGATAAAGATCACATCCCATAACGTGGGTTATCGAAATATGATCGAACGCTTGCATGGCCACACGCCTGTTATCAACATGGATCCCAGCAGGCCACGCGCCAAGTTCGCCACGCCTGAATACCATGCTTTTTGGGAAGAGAAATATGCCGTTGCGCTCGGTGGAAAGCCCATCCGGTTTGAGACCGACCTTGTTGATCAGAAAGGCGATCGCGTGTGCAACGAGATCTTCCTGAGCCCTGTGTTCGATGTAGAGGGGAAGGTGACAGCCGTGTTCGGCATTGGGCACGAGATCACCGAACAGATCAAGGCGGAAGACCTTGTGCGACACCAAGCTTCACGGCTCAGGGCCATTTTCGATAATGCCGCGAACGTGATGATCTGGACCCTGGACCGCAAGTTCAAGATCACATCGTTCAATGACCACTTCCTGCGCACTACCGAACGAAACTTGGGCTTGACCTTCAAACAAGGTGATGATTTTGTGGAACGTATGCGGATGAAGCTCGCACATGCCAAGGGTGATCCTTCCGTGGGGAACTATAAGGCTGCATTACGTGGAAAACCACAGCAGTTCGAATCGGAACTGGTCGGTACAAATGGCCAACCGGTTTGGGTGGAAACCTTCCTGAACCCGATCATGTCCAATGGTAAAGTAACCGAGCTTTCCTGTATGGCATATGGCATCACCGATCGGAAAATGGCCGAACAGCGCTTGCTACAGAGCCTTACGGAGAAAGAAGTGCTGCTCAAGGAGGTCCACCATCGCGTGAAGAACAACCTTCAAGTGATCAGTAGTATACTCAGTTTGCAAACGGCACACGTCGATGGTGACGAACGCATCCTGGAATTGTTGCGTGTGAGCCGCGATCGGATCCGCACCATGTCCTTCATCCACGAAAGCCTATACCAGAACAAGGACTTCAGTTCCATCGACATGGCCGACTACATCGGTGGCTTCAGCAGGAATCTGGTGATGAGCTATAGCCTGAACGGCAAGGTCAAGTTGGAACAAGAACTCCAAAAGGTCCATTTGATCCTGGACCAGGCAATACCGTGTGGACTTATCCTGAATGAACTGGTCAGCAACGCCATTAAGCACGCTTTTCCAAATGGTCGCAACGGCTTGGTCCGGATCGGTCTGACCATGGAAGAGGAGACCGTTGAATTGAGCGTCTCGGACAATGGCATCGGATTGCCGGAAGGGCTTAATGCGCTACACGATGGCAACCTCGGATTGGAACTCGTTCGCACATTGGTGGAACAGCTGGATGGAACATTGAAGGTGACCTCCGGTGCAGGGGTCAGCTATTTGCTTACTTTTGGGCGTATCAAGTAGATCACATGGCGCAATCCAATGTCCTCGTGGTTGAGGACGAAAGTATCGTAAGCAAGGACATCCAACACAGCCTGAAGAAGCTGGGCTACAATGTTGTTGGGGCCGCCAATACAGGAGAACAAGCCGTGTCCTTGGCTTTGGAGCACATGCCGGACATCATCCTGATGGACATCATGCTCAAGGGTGAAATGAACGGTATCGAAGCCGCTGAAGCCATTCGAAAGGAAACCAACATCCCTGTGATATTCCTTACGGCATACGCCGATGAAAGCACCTTGGCCAAGGCGAAAGTGACCCAGCCGTATGGCTACATAATCAAGCCGTTCAAGGAGATCGACATCCACACGACGATCGAAATGGCCCTCTACAAGCACAAAAAGGAAACTGAAGTGCTGAAAGAACGCGACCTGCTGTACTCTCTCGTGGAGAACAAGGATACCACCGGGCGTGATATCATGTTCGTGAAGAGCAACAGCCGGTTGGTCAAGCTGAAGACCGGAGACATCTATTTCGTGGAAGCCCTGAAGGATTACGTGGTGATCAATACCCTGAACACCCGGTACACGATCCACAGTACCATGAAGGATATCGAGGCAAAGCTGCCTGAAAGCGACTTCATCCGCGTACACCGCAGTTTCATTGTTCGCTTGGACAAGATCGTGGCCATTGAGCAACCGAACCTGATCCTGGAGAACGATAAGAAAGTGATCCCGATCGGTGGTAGCTACAAGGACGATCTGGCCAAGCGCCTGAATCTGGTCTGAGCAAAGACCCCGGCCGAATGGCACGGTCTTGGAGGTCATCCGGTCATTGCATTTCAATGCCGACTTCACTCCTACAATACATTATCACCCTTCTGTGCGGCATTGGTGCGGTTACGTGCCAAGCCACTGAATATGTGATACCCGCTGGCAAGGATGTCGGGGTTTTCTTCAGGGACCTGCCCGAAGACGCAACGGCTGTGCTCTTTTCCGCAAGTGCCAAGTATAACAGCCAAGGCGATATCCCGCTTCCGGACCGCCGGTTGTTGGTGATCGACGGCAAAGGCTGCGAACTTTTCTTGGGGCCGAACTCCAACGGGTTCACAAGGGCAATAAAGGACCAGAAAGAGGCCATGTTCAAAATGGCCAGCCGCTATGCCATCCGTGATTTCGGAGCGATCCAAGGCGGCCTGAAAGGGATCGATCTGAAAGCAACATTGGGCAGTACCATTACCAACTGCCGGTTGACCGGCCAAACAGAGGTTGGCATTGATCTGCGCTTTTGTTTGATGGCCCGCCTACAGAACGTGCTGGTGACCAATCCACGTAACAAGGGCTTTGTGCTCCGCGATGGTGATTGGCCCGGCGCGACACCCATCAACAGTCAAAGCAACAGTTCGGTACTGGAACAATGCCGTGTGTTCTGCATGACCACCACCACGGATGCATTCACCATTCTCAACACCGGCGGCGTGCGTATGATCGATTGTGTTTCCGAAGGTGCGGAGGCCGATCGCGATATCTACCTGAGCGCAGTTACCTCCGACGAAGAGGACCGCATTGCGAACAACCCAGCCGTTCGGTCCTTCACGCTTCAGAATTTCCATGTGGAACATACCCTGCGGAAGGAAAGTATCCTTGTGAATATGCCTGCACAAGCCTTAGTTCACCTCAGTAATGTGTATTGGAATTTCGGCCAAACGGCACCGGTGATCCGCTATGTACGGGGCCAGCTCAACCTCACCGAGATACCGTGGTGGATGAACAACTTCGTGATCGCTACCCGCGTGAATTCGCCACGCATAAGCGTGTCCCATTGCCATAGCAAATTGCAATTGGGAGACCCCAGCACGCGCACCAAGTTGAAGGCTGGCTCCTTCGAATTGCTCGATCCCTTGCCGGGTAACGATGTGCTGATCACCAAGTTCATTACCATTTCGGATCCGGCGTATTGATGGACATGGTGTACAGAGCACGATGAACCGGATCATTCTAGCGCTGATCTGGACGATACTGCTTGTAAATGCTCACATAACCAGCGCGCAAGAAATATCAGAGGGTACGTATACTGGTTACAGAGGTGGTATCATTCCTAAGTACATTATCATGGTAGTGAACGGTGACTGTGCCCAATTTGAGATGTTCACCAGATGGCAAGGTGTTTGGCTTCCTTGTATTGGCGAATGGAATGCCTCGTATGAGCCCCAACTTCTTCAACGCAAACCGGACGGCTCATGGGCAAACGAGAACGTAGCTGTAGGAATTGTCCACAATAAGAACGTGGGCTTGAAAGGAATTGCCCAAAAGACCTTTGCCGGAAAAGTGAATTTCAGCCTCGTCAAACAGGAAGTTCTTCCCGATGGGCACCGAGAAGTGAAAGCCAAGGCCATGGAATTCGTAAGGAAGACGCAGGACATAAAGTGAGAGCGACCCCCTAACGTCTTGAATGGCCCATAACCGTGCGGATCCAGCGCAAAAGCATTTGAACAGTCTGCCTTTTCCGAGTTACGGTCCTTATAGTGTGATGGGTTCTTGTGGCTGGAACGGACCGCCTATTCCTCGGTTTTGCCCTAGTCTTTGGTTGATATGCAAAAAGCAAAGGGGCACCCCGAATTGAGGCACCCCCTTGCATGGTGAAGATCAACGAAACCGACCTACGCAGCCGCTTCCGCCTTGTTCGGTAGTAGCTGGAAATCGCTCAACACCACTTCGGTGATGTAGCGCAGCGAACCATCCTTGGTCTTGTAGCTGCGGTGTACCAGGCGCCCTTCCAGAGCTACGGGAGAGCCTTTCCGCAACAGGCGGGCCACTGCATCTGCGGTGTTGCCCCAAGCCACAACGGTATGCCATTGGGTATCCGTAACACGTTCCCCTTGGGCATTGCGGTAACTGTCGTTCGTGGCCACGGAGATGCGGGCCACCTTACGACCTTCGGCCACCTCACGTACTTCAGGATCAAAACCGAGGTTGCCGATCAGGTGTACTTTGTTCTTCAACGTGTTCATGGGTATTGGGTTTGTTTGTTTTACCGGGGCTTGTTCCCAACGGCGATGCAAACCTTCACCGGTCGGCAATCCTTATTCGGACAGGGCAACTACATACCAGTTGGGACAGGCCCGATCGGTTCACACGTAAACACTAGGTTAGGCTTACAATGTGGATGTCACGGATATCCTGTTGAGAACAAGTTGCACTTGTGTTGGGTATATGTTGCTAACATTTTGCTAACTTTGCGGCAGAGCCGCACTCGAAAAAGTAGCTTGTTCTGAATAGGTAGGACCACTCACACGTTAGCGACGATATTATCTAATGCCTACAGTAGTTACATCGGCCGAACAATGGGACGTTCTTGCTAAAACGCCCCCAAAGAACAAGGAAAAAAAAGTCAGTCCAGACAAAGCGATTGACATATACCTAAAGGGCAAAGCGGCTGGCTTTGAAGAAGGAAAAAAAGACTTCCACACCACAGTGAAACAGATCATGAACAACGGTATACGTGCTGCGCATAAGCACACCACTGAGGCTCTCGAGTATTTCGGTGATATTGGGGTGAAGCCCGCTTCTACTCGTTTGAAAATAGTTTCACCATTTGCCTACGAGGTCGTCTTTATTGTGTCGGCCAAGGTTTATCGTTCTCCAATTATGGAGAAGGTTTACAACCACGTTCTCGACAAACAGAATGAAGTAAAGTCCAAAGGATATAACATAGACTTCTTTGTTACTCATGGAACTTCCAAAAAAGCCATGGTCGATGCGCTTTGTCATGATGGGTTTGACCTTGAGTACAAAGAAGTATGAGCAATAAGCTTCATGCTAGGCATAATCGCGATGCGTGCGATGAACTATTGAGGGCTACAGCATACAAAGACTGGGTTGTTACCACGGCATTCTATTCATCATTACATTTTGTTCAGCACGAGATATTCCCACTCGTAGTTGCGGGTCAATCGCACGATACGTTTGAGTCATATTATCGAAATATTCCTAGGGGCACACGACGTAGTAAGCACTCAGAAACGGTCAAATTGGTTCATGATCACATTCCAAACATTAGTTGGCGGTATAAGTGGCTTCACGACGAGTGCATGAGTGCGAGATATCGCAAGTACCGGGTTAAGGCGGGTTTTGATGTTATAGCCCGAACCTATCTACGGGAGATAGAAGCCGCCATGAACAAGTAGGCTACTTGGGAAATTCCAATAGTTACACAAGACGTTCGTACCTATCCCCTTCTTTGAGGGGCACCACGCTAATGATAGTGTTGAACTCCAGATCAAAGACCACTTCCACGTAGAAGTCGTGGAGTTGATAGAACGCGGAAGGGCCAACTTGATCCCCGCCGTGCGCGAGAAACACTCCGTGCTCCCACAGGTAGTCACCACGGGCGTTCACATTCAACCGGAGGAAGTCGTACAGGGTCATAGGCTGAATATGCATGCAATGAGATAGTAGGCCATGGCAATAGCCATGGTGATTCCAAGTGCGGCAATTGCCCAAGGCGGATAGCGTGGGTGCCTGTAGTTCACTTTATCTCTTTTGGGAACAGGTGTTGTATGACGATAGTCAAGAACAGGGCTACGTTAGCCGTAGTCGTTGTAATTAACGCCAACAAGACCGTATCAGACAAGTAAAAAGTCTGTCCCGACCAAGGAAGAAAACAGCCTGTGCCCTGCATCCACAACATCAGCATGGTAACCAAAAGCCAAGCCGTTACAAGCCAGAAAACTCGGCCACCCATCCGCTTTTTCGCTTGCAGGTGTTCGCGACGACCAAGAATATCTAGCTGGTGGTGATCGTCTTTTTGGTAAGCCCTAAGTTCTTTGTCGCTGGCAGCATTTCCTGCCTCTAGTGCTGCTGGGGGAATTAGGTCACTTATGTGGCGTTCCTCTTTGACCTTAGGTCTAGTTTCATTGCCCATTGAATTCAATTCTAATGGGTCAGACCCTTACTTGCCCGGATTAAAGCCATCAACACGGGTACGCTCGGAAATGAAGTATTCCTTTATGGCCTGATCGCCAAGGTCCTGATACTTGGGAATGGACCCCATGTGTTCAACTAGTTGATGCCATGGCGAACCCTTTACGTGTGAATAGTTCGTCAACTCAATGGCGGTGAACTTTGCATATCCATCCCAAATATCATCGAGGAACTTAATGATATCACCGTCCTTCTTGCGTCGAAGCATTGGGGTATGGTAACGACCGGGAATATCTTCGTCCTCTTCCGAAAGCTCTGTTTCAATGCACCTATCCCCAAAGTGTTTAAGCTTCAAATAAACAGAATGCACCACAGGGCCGTACTTCCACGCTTGTAGTACCTCGTCGAATAGCCGTTTATCGAATTGCGCATAGTACCAGCCATACGCCACGTACAGAAGCTTTTGCAACTTTAAGTGGGTCAATGGCCTAACCTCTTCAACACCCTTTTGGATGAAGTAGTTCGCAACTTCGATAGCCGTTTTCATCTTCCCATGATCGTCAACTTAATCGTCAGAAGAACTGACAGAAATTATGGCGGTCACGAATATAGGGCACTAAATTAAGGCCGCAATAGCCCAGAACTCATGCTGAGATAAGTTAGTTATGAACTCCGTGGCTATATCATGCTGATTTGCAGCATAATAACATGTTCATGACTATGCACTACAAACAGCATTCTGTTCAGCATTGAACTACCGGGATGAAGAATGACATCCACGGGTTGCGCAAATAAAGCCCCAGCGCAGGTTGCTAATAAAGGACACTTAGGGCGACTTCTTGCCGCCATTTTGTACCGACCCCTTCGTTCTCTTGGGGGCTTTCCTTCTTCTTGACCTTGGTCAGTGGAGGTGTATTCAGCGCCTTGCGCAAAAATTGACTTATCACACTCTTTTAGTACATTCGTTCATCATAGCCGTACCCAAGGAATGGTACCGCGTAGATGAAGGCAGGCACCGAACAGGGCCGGGAGCCCGTACCAAGGATGGGCTGCCGGCAACAGTGCTGTTCTGCGCCGTTATCTTCCTTCTTCATCCAATGAGTTAATGGATCGCATGATCCGTGAGCAGATGGGGTGACACAACTGGTACGTAGGTCTTGTGGTGCGGAGCAAGATGACCGATGTTTTGATCGGCGGCGAGACCGATGAGAGTTGGCGCCCATGATAACCCCTGTTAAAGGCGGGATTAGGTACTTGACAAACCAAGGAATTCTGAGCGCCTAAACTCCGGTGTGTCTCAGATGCGACTAAACCATCTAATTACCAATGACATATGATTATGCAGGGCTAGTTAGCATAGATTGCCTTATGTTAGTGCTCTTCTTAAGGCGCTGTTTGGTAGGGCCGAAGTTTTACTTACCGACAGTGGCAATGATCTTTGCCGATTTCGGGTTTTGTTCTTAGACCATAAGTAAGCCGGGGGTAATATGACGGAGTTGTAAGCGTATGTTGATAACTTTGCCGAAGAAGGGTGTATTTGCCTACCTTTGAACCCCGAAATTTCGGGAAACACAACAACCCTATGAACAAGCAGCCGTTCAAAATATTCGGGGAGACAGAAGAAGAAAGGTCCCGCGTGTCAACTATACTGTCCGGGGATCTTCCTGAGCTTGACATGGAATATTGCGAGGAAAGTGGAAAGCGCTGGGGCAATCACTCTGTAACCTCAGAGGATAAGGTGGAGATGAAGGCAGAAAATATTGAACTGGCGGGTAGGTTCATTAATTTCTTCCGTCGAAAACGCGCGTAAGCTTATTTTTCGTATTATCGCATCTTCATGGTTACTGAAGACGAAATACAGAGAAAGTTGAAACAGCGAATTAGTGCATTTAGGGCTGCTTTGCTTGCATTCCAATCGAGTCAGGGTGGCGCTCGGTTTGGCATTGTCAACAACGCTCATATTGACTTGGGAAACTCTTATTGGACGTTACACGAGAAGGATATCCGATGTCATGTAATGGAGTACTCGAGCCGATTCAAAATGGCATCGTTGACGGAAAAAACAATTTTCTTGGTACAGCCGTTCCGTCTAACGGATGGTACCCCGGCAAGGGAGTTTAATGCGCTTTTTGCCTTTACCAGCGCATTGGTTATTATCAAAGAGATGAGGGACAATGCGGACGCCGATCAGGACGAAATGTGGGATGCATTTGCAAGTAACGGGCATGTCCCCAGGCCTGATCTATTTGTGTTCTGTAAGGATCAAAGCTATCATGAATGCCTGAGTCGTAGTATCGATGGTCATCTTTTATGGCTTGAGACCCATGATCGCCGTACGGATGGGGGGTTCTCGTTGCTCCATAATTCAAATTTTCTCGACCTTCTTTGGCATAGCATCCATTTGAAGTTGAATAATGTGTAGACGAAACTATGCTTGGCCTCACCGAAACTAAACCGGTCCCTAGGGGTTTGGCGGAAGCACTGATTGCCGAGTTGGTTGAGTGTAGCGATTCCGAAATAGGACGCACCATCAGCCTTAATCGATTCCTAGTAGGGCAGAATAAGCCCATCGAACCAGTTGCTTTAGTGATTGAGGCAATGATTAGGGATGGACAAGTGACGGATAAGTCAATGTTAGGTAAGGGCATTTCCGAAAGATCGAGCCTGGCCTCTGTGTTGGGCACTTATGACTTCGCGGAAGACATCTTATATGACCTTGATACGGTTGTCGTCGTTCTAGCGCTTACTCCTAAGGGGCTTAAGAATTATCACGATGTTTTATCAGATCACCGGCGCAACGAACTTATTGCGGTCCAGCGGACAATGTTTTGGGTCTTGTCTTTTTGTACCCTAATCGCGATGCTTTGCGCGGTTACTCAGCTCTGCCTGAAATTGACAGAGCGCAACGAGGCAGTGAGTGCTGATGGTTCATCATATTCTGAACCTCGGGTTTTCTGTGGAACATGCGAATCAGGAAACCGGTGGTGGGAGGGGTTCGATTGGCCCTAATTGTATATACATTGCATATCTTTGCACCATGGCAAAGGCAGCACCAACAACAAAGGATTCCGTTGTTCTTTTACGGATAGACACCAAACTGAAGGCCCGGATCGTCAAGGTGGCCAAGAAGGATTGTCGAACGCTCAGCGGATACATTCGTCATGTTCTCGAAAAAAGTTTAGAGATCACTTGACATTGTATATACAATGTAAGAACATTTGACCCATACAACGAAAGAAAATGGCAAAGGGTCAATTAGCATTGAAGCGGTTAACAGAGGAAGAAGCACGCGAACTTTTAGAAGGTTTGCGCTGGCCGCATGGCCCAGCTTGGGCACCATCTTCGAGCATATCAAAGTAGCTTTGAGAGATTGGGTATATGCCTTCGTTGCCATGTGCGCAAGCAAGAAGGGGATCAGTTCCTTGCAACTTCGACGTGAACTAGGTTGACAGTGCAAGCCTGCTTGGTTCATGTGCCATCGTATCCGTCTTGCAATGAGTGACAACGACGGAACACCATTGATGGGAATAGTGAGCGCTGATGAAACCTACGTGGGCGGAAAGCCCCGCAATCCCGGCCAAGCGAAAGCCAAGATGCCAGCAGTGGCATTGGTGGAGAAGGGAGGTCGTGCTCGTAGCCGCGTACAACTTGACGTGACCCGTGAAACGCTTCACGCTCAAATCAGGGCTAACGTTCACCCATCCTCTACGATTATGACCGATGACGCAGCCGCATACAAGGGTATCGGTAAGCACTTCGCAGGTGGTCACAGTCAGTAAGCTACAGTGCCCGCGAATTCGCAAAGGGTGGTGCGCACAGCAACGAGGTGTAAAGTTATTTTGCCAACCTGAAACGTGGGATCTACGGAAATTTCCATCATGTATCCAGCCAACATCTTCAGCGCTACGTAGACGAATTCGACTTCCGTTGGAGCAACCGTCACGTCACAGGCGCCGAGCGCACGTTCAACGCCGTTGCACAGAGCGGAGGTAAGCGCCTTACCTACAAGGTACCAAAGTCACCCGAAAGCGTTCGTAACTGAACCGGGGCGGCAACTGGCAATGTGCCTTTGGTTCCACGCCGAAAGCGCTGGGGCCGTAAGCAACATATGGATAAACTCATTCGAGGTCATGCGCGTCGGCTACTAGAGCGTTACCTTCGCATGAATGAACGGCAAACAAGTCTCCATTTCCCCGACGTTGAAGAAAGCGCTGAAGAAGGCGCTGAATACACCACCGGTACCGATGACTACGAAAGAGACGAAGGCTAACCGAGCGCAGAAGCCGAACTCGAAGTAATTTATAAGTCTATTTGTCGTTATCCACACTTAGCCGTGTTGACAACCTTGCTATCTTTCGGTTTAGGCAGGCGCTTTCATTGTCATGGTTGTCAACAAAGTAAGGCATGTTAAAGAGTTGATATATTACTGTTCGCAATTTCTCCATCGCCGTTAACAAACTTAGCCCGACTAGGGTAGATACTATCCCGCTTTATGCAAACCTTTGACCGATGCCGAAGTATTCTCAGGACCCAATCGTAGAGGCTGTACTGGGCATAAGTTTTGATGGTCTTGACCCGGGCGAGATTGCAGAGGTACGGACTACTATGTCCTCTGTATTGAAAGAGTACAAGGTGTTGCGAGAACTTCCAGGTGACGAGGAGGAACCAAAGGAAGATGCTAGTAGTGAGTTGCGTCAATCTGAGTACGGTGGGTTTGCCTTAGAAATGGGCAACAAGAGCGTACACATAAGGCCGGATGAGTTTTCATTTCACTGGCAGAAGCCCTACATTTCTTGGGAGGTGTTTTTTCCAGAAGCAATAAGGTGTTGGGATATCTTTTTTGGAAAATACCCGCAACTGAAACTAGATAGCCTGTTCGTTCGTTATGTGAACAGTATTCTTGTGCCTGTGGGAGAGGATGGCAAAGTTGAATTTGAGAAATTCTTCTATAATACGCCAGTTGTCCCCCGTATGAATGGATCTAAACTAGAGCAATTTACCAATCACTCTCTCATTGATTTCAAGGAGAGAGGAATTCATGTTATTATAACCCAAACTACGCTAGACGCAAAGAAGTCTGGCACTCCGTTCATCTTGGATATTAATGTTCACAATCACGCTGAAACCGCAAACTCTGATGTCAAGTCGTTGTTTAATGAGTTCAGAATCATTAAGAATGATGTGTTTGAACAATTAATCAGCGAAGACTGCCGTCGGCTAATCCGATAGAACAATGGGATTATATTTCACAATAGAGCCGGAACAACGAGGCAGTTCCGTGGAGGCTCAAAAGGCTAGTTCAGATACTAGGGCAATAAGGAGGTGGCTCTTTGGCGGGAGCATCTTCATGCGCAAATATCAGAGCGCAACTATCGAAAAACAGTTCCATGAATACCGTGAGAAATGGATTCATGACACTAAGTATTCGTCTAGCATGCAACTAGCGGCTCTTCACCCTGTTTACCGTAAGATTATTGAGCTAGGGAGGCCAGTAGTTCCATACCTGATTAACGACATGAAGAGCACTGGGACACATTGGTTTATAGCTCTTTCCGCTATTACTGACGCTGATCCAATACTGGAGCAGCATGCTGGCGATGTTACATCCATGATTCAAGACTGGGTCAATTGGAACAACAACCAATAATCACTCAAGTTGGCGAGCAAATGAATGTCGCCAATTTTCCAATGCAATGGAAACATCCGTTTCGCAAGACGAGCGAAGTGGATGGGAAGTACAATTGTATTGCGTGGGCATTAGGTCATACTTGGACGTGGTATGAACCACGCATCGAAAACTATAGGTATCGACTGCCCAAGTTCCTGACGAGGTGGCCCCCTGAAGTACCTAATGAGTACAGCCAAGAAGCATACATAAAGTTCTTCGAGTACCACGGATTTGAACGATGTTCAGATGGGCGTTTGGAGCATGGAATTGAGAAAGTGGCATTCTACTACATCGGGCTTGGGATTGATAGACCACATGCATGCAAGCAACTTAAGGACGGCAAGTGGTCTAGTAAAATGGGCAACCAAGAGGATGTTGAACACGATTTACAGTCTATGGAAAAAGGCCGCTACGGAGAGGTCGTTCAATTCCTGAAACGCGCGAGACTTAGCGCGGAAGAAACGAACCGCGAATAATTACAGGCACCCGCGCTACCCGCCTTGTGCGATAGCAGCGCTGGGAAGATGTGAACGCTCGTGGGGTTTACCTATGGGAGCACGGCGAATTCATTACCTATGGTGGCGATGTAACCGGACCATTTGCATTCTACCAGCTCCACGACTTCTACGTGGAAGTGTTGTTCGACCTGGAGTTCAACACCGTCGTTAGCGTGGTGCCATTCAACGAAGGGGATCGGTACGAACGTATGTTGACCACTATGGAGGTGCCGGGATCATAGCTACTTTGGTAGCATGATGACCAAGGTGGACTTTGACTTGGCGGACACGGTATTGACCGCCATTATAGAGTATGGTTGGGCCACCTCCGAGGATGGGTTGTGGAATCTTGCAGGCGAAAGGGATGCAGGCTACAACGAACGATTAAGCCACGTAATAGGCTTTCTTACAGCTTTGGGATTGATTGGTTACAACGACCCCGATCCACAATCACTTGGTGGTACTGTGCATTTTGGGACCTACTACATAACTCCTACCGGAATTGCCGCGCAGAAGGTTGGGACCCTGGCATATCTTCAAACGATAGAAGACCACCTTGTAGCTCAACATAAGGCGAACCTAGCTACGGCGAAAGGATACAATATCAATCTATGGGGAATTGCCTTCCTTGTGCTGGGCCTAGTGATATCCGGTGCGAACCTGTACATATTTTACCATCAGGTATTTGACCATCACGTATTACCATCAGTGTCGCCACATGTAGATGGCGACATTCGCAATGGTGAGCACAATATTGAAGGCAAGAACGCCCAAAGCAATGCGCAAAAAGATACGCTCCCCACGGGTCCAATATCCGTCGGCGGGGAAAAGGCGAAACGCCTTAATTCTGTCAAGTAACTTTTTCATGGTTGTTGGTGTCTTAACTTTGGTGAGTGCTACATTGCACGGGCAACACGGACAGGTGGCCACCGGGATAGGGCAAAGAGGCTTAGCGCCCACCCTTCGCCGGATCAGGTGTCATCGCTGAGAACGCCCCAGACTGCACGATGCTAATCCCATGCGTGTCAGTCAGTTCAAAATCCTTGGTTTGTCAAGTACATAATTCCGCATTTGTAATCGTTCATAACTATTTGCTGTCGTTTGTTAAGCGGCAAATTGAATCTGAATTAGGAAGGACAGCAGGTCAAACCACAAGTAGCGTAACTTGGTCATTGCCCTCACACAAGCAGCGTTACGTCCAGTTACATTGTCTTGTGCTAGGAAAAGGCCAACCCGATTTGGGAGAACTAAGCGAACAAGAACTCGTCCAGGGTTGCTTGGGCGGTAACCGACGCTGTCAGGAAGACCTGTATGCCCGGTACGCACGGCGTATGTACGCCGTATGTCTTCGCTATGCCCGGCACGAGCTTGAAGCCCAAGACCTGATGCAAGAGGGATTCATCCGGGTGTTCGAGAAGTTGCCATCGTTCCGCATGGAAGGTTCACTTGAAGGATGGGTCCGCAGGATAATGGTACACACCTCGATCAATCAATACCGAAAGAAAGCGTTCCAACAGGAGCGTTTCGGAATGGAACATCTGCCCGAAGCACCCGTGGACCCTATGGCCTTGGACAATTTGGGAGAAATGGAACTCATGGCCATCATAGCGGAATTGCCCGATGGTTATCGACATGTATTCAACCTGTACGCCATAGAGGGTTTCGATCATTCGGAGATCGCGGCCATGTTGGGTTGTGGCGAAAGCACCTCGCGCAGCCAACTCTCCAAGGCCAGGACCTACCTACAGAAACGCATTGAACGTAAAGACATACTGCACCATGCGGGAAAAGCAGCCCATTGACGATCTCTTCAAACGAACTCTGTTCAGCGCAGAGGTTACACCACCAATAGCGGTGCGAAATGCGCTGGGCCATGAACTAGGTTGGGCGGACACTGCGCGCAGTGCCATGGGACTCCTGCCATTGCTGATGTTGGTCATTGGCGTGACAGGTGCCGGTGCGGCCTTATGGTCATGGAACACCGAGGAACAGATCGGCCTTGTTGCAACTACCGAAACCAGTGTTCCAGCTTCGATGAATGCCGAGGTTATTACCCATGGAAGCGGAGGCGAAGTGCCCAATGGTACCTTGCTTGTGACCGCAAATGCCGATCCCGGCAACGCGCCCGATCATTCAGCAAAAGCAACTGAAGTCGAGTTGGCCCATGACAATGGATCTGTTCCAACAGAACGTTCGCAAACGTCCGCTACCGCCTTGCCAACATCATCTTCCAAGAAAGGCCTGGAGCAAGCCACGCCCATTGAGGGCCATGGTCCAGCCGACTTGAACACGGCCTTCGATCGGAATACCCGAACCACGGAGAACTCGAACTCGGCCGCTGGTGTACGCGCATCGGAACAGGCGGATCGGGGTTCCATATCGACAACCGGTGAACGATCCACCACCACTTCTGTTCAACCCGGTACCGGAACGATCGCCGCAGCAGCGCAAGGAACCGGAAATGTAATTCCGGCTTTTTCGGAACTGGACCAGCAGAAAAGTGGATCCGGGACCGGTACAGGAACTTGGGGCGACTACGATCTGAGGGCCCAGCACCTGGACCCATTGATCATACCGAATTTGCCCGACCTGTCGACCGGCGAACCCACCACCCGAAAAATGCCGCTCCAATATGTGTTGCCCAAGGGGACGTGGTGGATCGGGGCCTTTGTAGGAATGGGGACTGTTACCGGACATTGGAAAGGAGATCTGCTCGGCGACTTGGACCATGCTGAAAAATGGAAGTCCACGCTGCAGGGCGGTCTGCAATTGGGCCGCGTGTGGCGCAGTGGCTGGAACATCTCTGCTGGTGTTGGGGCCAGTCGTGTGAGAAGCGTATTCAATTACGATGAGAATGGACCAGTTTCCAACTACTCTGAGGTGGATACGACGTGGGCTAATAGCGACTATTTCGGAACAGCCATTTACACGTGGAACATTGACACGCTCCAAGTCCAAAGACCCGGACAAACCCTGCGCCGCGATGCCCGGAACCAATACACCGCCGTGCAAGTTCCGATCACCTTGGGTTGGCAAGGGGAATTGCGTCGGCTTAGGTACGGTGCATTCGCCGGTGTGTTGGCATGGATCCCCACCCAGCGCAAAGGGCTGACCCTGCAGAGCGACAACACGGATCGCCCGCCAAGTACAATTGCCCTTCAGGATAACAATGTCCAAGATCGTTTCGGCATGCAGGTACACGGCACAGTCGGTCTATCACTCGGCTATGCCATTTCGGAACGCTTTGAGACCTATGTGGAACCAGTGATCACAACACCGATCTTCGGCAGTGGCAAGGGCGATATGCCTTGGCTCACCCGGCCAACACTCCAGTTAAGGATCCAGTATGAACTCTAACCGACTTTATTGGGCGTTCCTTGTACTGTGCGGAATGGTTTCCGCTATACCTGCCATGACGCAGCCGCTGTGTCGGGTTTTGCTCAACCCGGCCTTCAGCTATTCCGCCTATGGACTCAATGTGCAAATGGAGGACAGTTCTCGAACCTTTGGTATCGAGGCCACCGCGTTCTGGGATTTTGGCGACGGTACAGGTGTGACATTGGAGACCTTGCACTACTTCCAAGTGCCGGGGACCTATGAGGTGTGCTTAACGCTTACCGCATTGGAATTGCCCTGTACAGTGACCTATTGCCGATCAGTGGTGGTGCGTGCTTCTGGCTGTGCTGTGCCTTTCGATGCTTATTTCGATTGGTCCCCGGCCGGGACCAACACCGTTTCGCTTAACGATGGATCAGGAACCTTTAGTGGGACGAACACCTTGTGGGAATTCGGTGACGGGGATACAAGCAACTCCATTGCACCAACACATACGTGGTTCCTTCCCGGTGAACACTTCGTTAGCCTTACCAAATGGAATGATTCCTGTGTAACAACGTATGGTGCATGGGTCGCCGTGGACGGTAACGTGACCACCTGCGCACCACCCGGTTTGTTCTTGGACTTTGAGCCGAACTACACCGGACCGGGGGTCGAATTCGTGCCCGAAGTGGTAACGAACAATGTGGTTCCTGCATTCTATATCTGGTCCTACGGCGATGGGGTGATCGACACTACGGTTGTTGGTTACCACGAGTATCCGGGTGAAGGACCCTATCAGGTTTGCTTGTTGGTGGGCGCGTTAACCACTTTCCCAACTGTGGATTCATGTTTTGCGCTTACCTGCCGAACGGTCCACCCGTACACCGCGACAGACATAATGGAAGTTTCAGATAATGAGCTTCGCGTACATCCCAATCCGTTCTCCGAGAACCTGCAGGTCGATCTTGGAAATGAGGGTGGACCTGTTACTATTCAACTGATGGACATGCTCGGTCGAACAGCCTTGGAAACGACGACCAAACGTTCTGGGTTCCTTGCGCTTGATACGCAGATGCTGCCTCCTGGTCCCTACTTGTTGATGATCAGTGGACCCACAAAGGTCCAACGCACCAAGGTCATCAAAGCCGCCAAATGAACAACGCCCATGGCAAGGGCCACAGGCGTTGTGCATTTGGACGTGCGGTTGCTCAAACTCCTTCGGCAACCTTGGCGTTCAGCAAGTGATACTCGTTCAAGACCACCTCGCTCGTGTACCGTTTCTCACCCTCCTTGGTCTCGTAGGTGCGGTGTACCAAGCGGCCTTCCACCACCAAGCCGGAGCCTTTATGTACTTGGCCGGCCAGGGTCTCGGCCAGCTTGCCCCACACCACCAGTGGGTGCCATTCCGTGTTATCCTTCCATTCACCGGCCGGGGTCCTGTACCGTTCGTTGGTCGCCAAGTTCAAGCGCAGTACGGACTTTCCTTCGGCGTACTCCTTCAATTCGGGATCCGCTCCCAAGTGTCCGATCAGTTGCACCTTGTTCTTCATTGAAATGTTCATCGTGGTCTCGGTTTTAGGTTAATAGTTGTTGACCGATGCAAAGGACCGGTGAGGCGGATCACGGATCCGGTCGATTTTCGTTTATAGGCGTTTGTACACGTTGGCAGTCGTTTGTTGAACGAGTAAGGGGCTATCAAAAGCCTCCAGCCCTTTGCGCTGGTGCAACGACCTCTTTCCTATCTTTGATCGCCCTTATGGATCGCGATCCGGGGCTAAGAAAACTTGACGCATGACCCACAAAGCAGACAAGATCCTAGTACCGACCGACTTCACCAAAGTGGCCGATTGTGCCATGAACCACGCCATGACCGTTGCAGGCAGCACCGGCGCTTCCGTTTACTTGTTGCACGTGGTGGATAAGCCTTCGGTCGCCGAGGAGGCACGGGTAAAACTGGGGATCGAAGCGGAGCGGGCCAGAAAGTGGAACAACAAAGTATCGGTAACACCGATCGTTCGCGTGGGTTCCATCTACGATGAGATCGGAGATTCGGCTGCCGAAGAGGGTGCCGGGCTCATAATCATGGGCACCCATGGTATGCGCGGCATGCAGTTCCTTACAGGGAGCCGGGCGTTGCGCGTTATCATGGGCTCAAGTGTTCCCTTTATCGTGGTGCAAGAGCGGAAGATCAAGGAATCAGGATACAACGATATCGTGGTGCCGCTGGACTTGCATAAAGAGACCCGACAAAAGCTCACGATCGTTGCCCAAATGGCGCAAACCTTCAAAAGCAAGGTACACCTGATCACTCCCAAGGAAGATGATGAGTTCTTGCACAAACAACTGGTGAACAACATCACTTTTGCCGAGAACTATCTGCGCGAAAGGAATATCGAGCATGAAGCCACTATTTCCGATAGCGATAGTGGTGATTTCGTGAAGGCAGTGGTGAAGTATGCCAATGGTATCGATGCCGACCTGATCACGATCATGAACTTGACCGAGGGCAACATTTTCGGGATCCTCGGCGTGCCCTACGAACAGGAGATCATCGCCAATGAAGCCATGATCCCCGTTATGTGCATGAAGCCCGTTGAGACCGGTGTGAACAGCGGCTGGACGATGCAAGGCTAGTGTCAGGATCGGGAAGTAAGTACACCATCTCCGCCTCTCTTTTTCCTTCCTGCGGCGTTGGAACACTTCGCCGTAGCCCCGGTTCGGAGACCGGGGCAGGCTGCTATGCCGTGCGAGTTCCGCCTTGTAGGAAGAGAAAATAGAGGCAGATCTTTAGTATACCTACTTCCCGATCACGACACAAGTTCCGCACTAGGCCCGCATCCCGATCACCAGGATGTCATCGACCTGCTCGTGACCGCCGCGCCAGCCGTTGAAGGCCTGTTCGAGCATGCTGCGTTGCTGGTCCGTGGGATACCTGCTTATCTCCACCAATAGCTCTCGGAACCGACGGTACATGTATTTCTTGCCTTGGGCGCCTCCGAACTGGTCCGCATATCCGTCCGAGAACAGATAGACCATATCCCCCTGCTCCAGCTTGATCCTGTGGTCGGTGAAGTGCTGTCCGGGAATCTCCATGCTACCGATCGGACGTTTGTCCGGCGAGAACTTGAGCACCTCCCCGCTCCGTACCACATACAATGGCGAGTTCGCTCCGGCATATTCCAGTATCATGCGCTTCGGATCATAGTTGCACAATGCCATGTCCATTCCATCGTGCATGCGACTTTCTTCTTGTCCGTTGTTCAATGCCGCGTATGCGATCGAATTGAGCTCGCGGAGAACCTCACTCGGCCGTGATCGCCCTTTCTCTTTCATCGCTTGGTTCAGGCCGTTGTGGCCGATCAGGCTCATGAACGCCCCCGGAACGCCATGGCCCGTGCAATCGACCGCAGCGAACGTGATCTTGTCGTCCAATTTCTCCACCCAATAGAAGTCTCCGCTAACGATATCCTTGGGTTGGTAGAACACGAACGACTCGGGCATGAGCTCGCGCATACGCCGAACGGGCGGTAGTATGGAGTCCTGCAGGCGACGCGCATACCGAATGCTGTCCGTAACGTTCTTGAGCAGTTCGTTCACCTCCCGGCTCGCTTTTTCCACTTTATCCTTTTGGAGCACGACTTCCTCGGTCCGTTCCTTCACTTTCATCTCCAACACCCGCTCGCGCTGACCAAGTTCATCGCGCATCTTCAACAGGGCACGGCCAAGCATGTCCTGATCGCTCAAGGGCTTGTATTCCGCCTCGAAATCACCGGCGGCCACGGCATGCGAGAATTCCGTAGTGCGGCGTAGGCCGGCCACCAAGGAGTTGAGTTCGTTGCTCATATCGCCGATCTCATCGTTGGTCGTGCGCACTTCCTTGCGTGGGAACACCCCTTTCCCCAACTCTTTCAATACCCGGTGCAGCCGCTGTACCGGTGTTACTATGCCGCGAATAATGAAGAAGCCAGCGACCGCTCCGATCGCCACCAGACCAATGCCCAAGTACAGCACAATGAATTTCAACGAGTCGAAGCTCCGGATCATGCCGCTGCCAAGTGCAACCCGTTTATTCTCTTGCATGTCCAGTAGCCGATCAAGGTCGCCCAGTACCTTCTCCGTTCGTTGGTCCAGAAGCCCGCCTTCCTCGGCCAGATCACTGCGTTCCATGTGTACGAACGGGTCACTATAGCTTTCCAACGACGGCAGCAGGGTCTTGATCCGTTCGTGCAGGTCGAACATCGAACGCATGTCGACGGTGATCTGGGCCATCAGGGCAACCTCTTCATGGTCCCATTCGCCCATGAGCGTATCCAAGCGGTCCAAGAGCTGGGGTAGTTCCCGGCTTGTAATTGTCACCAATGTGGTCTTTTCCGGTGCGTCCGTGCGGCTTTCAAGCAAGGCCCAGTGCTTGATCAGCATGTGCGAACTCACCGTCATGTTCCGCAAGCGCACCAAGGCATCCACAGAGGGAGAGTAGACCCGCGTGATCTGATCGTTGATCGTTCGGCTGCGCTCCAGCGTTCTGTTCGTAAGCAAAACCACCACCAACGCGAAGAAAATGAACAGGCCGAAGCCCATCGCGATCTTGCGTCCGATGGTCAAGCGCAAATTCCTCATGGTCCGTTCAACGATCCTCGCCGGGAGGAAGTTCCTCAAATAGCTCTCGGAACTTGTCCGAGTTCTCCTGGTCTTGCAAGCTGTAGTAGATCCCTTCCAGTCCCAACAGCGTTTCCCGCCGCCCCGGATCCATGTCGTGGGCCTTCAACATATAGGGCAATGCCTCTTGGAAATGCTCTCGACTCGCTTGTTGTATCTCGAGAATGCTCGGGATCTCATCATCCGCATTGATCCTGCGGATCTTATACACCCCACGATTGAAATAGAGGGTTGCCAAGTTGTAGTTCGCCCCATAATTCTCGGGGTCCAATTCCAGCACCTTCTTGTAAGCCTCTGTGGCCTTGTCGAACCGATCCATAGCGGTACGGTCCTGATTGAAGCGTTTGGTATAGACCGTGCCCAGCGCGTTGGTGAACTCGATCTCCCTGGCCACCAGATCCGCCTTGGGGTCCAACCGGTACACCGCCTCCTTGTACTTACCGAACATGACCAACGCACGTTCGTCCTCCATCTCGTTCAATGCCTTCGCCGCATCATTGAAGTAGGTCCGTGCCAAATAGTCGTAGGCCTGGGTCGCATTATCCCGATATGTTCCTATCGTATCCAGCTCAACACAGGTAAAAAGGCTGGCAACCGCCTCGTCCCGCAGTATGTCGCCTTCACCGCTCTCCCCCGTGCCCTTGTACAGGTCCTTGTAAACGAAGCCACGCAGCAACCAGGCCTCGGGGTCATCCTTGTGTGCATCGGACTTCACCGCCACGTCAATAAGCGTACGTGCGGCCGCAACATCACCTGCCTGATACTTGCGAAGGGCCTCGACCAAAGGGTCGGCCTGCGCCAACCCCAACGAGGCGACAGCACTGAGCAGAACGGCTATGAGGATGCGCTGTACCATGTTCATTCTTCCACGCGCTGTGCAAGGTTCTTCAAGGTAAGACCCATGACCAGCCCGTGCTTTTGTGCGTTGATCATGCTCATCTCATACTTCAACAAATTGTCCACCTTCACAAAGTTCACCACCGCACCATCTTCCAAGGCCCCGGCATATTCCGTTACCACCATGGTGGGCATTCCCGTCATTCGTTTGTAGATATCGGGCAACAAGGCCAGGTCGCTTCGGCCCACGTAAAGGATGTGGCAACTTTCCACATCGGCACTACGGGGCAACTTCCGTACTTCTATGGGCTGCTTTCCAATGGTGCGCGTGCTGTACTGCTTGATCAGTTCTTGGTACAGGTTTTCATTGCCGATGATACCGATCACGAAATTGCCGCTTCGCTTCGATGTATCCTTCCACTCCACCAGCTTGGCGATGTTGTACAAGTAGTTCGCCTGAAGGATGGCCGTGGTATCCTTCTCCGCATCACGGGGCTGTTGTGGCACCGTTGCGAACAGGAAGAAGGGCGTGAGCAAGAGTATGCGAAGGAGCCGGGTCACGGGTATCGCGCAGGGCGTAGCTTTGGCGCCATGCCTTGCCGATCGCGTGCCAGAACCGAACTCCATGCTGCAAAGTAGGTTGATGTCCAAGCTGCACTTCGCTGTTTTATTGGGCATCTGTCAACATGTGGCTGTTGACGCACAAACTATCGCAGAACGCATGATCGCGTTTGAAGAGGTGGCTGGTAAAAGCACCATGGCCTATGAGCGATTGGCTTGGGCCACCAGCCATATCGGACATCGCCTTACCGGCAGTTTGAATGGTGCAAGGGCCGAGGCTTTGGCCGATAGCATTTTCCATGCGGACGGCTTGGATACCGTCTATTCGCACTCCTTCGAAGCCGATGCTTGGTCCCGGGGTTCCGTGAAATTGACCATTGGCGATGGCAAGGGATCGCGACACATGGCGTGTGTTGCTTTGGCCAACACCCCTTTGCATTGTGCCGTGGAAGCAACGCTTGTTGATGCCGGGAATGGTTTGCCCACCGATCTGGAACGGATCGGCGATAAGGCCAAGGGTGCCGTGCTCTTGGTGAATATCGGCTTAGTGGCCGGTACGGAAGGAAGCGTGAACCTGCATAGAAGTGAAAAGGCATCGCTCGCTCAAAAAGCCGGTGCCGTGGCCCTTGTTTTTGTGAACCAGGTCGAAGGCCACGTCCTGCTCACGGGCACTGCTTCGATCGATGGGAAGCTCATCAGTGTACCTGCTGCATGCATTGCAACGGAAGATGGGTTGGACATTCGGGCGCAATTGGCGGATCGACAATATGTGACCGCCCGGTTGGAAATGCACAACACCAGTGATCGCGTTGTGGCACGGAACATCATTGCCGAACTAAGAGGGACCGAACATCCGGACGAGGTGATCATTGTAGGTGGTCACCTCGATAGCTGGGACCTGGCCACCGGCGCTACCGACAACGGGCTTGGGTCTTTTTCGATAATCGACCTTGCCCGTGTAATGGCCAGCATGCCCTTTCGACCCCAGCGGACCGTGCGTTTCGTGCTCTTCATGGGTGAAGAACAAGGCTTGTTGGGATCTCGTGATCTGGTTTCAAGTTATACCCGTTCCGGAGAGATCCCAAAGATCCGCTGCATGATCAATCTGGACATGAGCGGAAATCCACAAGGCTTCGGGGTCGCAGGACCCGGGAACTGGCACGAACTGGTCACTGACCTAAGCCATGACATACGCGCCTTGGACACCGCTGCCTTTGAGGGCAGAACGAGCAAGGAAGTTTGGTTGCACAGTGACCACCAACCCTTTCTGCTCGCAGGCATTCCGGTGCTGTACCCGCTTAGTCACCTTGGAAAGCACGTGTACGGCTGCTACCACAGCAATTGCGATGATATCCAACTCGTGGAGCCACAGGCCATGACCAACAACGTCCGCTTCGTGGGTGCGCTGGTGATAGGTCTTGCGGCAGCGAACGAGCTACCTGAACATTTCACTCCCGAAAACCTGAAAACACGGTTGATCGATGCAGGTCTCGAGGGGCCTTTGCGCATTGGAGGCGACTGGCCTTGGAATTGAATGGAACCCACCCGCCAGACCAGAGGTTGTTGCGCCTCATCCATCCTATTTTCGCCAAATCCTCAAACCCCTTCCCGTGGACCTCACATTCGATAAACGCTGGCGCGACCTGGTAAAGAAACTATCCGACCGGTTCGATGGCGGCACCTTGGACCTCAATGCCATCCTTTTCCTCATCGGGGTCCAGGAATTGGGACAGCATGCCCGCGATTTCAAGAAAGATGAGAAGGTGGGCTTGATGCATATCGCCATCTGCGTTGTGCTCTTGCCCTATGGCTATTACAAAGAACTGGGTCGCGATGCGGATGGATGGCCGCACTTCGAACTCGCAAAAGAGCTACCACCGCTGGCCTCGGCAGAGCAGGAGCGGCTTATGAAGGAGGCGGTATTGGGGTATTTTGAGGAAGGGGGGTGAGGTGCAAGTAACAAGTCACAAGTCACAAGTCACAAAGCGCAAGTGGTCAAGTTGAAGGAAGGAAGAGAAGAAGAGAGGAAGAAAGAGCGGATCGGGTACAACGTAGGGGCGGAAGATCTTCCGCCCGAAGGTGATACCCGAAGAGAAAGAGCGGATCAGGTAGAATGTAAAGGCGGAAGATCTTCCGCCCGAAGGCGATACCCGAAGAGAAAATGTGTTCTGGGTGGGGGCGCGGAATGACGTTTTGAATGGTCCAGAAACGAACGCACGATCTTCTTGCAGCATGGGCGCAAGATCCTGCGCCCCTACTGCGGCGGGATCGGCTGCATCACCAACGTTTCCTCGTTGGTCTCTTCTTCCAGGATCTTGATAATCCCTTCGGCATAACTGCTGTCCTTGAAGGTAAGAATGTCCATTACGGCGAAACCGGCTTGACCCTGCTCGAAGAGCCCGGTGTAGTCGAACTCCACTCGGCCACCGGCATTGGTCATGCCCTCCTTCAACAAACGGCTTAATTCGGCACGCGGAATTGCAGGGTTCGCATAGAGCTTCACGTACGCACTATCAACCGGGTGACCATCGGCATCCTTCACCGTAATGATGGCCGTGGTGGGCTTTTCCTTGTTGCATGCCGCAAATGCGAAGGCGAGCACGACTACCGTCAATGCGCTGGTAAGAACGCGGCGGAAGGGGGTTGTTGTCATTGGGTTACTTTTGATGGCACAGGTCAGGGCCAAAGGGTGAAGGATGTCAAATGTAAGCAAGGGAAGGATCATGGGGCAATTGACCCGTTCCGTGCTATTGACCATTCTTTGTTGGCCGGGGTTGCCCGCAGTGCTTTCCGCACAAGCCACTTTACCCCAAAGACGAGCGCTCGTGGAGATCAGGACCGAGTTGGGCAACATGGTGGTAGCGCTCTACAACGAGACCCCCTTGCACCGCGATAATTTCCTCGAATTGGTAAGGACCGGAGCGTACGACAGTCTGCTCTTCCACCGCATTATACCCGGGTTTGCCATTGAAGGGGGCGACCTTGCAAGCAAATATGCCCAACCCGGTGTGCGGTTGGGCGAGGTTCCTGATACGGTGGGCATCCCCCTGGAAGTGGTGCCGGGCCTGATCCATAAGAAAGGAACCCTTTCCGCAGCACCAGCGGGGGATACACATGACTTCACAGGCCGCTCCCATCGTAACCGGTTCTTTATT
>Ga0335394_10000861_pt1 | contig 33408 bp, 17 predicted proteins | sample MAT03_FD_205741 | JGI IMG/M metagenome (GOLD analysis project Ga0335394, IMG submission 205741) | Freshwater microbial communities from Lake Fryxell liftoff mats and glacier meltwater in Antarctica - MAT-03 (spades assembly) (version 2) ...
GCAAGAATTCCCGCTTCAGACCCAGTTCGATAGCTTCTGACTGGCCTTAGATCAATTAAAAATCGGCTTGGGAAATAATCTATCGCTGGTGATCCTAGCAACGATGCTTTTGGCAGCTATGTCACGCAGCTATGTCACGCCAGATTCCTAGCGCTAAACCTAAGATTTGAAACGCCTGAAGAGGTTGCTTATACATTACTCGACCCGTTTACAAAGACTTTAGCTGGCAGTTTTAAACTACCAGCGTTCCCAAAAACATGAGGTTATGTAACCTGAGTTTCGGATAGTGTTTTCATTCTATCCCCACCCCTAAATCCCCTCCCCACTTCGTAGAGAGGGGACTTAAAGAACCATTGTGAACCATTTTTCCCCCCTTCTCCATGCAATGGAGAAGGGGTCGGGGGATGAGGACATCATAAAAGTTAATCAAAGTGCGCTATCCAACACATGAGGTTATGGAAGGTAAGTTAAACAGATGCAGCTTGGGTAGAGAAAACTAAGATAGACTTGGTTTAGCCCTGCTCATGCGCTTGCTGCAACCGCGCCGAGTCGATCTTCTTCATCTGAAGCATGGCCTGCACCACATTTTGCACTTTTACGGGATTAGGATCGCCCATCAATTCGCCCAAAAGAGTCGGGATAATCTGCCACGACAAGCCGAATTTGTCTTTCAGCCAGCCGCAGTTGCTCTCTTCGCCGCCGTCGGCTGTGAGCTTCGTCCAGAGGTGATCGACTTCTTCCTGTGTCTTGCAGCTCACGAAGAAGGAGACCGCCTCATTGAATGTGAACTGCGGGCCGGCGTTTAACACCATGAAATCTTGCCCTTCAAGCTGGAAAGTTGCAGACATCACCTTCCCGCCTAGCCCCGGAACTTCATCCGGGTAGCGGGTAAGGTCTACGATGCTCGCGTTTTTGAAGATTGAGATATAAAAATTCATGGCTTCTTCGGCGTTGTCATCGAACCACAAGAATGGCGTGATTTTTTGCATCGGTTACTACTCCCTTTGGCTTGGATTATCGCTTTTTAGAACATTAGTATCATAACCTGACCAAGGTGAATTGTCTTGTATAAAATGGCAAATGCTCCGCAAATCATGTTAACGATGCGACAGCTTCTTATTCGGCTTGGGCTTTCCGCAAATCACGCACTTCCCACAGCGCTTCCAAAGTCTGAGAAACCAGACGAGTCAGCATGACGAAATGTGCTTCATCCGCTTCCGTAAATTCCCCTTCAACTTTGTCCGAGAGTTGAAACAATCCCCAATTTTTACCCTGCTTATCGAGCAGCGGAGCAGCCAACCAGCCGCGCATGGGCGGATGATGGGACGATTCCTTGCCGAATTTTTCCATTCGGGATGCGCTTCCAGTTCGGCCTGAGTCAGCCGAATCGGTGTTTTCTGCTGAAGGATCCAATTGTGAATCCCGTAGCCGGTTGCTGGCGCTTTATAGTCCGCCCATGCCGCATATTTTTCCGACAGCGAAAAATATTTCCGCACAGATGACCAATCGCCTTCGACGATGATGGCGATAGCGGATTGATGGGCGTTTAAGAGGACACGCGCCACTTCGGCTGCGTTTTGCAACACCTGATTGGCATCTTGAACGAAGGCTTCATCGATAGAATCGGGGTTTTGGATAAGCGGGTTTGGAGTCGCGCTCGTGACGACATTCTGATAAACGTTATATTGTGATGAAGATTGGGGTACGGTCATGACGTTTTACCTTTTTTCTCAACTAAGAGGATAAATGCACATCGCATCCAATTATAAAAGGCATTGACCGCTGTACCCCAATCCTATGGAGCGTTTGTACCATAAAAACAGGTAGGCAACCTGAGTTTCGGACAGTGTTTTCATTCTATCCCCACCCCTAAATCCCCTCCCCACTTCTTAGAGAGGGGACTTAAAGAGCCATTGTGAACCGTTTTACTCCCCTTCGCCATGCAATGGAGAAGGGGTCGGGGGATGAGGACATCATAAAAGTTAATCAAAGTATGCTATCCAAAACTGAGGTTAGGTACTTTAGACAGCACCCACCTGTGTTATGTCGCGCCGCGCTAAAGAAGGCCGATTTAATCTCCCGTTCCAACACCTTCCGGTTCCGGGATTGGGTCTTGATGCTGCATCGCGCTATCCCCTTCTTCACCAGGGGTAATCATGAAGCAATAGGGCAAGCTCGGAGAGTAATCAATCCTCCTCTTCATCACTAATCACTCACTGCTCATTACGAATCACTTTTACTGCCCTTGTCCCAACGAAAAGCCCGGCTCACCATCGAATTTATAGAGATTCTCGGTTTTGATAAAGTCGAAACCAGCAGCATGAACGCGCTCCAACAAATGGATGATAGCGCTGTGATTAATCGTGCTGCCTTCCGGTGCGATGAAACGGCAGCGCCAGTGATCGGCACAGAACGCATCTTCCGGCACATCAGGCCATACTTTTAATCCGCGATTGCTAATCATTTGCAAGGTGAGGCCGTCGCCGCCTAAATTGACTAGTGAATCGGCGAGTTGATTAGGATCGCGGGTGGTTTTACCGTTTTCATTCATTTCCCAATCCAAGAACATATCCACGCCCACCAATTCTTTTTTGCCATGCTTGACCATACGCCCCTCAATCGCCAGCGGCATATTGCTGTCGGCGCTGTACTTTACGGTCTTGAGCGAAAGGGGGCGCTGCCCCAAGCGTTCAATCAGAGCTAAGGTAAAGCCTTCGGTATTAGCACGTATTTTGCTTTCGCCCGGTCTAAAAATATCGCGGGTATGGATTCCGTCCTCGATGGTCTTCAACCAAGCGTTGTGGATTTTTTCCGCGATTTTGGCCTGCCCGATATGGATGAGCATCATCACGCCCGCCAGCAGCAAGCCAGAAGGATTCCCGATCCCTTGTCCGGCAATATCGGGCGCGGAGCCATGCACTGCTTCAAACATGGAGGTATGCACACCGATATTAGCGCTGCCTGCCAGCCCAACCGACCCAGAAAGTTCCGCCACGATGTCGCTGACAATATCGCCGTACAAATTCGATGTGACGATGACATCAAACAATTCAGGCCGATTGGCGATTTTTGCCGCGCCAATGTCGATAATCATGTGTTCGTTTTCGATGTCAGGATATTCAGCGGCGACTTCATCGAAGACTTTATGAAACAGGCCATCCGTCATCTTCATGATGTTATCTTTTGTAAAGCAGGTGACTTTGTGACGGTTATTGCGCTTGGCATATTCAAAAGCATAGCGGCAGATGCGCTCACTGCCAGGGCGGGTAATCAGCTTGAGCGTCTGATAGACTTCCGCCGTCTGCCGATGTTCAATCCCAGCATAAAGGTCTTCTTCATTTTCACGCACGATGACAATATCGACGGCAAGGTGTTTCGTTTCTACAAACGGATAATACGAGCGCACCGGACGCACATTGGCATACAAACCGAGTGTCTTACGCATAGTGACGTTGATGCTCTTATAGCCGCTGCCTTGCGGTGTGGTGATCGGCGCTTTATAGAATACGCCAGTGCGTTTGAGCGAGTCCCAAGCGTTAGGTTCGATGCCGCTGGTGTTGCCGCTTAAGAAGACATCACGCCCTACCTTAATCGTTTCGATGTCTAATTCTGCTCCGGCTGCCTCTAAAATTTGTAGGCAGGCCGTCATGATTTCCGGGCCGATTCCATCCCCATACGCAACGGTGATGGGTACTTTGTTGGTCATAAAAGATATGCTCCTAACGTTAAGGTTATGTGGGAGGATATTGTAACAAGATCGCCGTCTTTATGCAGAGATTGGGGAAGAAACCGACATCATCCGCGTATGATTTCGACGAAGTTTCGCGGGGAAAGCAAGGCACATTCAGTTTTCCAACTTTAGGCAGAGCAAAAACCCTGCCTCGAAAGGCTGTGCTGAGTAACTGATGTTACGCAGTTAGCCCTCATCCTAAATCCTTCTCCATGAGGGAGAAGGACTTTGAAATACGCTGTGCGTTTGCCTCCCCTCGCCATGAGGGAGAGGGCAGAAACAGAGGCGGCTGCGTAACGTCAGTGATTAACTCACGTTACGCAGACACTCAAATCACTAGACACTGGCAGTTCAAAACTGCCAGCTAAAGCGTTTGGAAACCCCTGAAGGGGTTAAGTAAAGATTCTTGACCTCTTTAGAGGTTTCCAGATTGCGCGTAGCTCTGGGTTTTGAACCCGGAGCGGCTGGCTGCGTAACGTCAGTGATTAAGATCGGCATGTTTATCTATCATCATGGGGTAGATCATCTGCCGCAGCCGGTGACGATCCCGTATTTGGCGTTCCATAAAAGCGAAATCCACGACTCGCAAAAACGACTGGTCAGCAACCGGACGGTGGATGCGCGGCGCACAGTGAAAGAAATAAAGGGGCTGGCGGAAACGGCGTGGAAGTATCGCAAGGAGCGCGGAGCCGCTGCTGGTGCTGTATGATAATTATCTGTTGTTCTGGTTGAACCCGATTGAGCCGCGATGGGTTCATGCCAAACGTGCGGTGTATGAGCCAGACGGCGAATTGACCTCGCCCGAATTGCGCCGACGGCTGTGCGCTCATTTTGAAACACAGCCGTTGCTGAATTCTTTCATGTTTTGATGTCTGTTTTGCACTAGCTTCATCCGAAATTTCCGTAACAATGCGGTTAGCAGCGCGTTTGTCGTGGCGATGGTTTCCCTTTTCGGTGTATGATAAAGATAAGAACTTACGCGATTATCTAATGGGCAAATGAAATCGGATTGGTATTTTTTCGTCTATCTATAAGTTTCTTAGTAAAAGTTTTTAGTAAGGACAAATGATTGTCCCTTACAGCGTGCTTTAACTAAAAACTAATCATTGTGAACTGCGTAACTTCTAAGAGATATTAAAATTAACCGAGTTTTATCACAAAAGCGTTTCTTCATGCTGCGTTCAACAAACCAAAATCGGCTAACACAATCTTTGTCTTATGCGTTAGCGCTGCTTGCTGCTGTTGTCCTTGTCGCCAATGTGCCGTCGGCGGATGCCTTCTCACTCTACGGAGGTCGCTTACTGCTCTACGGGGGCTTGACGGCGTTGGCGATGTTCTTCGCCTGTATTCTGGCAGACAGCGAACTCAGCCCAGCCCACGCTATTGGGATTCTGGCATTTTTGGCGCTCCCGGAAGAGGCAGCACCCGCCGCGCTTTGGGCCATCACCCTCGGCAGCCTCCTAAGTGGCATCATCTTATTCCTGCGCTCCCACAACCGCGACACCCGCCATCCGCGCCTCACTTGGCATGGCTTGTTGTTTGTCATCGCGCAACAAATTCTCAGTTTTTATCTGGCTGCACAACTTTACTTGAATGTGGGCGGAATCCTGCCACTTAAGCGCGATACGTGGGATTTTGATCTGCCCTCAGCTTTTATGCTCGGCCTTTACTGCCTGGCCTATATTGTTCTGTACGTCATGTTCTTTTTGATCGAATATGTCCCCACAAAGCGCGTCCGCCAGTCGGATATTGTGCCGATTTTGACCGTTCTATTTTTGCCTGTGCCTTTTGCCATCCTGGCCGCTGTCATCGCCAATCAGCTTTCCGCCCCGCTGGAATTTATCAGCATATTAGGGCTGATGCTCATCATCACTGGCCTATACGCCGTCAGCAACTCGGAATTTCGTCTGCGGCGGCAGCTAGACGAACTGCGGACGCTCTCGGTAGTCACACGGGCGATGCGGGCGCATTTGAATCTGGATGCGCTGCTAAAAACCGTTTATTTGCAGGTAGCGCATTTGCTCAACACGGATGATTTCACCGTTGCATTGTTTAATCCTGACCGCAATCGGCTCGATTTTCCGTTGGTCATCCGGCATGGTGAAGAAGACAGCACAACCGATCTTGATGAGCGCCCCGCAATATACGGCGACCCGCTTTTTCATCATGTCATAACGACAGGTACACCGCTGCTTATTTCGGAAGATGCAGCCGAAACCATGAGGAAGTTGGGGCTGGTGCCACCGCAGAAAGTCCCGGCTTCGTGGCTGGGTGTACCGCTGTTGGCGGGAGGCCGTTCTCTTGGTGTAATCTCGGTCAAATCAGAGGATCCGCGCCGTTCGTTCCGCCCAGAAGATTTGCGCCTGCTGAATATCGTCGCTGCCAGCGCCAGTATCGCCATCGAAAACGCCCAACTGTATCGCCAGCAGACAGAACGCGCCGAGCAGTTGAGCATCCTCAATAACATCGCGCAGCTTCTCAGCGGAACGCTCTCACCGGATTCGGTGCTGGATACGATCATCTCATCCGCGTCCGCCCTTTCACAAGCCAACGCTGTGGGTGTTTATGTCTTTATGGATGCTACCGCCCGCGAAGAAAATGATCCTTACATCCGCGTCGCAGGTCTTGACGAGAAATTTTCCACGCTGCCGCTGCTGCTGCGCCAACCAGAAATTCCGCTTGCCCGACAAATGCCAATTGCGATTGCCGATGTAATGACGGATCGACGTGCGATTGATTTGCGTTCCGCGCTGGCAAGAGAAAATATCGCGGCATTAGTCGAACTGCCGATGGTGATGGGCGAAACCGGACTTGGCGTGATCGTCGTTTATTTTAAAGATACCCAATATTTTTCCGGTGAACGTCTGGAAGTATTACGCACCTTTTCCACCCAAGCCGCCCAAGCCATTAATAATGCCCGTACCTATGCCATGACGGATGAGGCCTTCCAACGCAGCGTGGAGCAGCTTCTTTCGCTCTCCGCGATTGGGCGCATGTTGACCTCAACGATTGATCTTAAGACGATCTGCGAACTCATCCTACGTCACGCGATGGACGCGACCCATACCGAAACGGGCGCGGTAGTGCTGCAAGATCAAGATGGGGGACAACTGCGTGTCATGGCGCAAATCGGTTATCCTGATGATGTTTTTAAAGATGATGAGGCCATCAAGAAAAGTATTGGCTGGGGGGTGCTGGATGGGCAGCCACAGCGGATTGATGATGTGAGCAAACTGGGTAATTATCTGCGCTTGGTAGAAAGCACACGCTCCCAGTTGAACGTCCCGATTTTGCGGAATAGCATTATGCAGGGCAGCGTCGTGATAGGCTTTATTACGCTGGAAAGCAGCAAAACGGCTCGCTTTACCGAGGAAGACAGTTCTTTCGTGGCGCAGCTTTGTAACCAAGCACTGATTGCGATTGATAATGCGCGTCTGTTCCAACGCATCACTGAGGCGCGTGACCGCTTACAGGTCATTTTGGACGCGATGGAAGAAGCGATTATCCTCATCGACTCACGCGGCAAGATCGCCTTGGCGAATCCGCGCATTGCCCTCACCGGATTGATGCCAGAAGGACTCATGAATCAATCGCTAACGGAACTGCTTAAACAGCCCAGCCTGAACTTAGCGACTCGGCTTGGCTTTAATTCGGGGCAAGAACTGCTCGGTTTAGTCGAGGACATGAAAATGCCGGAAGATTGGAACGGCTATGCTCCGTCAGTCTTCGCGTTGCAAGTGGATACGGGCGAACTCTATCTCCAGCGCTACATCATCCCCGTAAAAGACGATCAAAACCAAATTATGGGCGCACTGCTGGTCTTTTATAACAAGACCGAACAGCAAGAACTGGATCGCGCCCGTGAAGAACTTTCGCGTATGATCGTGCATGATCTCCGCAGCCCACTCACGGCTGTGACAACCAGCCTTAAACTGCTGCGTGAATTCGTCCCGCCGGAAAGCGACTTCCGTGCTTTGGTCGAAAGCACCACTGATGCCAGTCGCCGCGCCATTCGCAAACTCTTAAGCCGAGTCGATAGTCTGCTCGATATTGCGCGGATGCAAAGCGGTCGATTGAGCATTGATCCTGATGTGACCGAGTTGGCAACGCTGGCGGATAACGTGATTGTGGAACTGAGTCCCTTGGCACATGAATTGGAAATCAAGATCATATCCCAGCTTGACGAAGCCCTGCCCCTTTTGAACATCGACGGCGACAAAGTGGAACGGCTGCTGCTGAATCTGGTCGATAATGCCCTTAAATACAGCCCCGCCGATAGCGAAATCGTCATTCGGGCGCATCCTCCCAGCACAAAAGGCGCAGCGCCAGAATTTATCCGCGTGGATGTGTCAGATCGTGGGCCGGGCATCCCGCCGGAATATCGTGAGACGCTGTTTGAGCGTTATGTACAGGTGGAAGGGCGGCGTAAAGTGCGGCGCGGCGTTGGCTTGGGGCTAACTTTCTGTAAACTCGTAGTAGAAGCGCACGGTGGACGCATCTGGATTGAAGAAAATCCCCTCGGCGGCAGCATCTTCGCGTTTACGCTGCCCGTCATGAATCTTACCCGCCTGCCCGAAGACGAAAATGACCAATTCCCAATCAGCAATCGGGAATAACACTATTTCCCAAAAACGTAAATTGCCTCCGCTGCCGCATAAACCTCATTCAAACGCGGTCTGTAACCTAGAAAAAACCTTCTGAATCGCGTAAAGAGTCGATTCATGACATTACGTTACAGTTATCGTTAAAATAATAGGTTTTTGCGTCATTTTATGAAGAAATTCGTAATTTTTCCCCGAAGTGCGTAAAAAAGAATACCCACCTTCCCTTAAAACTCTTATGATTCCTTTATAAGCGAGCGCCTAGATAAGCGAGCATCTGAGGGGCGCACGGTCTGGAAACCCAATCGACATTACGCACGTTAAGAGGGAATGATACAATGAACGCAACCGACAAAAGAAGTACGCAAGAAATCGTCGCCGCCAGCCGCAGCGACAGCTCTATTTGGACAGTCATGATTGTGGATGATGAAAGTGACAATCTGCGCGTGATCGCCCGATTGCTGAATTTCCTCGGCGCACAAGTCGTTACGGCAGCCAGCGGCGCGGAAGCGTTAAACATGCTCACGCGCATCACTCCGACATTTATCCTCTCGGACTTAACCATGCCGCAGATGAACGGCTGGACTCTGCTGGATAAAATCCGGGAGAATCCCGAAACGAAAGATATTCCGATTATTGCAATTACGGCGCATACCATGTGGGGCAGCAAACGCAGTGTGATGTCGTCTGGCTTTGATGGCTACATCTCCAAGCCCTTCGGTATAAGCACTTTTTTACTGGAAATCCAGCGCTGCTTGGCTTCGGCGGGTGCAGGCGCGGTTTATCGATAAAGATTGATACACAAAACTACAATTATGAAGTTTATCAAACTGCCCTTTTTATTGACCGTAGGCCTGTTCCAAGATAGACTGTGATAAATTGTTCAATTTTTCACAAAGGAATACAGAATGGATACTACTCGGTTTATCGAGCAATTTCCACAGATCGCCTCGGTGTTGGAAGGTGCAGATCACATTGATGTTAAAACCGTGCAAGGCCAGGTCACTTTACGGGAATTTCTGGCAGCCATGTTTAATTATCAACCAGGTTGGGTCACAATTTTATATGGAGTACGGGCAGTCTTTGTGCGTTTCCTGGGGATGAAACAAAAAGGCATTCCGCGTCCACCGAAGTTAAAATCAGAAGATGTCGGGATGATCCCCGGCACAAAAGCGGCATTTTTTACCGTCAAAATGGCGCAGGAAGATTCCTACTATGTGGCGGAAATATCCGAATCACACTTAAAAGCCGCACTCGGCGTAGTGATGGAACCGCTGCCGAACAATCTAAATCGTTTTCATGTCATCACGATTGTGCATTACAACCGTTGGACAGGACCCGTTTATTTTAATGTGATTCGTCCCTTTCACCATTTAGTCGTGGGTGGTATGGCGCGGGCGGGTGTAAAGAAGAGATAAGATCACACGGTTAAACGTGATACAGGATGAGCAAAGGGATTATGCGCTTTAATAAACGAATATGGAGAACCTTGTAGGGACAGCATACATACTGTCCGCTTTAATTTTCGTGGCAGACGCGATATATCGCGTCCCTACAAGTTCCGCGTTTAATTGTTAATCGGCATTATCTTATTGTCCAACACTTTTGTTGATGAACTAGCTTTCGACAATCGTAACCGAGGTAATAGTATCGCCCTGTCGAATGGCATTGACGATCTTTTGCCCGTCCCCCTGCACCTTACCAAAAACTGCATGTTTGCCATCTAAATGTGGTGTCGCAAGATGGGTAATAAAGAATTGGCTGCCGTTGGTATTCTTGCCTGCATTTGCCATGCTCAAGACACCGGGGCCGTCATGCTTAAGGCGCAGCGCAGCCGCTTCATCGTTCCATTTGTAGCCGGGGCCGCCTGTGCCATTGCCCGCCGGATCCCCCCCTTGAATCATAAAATCGGAGATCACACGGTGGAACTTCAGGCCATCATAAAAGCCGTCACGCGCCAAAAAAACGAAATTGTTGATGGTGATGGGCGCTTCTTGGGCAAATAAATGCACATCAAATTCGCCTTTAGAGGTAGTGAAGTGGGCGACATAAGTCTTGGTCGGGTCGATCTGCATCTCAAGGGCGCTGTCATACTGTTTCATTATTTTCTCCTAGAGTAATCCATGATAAGCGGTTGGGTTTTACCCAATCGGGTTATAGGCTTAAGTGTAATAGAAAGTTTGTGGCGGCGCATAGCCAGAATTTAAATTCCCCCGTGATCGGTGAATTGGGCTTATAGGCCAAAAAGCAATTTTCCCCAGATGAATAGGTTTAATGGTTCATACGAGATTTCAGGTGTATCCTTTTCATGTTAAGCACCTTCAACACCGATATATAGTGGCGATATACTTATCAAGATATAATTCCGTAAGATAGCACGGGATTTTTGGTTAGAATTTGGCACAACACAGTAGCATTCATCTGCGCTCTGTATGATAATAAATAAAGTGTTGATAGAAGCTAAACTAAACGTGTAGGACAAAGTACATTGATCCATGCGCGGGACTGAGCCACAACTTTCGGGAGAAGCATATCAACATGGCACGAATTTTATACATTGAAGACGATGCGAATAACCGGATGCTCGTCCGCCGTATTTTAATGGCGTATGGGTTTCAGGTTGACGAAGCGGATAACGCAAGAAAAGGGATTGAGATGGCGCAGAGCAATCCACCTGATCTGATCCTGATGGACATGAGTATGCCGGGGATGGATGGCCTGACCGCCACCGCACACATTCGCACCTTACCGGATATTCACAATATTCCGATTATCGCCCTCACAGCAAATGTGATGGAAGGCGACAAAGAAAAAACGCTCAACGCGGGTTGCGATGGTTACATCGGCAAACCGATTGATGTCGATACTTTTGCCGACGAAATTACACAATATCTAAGGTAATAAGGGCTATGGCACAACGCAATCCGATTGAACCTAGCGAAGCGCATGTCTTGGTTGTAGAGGATAATGTTCCCAATTTTGTCCTCATCGCGCGAATGCTGGCCTTTATGGGTGTACAGCGCTGTGAGTGGAAGACTTCCGGTTGGCAGGTCGTCCAATTTGCCGAGACGCTGCCCCGTATTGATCTGATCCTCATGGATATTCGTCTCCCCTATGAAGACGGCTATCAAGCCTTACAAAAAGTACGAGGAAATCCGCGCCTTAAAGATACGATCATCTGCGCTGTTACAGCGGAAGCGAGCGAAGATCAAATGCGCCGCGCCCAAAAAGCAGGCTTTGACGGTTTCTTGGGCAAACCTCTCGATCCTGATCGCTTCCCAGAGCAAATCACCCGCCTCTTGGCAGGTGAACAAGTATGGGAGTGGAAGTGACATACTCCCCATGCCTGAAGGCAGGGGCTTCTGCCGTGAACGCCGGATGCCGTGCTTTTCGCAGGGACTTCCACCGACTGAGACAGTATGAGATGATGCCCCATCTCAAAACACAGACCTTGTTGGTTGAATATTTTACGTGGCAACCTATTTGCCACAACCGCCTATATTCCGTTGTTAAAGTGCCTCGATTGGCTCAATTACCGGGCTTTACGCCTCGTGCAATGCGCCAATTGAATGAATGGAAGTATAGCGCCAATGGTTTCAAGCTTCAAGATTTTCTACGCCTTACATCCCCCTATCTAAAGCTAGGGGCTTTACGGCGTTTTTCGGTAAACGCATTCACCTCAAAACTCATCATAGGACGCACACCTGTGCGTTCCTAACGCTTGGACAAAATATGCCGGGGAATTTCGTGATGAACACAGCACCAACCGACACATCAAGCGATTTGGCTGCGCTAGGCGATCTCATCCGCCGTCAGGCCGCCGCCTCTGCCGAGTTAACCACCTGTACCACCTTTCAGGAGATGGCAGCAGCACTCGGTCATCACATCGTGCGTAAAGGCCAGTTCATCGCCATTAATATTTTTACTTATTCCGACGAAGGCACGTTTACCGGCTTTAAAACCGTCGCCACCGCCAATCAGCAGCGTGCCGTTACGACCCATTTTGAGGTAGAAATTACACTGGAAGAAGTGGGCTATCCCGCACGCTATGCCATCGAAGATAGGCAGCCGGTGGTCGTTGTGGATATCCAAAATGATCCCAACATGAATCCTAAGCTCAAAAATTGGAGCGCGGATTACCCCATTCTCTCCTCTCTTTTACTACCCATGCGCTCACAAGGCAGCGCCGTCGGCATCATCAACTTTAACAGCACGACGGAATCAGTTAATCCAAGCCCATTTGAAATTGATCTGTACCAATCCTTAGCAGATCAAGTAGGGGCGCTGGTGCGGCTCTATCGTCTGATCGAAACTACCGCCACCATCCGCGACATCAGCCAACGTCAATCGCAAGTTATGATGGAGATCGTCGCGGCAGAAAATATCGTCGAGATGACCCGTGCCGTCGTCCGCCACATGCTGCCACAAAGTACCCGCTTTTTGTGCCTGAACCAATTCGTCACAAATGAGCGCGGGCAGGTCATCCGCTGGCAGCCGCTGATTACCATCAACCAAAATCGTGAATTTGACTGGAATCAAGGGCTTGTTCTGACCTCGATAGATCAACAGGCCAGGCTGCATCAAGCCTTACAAAATGGCGAAATTTATCTGATTGACAATTTAGATTCGGTTTCTAAGCAAGAAGTTGGGGTCGCGTTCCAAGAATGGATGCGAACTAACGGCATGGTGCGCTGTCTTTGCATCCCCATCATGATCGGTGAACGGTTGTTCGGCAGCTTAATTATCACCAGCGATGGGAACGATTCTTTTACCCAAGAAGAAGTGATCGCTTTTACCAATATCATCAATCAAATGGGTACATCCCTTCGCATCCACCGTCTTTTGGATGAAACCCGCGAGGCACAAACCATCGCTTCCGGTCTCGTTTCGACCAATCGTGCGCTTGCCGGTTCGGAGACGTATCTTGAGATGGGCGCGACCATCTTACAAGGGATGCCGGAGGTCGTCAAAGTTGTGGCTATCCTAATGTTTGATTCACCTGTGGTTGATGGTGAAACACCCAATTACGTCGTCACAGAGGCCACCGCCACCCGCCGCGAACTGGATAAACCGCGCATCGTCGATACGCTTGACCCCGAACTGCCCGGATTAGTCGAAATCGTCACCCAACTCGCGCACGGCGAACCCATCTTCCTACAAGATACAGCCAACCTCATTCATGAACCCAACGCCCTCATGCCCAATACCTTACGTTTTATGAACACACGTGGGATGGGCAATTTTATGGGTGTGGGCTTGCGTGCCGGCAGCCAAGTGATGGGGATGCTGGGGATTGGTTCTGAAGAAGGGGCGCAACTCGAAGGGGTGCAGCTTGATAATGTGCTGGCGATTGCCGATCAGCTTTCGCTCACCTTCCAAAATCGCCGTCTGCTCGATCAAACCGCCGAAGCGCTCGGTTTTGTCCAATCCCAATATGAGACGACCAATACAATTTACAGCGCCGACCAACCGATGGATATGCTTGTCGCCCTTTATGCCTTTACCGATGGCACATATGAACGCGCTCATATCGCAGTGATTGATGCGGAAAACCCACAAATGCTGGCGACGATTGCCGAAATTGATGGTGGCGACATTATTACCAAGAGTCGTCAAGTCCATCTGACGGACTATCCCGATTTAGTGCCTGTTGTATCTTCGGAAGGAGAATTAGCAGATACCGAAAATACGATCACCAACGAACAACGCTCCATCTTGGAGAATGCTTCAAAGGGGGCATTTCTGACCCTACCCCTCACAGGCACTAACCGCCGTTTATTTGGCCTCGTCAATTTTGCCAGTGACTCGCCGGGGCGAATGCCATTTAACCGCACCCGCGCCTTACGGAATCTGGTCGATCAACTTGCTATTGTGGTAGAAAATCAACGCTTGCTGCGTGATAGCCAAACCAGCGCGACACAATTGAGCAGTCAAGTGCGCGTACTAGAAACGATTAATGAGCTTGCCAACAGCTTAACCAATGCCCCTGACGAGAAAACCCTGCTCGACCAAACCTGCACCGCTTTAGTCAATGCGTTGGGGATCAATCATGCCAGCATTTCGCTGATGGACGAATCCAAGCAGTTTGTTTCGATTGTCAGTGAATACCCCGATATGTCGAGTGTCGGGATACAAATTCCGGCGGATAGCCCCCTCCAAGTAGAACTCCGTCGCAACTTACAGCCGATCACCGTCAATTTAGCCGATAGTGGGTTGCACGAAAATACCGAAAAAATGGGCATTAAAAAGCTGCTGCTGCTGCCCCTGTTAGACACACAAGGGGATTATTTAGGCACCGTCGGGTTAGATATTTTTGACACAAAGTTCGTGATTGATACCAATATGATCGACATCGCCCGGACTATTACCGCACAGATCGGCGTGAGTGTGCAAAATATTCGTCTGCTGCGCGACAGCCAAAAACAAGCGCAACAGTTCCAACAAATTGCCGCGCTAGGCCAACTGCTGCAATCAACCCTCGAAATTGACGATATTCTTAAAATCGCCCTCACCAGCATGACGCGCATCGTCAGCGCCGATCAGATCAGCGTCATCATGTTCGATGCGGCGCAAAACCGCCTACAAGTGATTGCCAGCCGCGACGGTGATACACTGTGGGTTGATCGTGCAGGGAAAGCCGTAGAAATTAACGGCACAACCGCAGGCCGAGTATGGCGGACGGGCGAAGGGGTGCGAATTGGTGATTTGACGAAAGAAACCTCATTGCGCCACACTTCCCGCGAAGATGTTATTTCTGTGATGGCACAGCCGATCTTCGCACGCGGGGTCGTCTTGGGATTGGTCGAAATTGCCAGTCACCGTCGTGAGGCGTATGACGCGACGACAGCCGCCATCTTTCAACAATTGGTCAGCCAGCTTTCCGTCGCCTTAGAAAATGCCGATGCTTATGGGCAAAGCCAGCGTGTGGCTAAAAGTAAGGCGCTCATCAACGATATTTCATCGCAGTTACAGCGGCAGGTGGAATTAGAGCAGATGCTTGATGTCACCATGAGCGAACTCGGCAAGGCGCTCGGCGCTCGGCGGGCGCGTATCCGCCTCACTACCCCAGCCCTGCTCCCAGAAGATGGTGGCACAAATTCCAAAATGGAGTCGTAATGCAGCCACTACAATTGTTCAAATTCATCTTCCCTACCCAACGTTATGATACAGCGCTCGGCAAATATCGGGGGCGGGTGGCCTACTTTTTGCTTTTGCTGATTCTAGGATTTTACAGCACGTATGCGCTTTCCGTCCCGGAATGGCGCATTTCTACCGAGACAACCGAACGAGTCACACTGTTTCAAGTCGCCCTGCAATACGGCAGTCAAGCTGGCGCGGCTGGTCCGTTAGTCGTCTTTATAAGCCTGTATATTTTGGGCGCAATCGCCTATATCGCCACCAGCCGCGCTATGGTGATGGTCGCGGGGTGGGCGTTATTTTTCATGTGGTATTTTAGCGGCGTTTTACTGCTGGTCGTCAACACGAATGCAGCGGGTTATGCCAGCGGTGCAATTGTCTTGATGATCGTCATCGGTGCATTAGCGATTGGCTGGCAAGGCATCGTCGCGGGGTTAGGGGTAGCAATGGCAACACTAACCATCCGTGCCATGAGCAGCGCAGCTTTCGCCAATTCTGATATTTCCGTCGCCACATATATGCTGCAAGCGATGGGTGCGTCCTTCGTCATTTATCTGCTACTGCGTTATGCCAACCGCAGCCGCACTGAAGGCGCGACGGAAGCGGTAGAAGATCGTGCCATCAGCGCGGAAATCCTCTCGGAAATTGCCCAGCAAGTTTCGCGTCGCCGCACTTTAAACGAGGTGCTGCCCACTATCACCAACCGCATCATCGAAAAATTTGATTTTGTCTATCACGCACAAGTGTTCATGATTCCCCCAGAAGGCCACCAAGCCCGCTTGGTCGCCAGCACAGGCCCCATCGGGCAAAAATTGATCGCCGCGAGTCACGGCCTGACTATCGGCAGCCAGAGCGTTATCGGTCAGGTGACACAAAAAGGCCAGCCGATTGTCGCCCGTGCCGGATCAACCCAGACCGTCCATCGCCGCAACGAACTGCTGCCAGATACCGCCGTCGAAGCGGCTTTTCCGCTGCGAATTGGTGACAAAATTATCGGTGCGCTCGATTTGCAGAGCAAAGATGGCGATGCCTTCAACGACCCCAATCTACTAGCGACGTTCCAAGCCTTGGCGGATAGTACAGCCTTAGCCATTGATAACGCCAGCCAATATGAAACGGCGCAATCGCGTCAAGAAGAAAATGAACGCTTAGTGGAGCAACTGCGTGAAGCGCTGGCAGATCGTGAGCGCTTAAATGAACGCCTGACCGGACGCGCTTGGTCGGAATATCTGCGTGGCGCACGAAACGACTATGGCCTAAATATTGATTTTGGACTCAACAGTGTGGAACCAGAGCATGAACTTACGCCGACATTAGAAGAAGCCATTCGCATCAATCATTTCGTGCAGGAAGACCAAGATAGCCGCCAAGTCGTCGCTATTCCGCTGCGGGTGCGTGGGCAAGTCGTCGGCGCGATGGAATTTGAACTGGATAAAGATCGCATCTTCTCACCGGAAGACTTTGACCTCGTGCAGGAAGTAGGCGAGCGCTTTGGCTTGGCAGCGGAAAATGCCCGTCTTTTGGATGAAAGCCAGCGCTTAGGCCAACGAGAAGCCCTCGTTAACCAGATCAGCAGCCGCCTCCAAACGCATAATAACGTAGAAGCCACCGTCACCGAAGCCGCCCGCAGCTTGCGTGAGGCCATCAAAGCAGAAAAAGTTACTATCCGGTTAGGAAGTCCGCCCACCAACAGCGGTAATCGGCCTTAAATCGGATTGTCTAGGAAAGTCTAGGAAGGAACACCATCAATGAGGCTTAACACCCAAAACACGCCTGCCTCTGCCCAATCTATTTTGCTAGAAACTCAGTTACGTTTTGTGCGCTACTTTTCAATTATGGTCATCACCATTCTCAGCGTGGTTTTTATTGGCCTCCTATTAACCAGTAATCTCTCGCCCGTTGGTGCAGTTTCTTTTGTAACTTTCGCTGCATTATATGCCCTCCTACTCATCTTAGCATTACAGAAACGTTACACGATATTTCTCATTAATATGGTCTGTGTCACCATACTTTTAAGCATCGTTAGTGTCAAGTCGCCTCTGATTGTTTTTGCTTTTGCCTATTCGGGTATGATCGTTGCGGCAATTTTCGCGCATCGGATTGTCTTTGGCGCGTCTTTATTCATGTTTTTTGCCAGTCTCGCCCTCATCTTCACCCGCTACCCTCTCACTCCAGAGTTCTACGGGGGTAACATTGGCTTTATAGGCGTTTTAGTGATACTCGTCAGCCTCAGCCTATTTCTGCGCCGTTTTCGGTACGATATTGGCCTCGCCGTCGAGCGCTCCATCCGTTCAAGCGAACTGCTCCATGCCAGCGCGGAAATCGCACAAATTACTTCAACTACGCTTGATCTTAAAGACTTGTTTAAACAAGCGGTTGATCTGATTCGAGATCGGTTTGCCTATTACCATGTGCAGATTTTTCTACTGGATGAACCCCGCGAATCGGCGGTTTTGGTCGCTAGTACGGGCGAAGCGGGCAAGCAGTTAATAGCTCGTGGGCATAAGTTGGCGGTTGGCAGCCAAAGCGTGATCGGGCGCGTAACACAAACAGGCGAACCCGTCATCGCCCGCGATATCGACAACGACGAGGTTCACGCTCGAAATGAGCTGCTCCCCAATACACGCGCCGAACTCGCGCTGCCCATTTTGGATGGGGATCGTATTATCGGGGCGCTTGATGTTCAAAGTACCCAGCGCGATACCTTCGATGAAAGCGATTTTCAAGCCCTGCAAGTGATTTCGAATCAACTGGCAACCCTCATTCGCAACGCCCGCCTGTTTGAAGCCCAAGCCAGCGCCGTGCAAGAAAATAAACGGTTGTTCTTTGAATCAGAAGCCAATCTACGAGAAATCCAACGCTTGAACCGTCAACTTTCCAAAAATGCGTGGGAGAGCTATCTCCGCGCCAACCGTGACAGCGCAGGGGTAACGCTTTCGTCGCAAGGGATACTCGCCGGCGCGGATTGGACACAAACCATGACAGAAGCGGCAACCCGCCAGCGCCCGATCACCCGAGATAATTCATCAGACGATCACGATAGCCAAGTCATCGCCGTGCCAATTGTGCTGCGTGGCGAGGTCTTAGGGGCGATTGAAGTCAGCCCCGGCACCGACCTGCGCCAAGATGATACAGTTGAAATGATGCAGGCCGTCGCACAGCGCTTGGCGATCAGCTTGGATAACGCCCGTCTGTTTGAAGAAGCGCAAGAGACCACCGCCCAAGAACAGCGCATTAACCAGATCGTCGGACTGTATCAAGCAGCGGACAGCGTGGATGATTTGCTGCAAATTACACTCTCGGAATTGAGCGAGGTCTTAGGCGCAGCACAGGGGGCAATCCGGCTGGGGCAAACACCCGCTGCCTCTAACGAACCCACCAACACCAAAGGGTATCATAACGGCGCTTTTAAAAATAGTCCGTTCAATGGAGGCACATCATGATCGGGTCAATCCGCCGCTGGTTATCGCCACGCTATCCTTACACCAACCCGATTGATCACCAACGTGCCAGTGGGCTGTTATTCGTCATGAGTGGGATGGGGGTTATCTGGGCAATTTGGACTCTCGCCACCTTGTTGAATCTCGCCCCTACGCTTTCATTGATTGTTTTAGTGGATACACTCAGCCTAGTCGTTTTCCCAGTGCTGCTTGTGGTGATGTTCGTCTTGTTACAAACGGGGCGCTTAAAAGCCGCCTCGTGGTCTTTTGTCTTCTTTTTGACCCTATTTTCAGCGTTTTCAATTACCAATGGCCTGTACGGCGCGACGATTACTTTTCCTACCATTGCCATAATTGCTGCGGGTCTCTTGCTGGAACGGCAGGTTTTGTTCCTCGTTTTCTCGGTGATTATCTTAGCGGCCTTCACGGGTGCGTTTGCCCAATCGGGCTTGACGCAACCGTTGAACACTATCCCCGCCGATACAGTGACAGCGGATTTATTAGGCACGCTGTCTTTTTTCTCGGTCATTAGCCTCTTTTTATTTTTCTTCAACAGTAACAGCTATCGTATCGTCAGCCAATCGCTGCATAGTGTGGAGCAGCTTCAACAGGTCGGCAGCTTTAACGCCAGAACGAATGACACGGATGAACTCTCCCTTTATCAGCGCGCTTTTAGCCTCATTCGTGAAGAACTTCGGCAGGCCTACGCACAAATTTATCTCGTTGATGAAAGCGGCAAGCTCACGCAGCGGCTTCGCTCTGGGTTGGCCTCTCGCCAGAGTGATCTACAAACATCCGTCACGGTGGGCGATGCCAGCGCACTTTATGAGGCGCTCCGCACACGCCAGCCTGTGCGCGTCTCTAACAGCGATTTTGAACTGCGCCGCAGCCACTTTTTGCTCACATTTGGCTATAGTGTCGAGATTCCGATTTTACAAGGCGAGATCGTCATCGGCGTGCTGGATATTCAGTCGCCTAATTCGCCCTTATCCCAAGCCCAAATTACGGCCTTGTCGGTCTTAGCCGATCAAATTGCCACTGGCATACAAAAAATCCGCACAGAAAAAGCGCTGCGTGGCAGCCTTATGGAACAAGAAACCGTCCTAACCAATGTCCGCAATCAACTGCGCGAAATTCGTAAGATCGAGCGCCAAACGCTCAGCACCACTTGGGATAACTATCTCCAGCAGCGCGGACAAAACGCGATTGGGTTCGATATCGACGCAGCAGGCAAGGCGGTTGCGGCACATCATTTATCGCCAATGGTGGAGGCTACTTTAAAGACCGGGCAGCTACAGATTACCCAGGTTGGCGAGTCTCAGGTCGTTAATGTGCCGATTATGCTGCGTGATGATATTTTGGGCGCGATGGCTTTTACCTTACCGCCGGGACAGCAAATTGGAGAGCGCCAAGTAGAAATGGCGCAAAATGTGGCGGATCGTCTGGCGCTGGCGCTGGAAAATAAGCGCTTGTTTGAACAAAGCCAATCCCAAGCCATCCGTGAGCGCAAAGCGAATGAAGCTTCTGGGCTGCTCATCAGCGCAACGGATGTAGAAACCGCCATTAAACTGGCAGCCGAGAGCTTTAATAAAGCATTGGGTGCCGTCAACACCCACATCCACCTACAACCGGATGCCTTTGCGGAACGCGCTTATTCCGAAGAAACGCGCCCCAACCCCGCTATCCGACTATCGAGCAGCGAGGAACTTTTATGAACCGACTCATCCAACTTCTGCCATTTCATACATGGTCACTGCGGGTTAAATTGGTGCTGAGTTTTGTGGTCGCCGTTTTAGCCCCCACGCTGCTGGCAGCCCTTACCATCCGCAACGAGGTTACAGCAGCAGATTTGAGCAACCTGACCTTGTATTTACAAGAACAGGGCAACGAGCAGCAAGAACACATTACCGACAATTTTAATCGGGTACGCCAAACACTCGGCGGCTTTGTCGCCAACCCAACCTATAACGACTTAATTTTAGGTGTATTGACCACTGCCAACAGCCAAATTCCTATTCCGATGGAACTACAAACTTATATTGATGATACCTTGATTAGTGAGGGATCATTCAGCCGGATTGTGGTGGTTGATCGAGACGGTCAAGTGCTTGGCAAAAACACCCTAACCCCTGTGGGCAACCCTGCCCCCCCGTCCCTCGGCACCGATTGGTCACAAAGCGCAGCCTATCGTGAAGGCGTAACGGCCTTAAGGCTAAACAACGATGAACGGGTGGCGCTTTTTGAAGAGAATGGACAGGTCTTCCCAGAAATTGTTTACGTTTTTAAATATCAAGGGCGTGAATGGGGCTATGTCATCGGGACGATCAATCTACAAACCATTTTCCTTAATGAATTAGATCGCTCCAATTCTTTTCGTACGACTGAAAGTTTTATGACGACCCTCAGCGGGCAAGTCATCGCGCCGGCAAGCTCACGCCAACCGGAACGCTTGAGCGTCATGACCAACATCGTGCGGCGCGGACTGGGGGAGGAAACAGGAGTCGATACCTACACATTTGGGGATCAAGCCTATTTAGCTTATTTTAGCGCCATCCCCGGCACGGCTTTCGCACTTATAACGGATATTCGCGCTAACCAAACGTTTACCGTCACGCTGCCGGAGATTTCCGGCAGCGTCGGCTTGTTATTCGGGGGTATCTTGGCCTTTAGTGTGCTGCTAGGGCTTGGGATGAACCAACACATCACGCCGCCCTTACGTCGCTTGGAGCGCAGCATCCGGGCGATGAGCAATGGTGATTTAGATGCGCCTGTGACTTCGGCCACTCGTGGGGACGAAATAGGCTCCTTGGCGCGAGCATTCATCTCCATGCGCGAACAAGCAGGCGGTTTGGTGGAAGAATTACAGAATCGTGTCGATGCCCGTGTCCGCGACTTGCAAGCGACCCAAGAAGTCAGCCGCTTCGCTTCTACCCAGCGTGATTTACAAGTCTTGATGGATAACGTGGTGACGCTCATCGCCAATCAATTCCCCAATATCTATCACGCGCAAATTTTCCTCTTAGATGACGAAGGCCGTAACGCAATTTTACGCGCCAGCACGGGGGAAGCAGGGCGTAACCTCTTAACGCGGGGGCATCGCCTAGAAGTGGGCGGGGTGAGCGTAATCGGGCAGGTGACTGACGAAGGCCGGGTGGTGGTCGCTCGTGATACCGCCGCCAGCAATGTGCATAAACAAAATGAATTTTTGCGAGAGACCCGTGCTGAACTGGCTATTCCGTTGCGCGTTGGCGATGTCGTCATTGGCGCACTGGATGTACAAAGCCGAGAAAGCGACAGCTTCACGGAAGATCAAGTCAGAATCTTGCAAACAATGGCCGATCAAATCGCTATCGCCATCGAAAATGCCCGTCTCTATCAAGAGTCGATCCAACGCCTGGAAGAAATCACCCTCAATAATCAGCAAGCCACCCAAGCGGCTTGGCAAGACTACATGAATGCCCAACGTGTGACCTCGCTCACCAGCAGCGCAGGCATCGAAACAGGTATGGCGCACAGTGAGCTGCGGCGCACGGCTATCGCACAGGGTAAACCGATGGTGGGGGAACGTACCGAGCGCGATACCGTTCCCATCGCCGTCCCGATTATGCTGCGTGGGCAAACGCTCGGCGCGATTGCGTGGGAATTACGCGCCGCCGATTTTGATTATGACAAGGTGCTGCTTGGACAAGAACTGGTCAATCGTCTGGCGATCAGCTTAGATAACGCCCGTCTCTTCCAAGAAAGCCGCCGTGCCACCACTCGTGAGCGCTTGGTCAACGAAATCAGCGCCCGCCTTACCACGCAAACCGATGTTGACGCTATTTTGCAAACCGCTGTGCGCGAAGTGGGGCAGGCTTTACGCGCTCCCCAAGTCACAATTCAGTTACAAGGTAAGCGCGAGAACAGCAGCGACAACCCGAAACCGACGAATGGCAGCAACGGACATGTAAATGGCACGGAATAATTTATTTATCACTCTGTTCAATCTTTATGTGGAAATGATTGCGAGTTACAAAATATGACGATGACTCGACAAGTTCAAACTGATGCAACTTTCCAACGCCGAATTATGCGGCGGGTGATCCCCTTAATCGTCATCACATTTATGGTGTTGGCGATTACGAGCATTTTCGCGTTGCAAAGCGATGGACGGCGGGTATTGCGGCAAGAAAGCCAGCAAACCCTTCTCGCTGTGGATAAAGCCTTGGGTGATGAACTTAACATCCCCATTAATGAACTCGCCACAATTGCCAACAGTAACACAGCACGTACTTATGCCCGGCTGTTTACAGGCAGCCAAGTGGTGGAAGTCCCCCGCGCCCAACAAGAGACCTTTCGTGCGGCGCTGCTTAATTTATTTGATGATTTCATCACGCGCAACCGCGATGATTTTCTCAGCATCCGTTTTATCACGCCGGAAGGCATAGTCTCCGACGAGTTGGTTAACAACGGCGGACAAAGCACACTCAATCCGCTGACCCAGCCCGATTCGTTGATCGCGCAAGCCAGTTTTGCCGCTGCGCTGCGTAATCCACCCGGTGAGGTTTTCTTGGGCGCGACCTCCACTGCCGGAGGCATTACCGGCACCGATAGCTTATTCCTTTATACGACAGTCGCCAGTGTCGATAACGATGCTGCTGTAGCAGGACTGCTCCAGCTTGAAATTTCTAGGCAAAGTCTCGTCATCATTTTTGAAGACATTTTGGACAATCCTGCATTTTCGCGGGAAGGTCGCAATCTGCTTCTCGTCAACAATCAAAATGCCGTCATCGCGCAAAGCGGCCAAACGCATCTCGATAATCAAGCCTTAGAGCGCTTTCTGGCTGATAATCCGGGAGCCAAATTACAAGCCTCCGCTGGCGAAGGTATTGTTTTGACGACAACCGACGCGAGTTTTGATGCGTCGGGCGAGGATACCCCTTGGCACATCGTTGTCGAGGATAATCTTGCTCAGGCGTTGAGTAGTACCAATAATTTGAGCGTTGCAGTGGCAGTTGGCTTCCTTTTGGTGACGGTTGGGCTGCTGTTCGCCATCAACAGCGCTTTGTATCCCGTCGTCAGGCCATTGAATCAAGCGACAGATTTTGCTCAACGGCTGGCGGAAAAAGGAAAAGCTAGAGAAGTGCCGGGGATGTCGCGTCTGCCGGCTCCGCTGGCGCGGATTGACGACACGGAATTAGGCCAGTTAGTGGGCGCAATCGGTGATATTTCCGCCCACATCACGCAGCTTAATGCCGCGCTCGATTTACAAATAAAGCGCCGCAGTCGTGATCTTGATATTGCCGTTCATATTGAACGAGAAACCGCCGCCGCCCGCGATTTAGATAGCTCGCTCAAACGCATCCTGACGTTAATCTGCGAAACATTAGGGCTGTATCATGCCCAAATCTTTTTAGCTGACGATATTGGCGCGACCCTGCTCCTTACCCATAGCCGAGGCAAAGTTGGGCAAAGGCTTATCGAGAAAAATATCAAAATTTCAGTTTCTTCCGATACCCCAATCGCTAGAGCCGCACAACTGCGTAGCCCGCAAACCGCAAGCGAAGTGTCGATAGGTTGGGGCAGCACGAGTGATCCTTACCTCTTACCCGATACCCGCACCCGCATCGCCGTGCCACTTGTGGTGGAAAATCAGCTTCTTGGGGTGCTGGATATTCAAGGTAATGAGGCCACGCCCCTCAATACAGATGATTTGCCGACCTTTATGCTGTTGGGAAACCAACTCGCCAACCTTGTTCACCAAGTACGCGATGTCAGCCAGCTTAATCGGCAGATTGCCCAGATGGATGCCCTTAACCGCCAGTTGACGCGCAGTGCATGGGAACAGACGGAAGAACAAAATGGGCTGGAACGCACCTATCAATATAACTTGATGGATGTAGAACGTTTGCCCCTCACTGTCCAGCCTAGCAGCGGCCTCAGCACACCCATCAGTGTACGCGGTGAGATGATCGGTGAATTAAACGTCCATCCTACCGACGGCCAAGCCTTTACCGAAGGCGATGCCCTTGTTTTACGTGCTGTTGCGGAACGTGTGTCGCTGGCGATTGAAAATGCCCGTTTATTTCAAGAAACACAAACGAGCCTGCAAGAAACCTCCACCCTCTATCAACTCAGCCGTTATCTCAATGAAGCGGACAGCCTGTATGATGTCATCCAGTCAATCATCTACGCGGTCATGCCGGATGCAGCCGGTGGACAGGTCTGGATTTTTGATGAATATGGCTCCACCCAACGTCCGCGCTGGATGGAAATTGCGGCGGATGTCAACAGCGTCCACCGTAACCCCGGCGATCAGGATTTGATAGGTCTGCGGTTGTTCGTGCCAGATCATCCTTTCATCAATACGATGCAGTCCAATCAAGTGACGGTGATTACGAATCTTGAGCAGGATACCCGTCCGGGACCAGGTTTAAAAGCTGTTTTTGAACGGATGCAAGCGCAGGCGATTGTCTTCATCCCCCTGACGGTGCGCGGGGTATGGCGCGGCCTGATTACGTTGGAATATGCCGCCGCCCGCGAGTTTAATGAAAGCGAAGGCCGCACCTTCTCCGCTTTAATCGACCAGGCAGGGGTCGCCATTGATAACCGCCTGCTGCTGCAACAAACCGAAACCGCGCTGACGCAAAACGAGAATCTTTATGCCGCTAGCCGAATCATCAACACGGCACAAAACACCCAAGATTTGGTTTATGCCGCTGTCGCCACCAATACCGACTCGGCGCTCAGTTTTAGCCTGAGTGTCTTGGAAGGGGCGCTGGATGAAACCGGATGGCCTACCCAAGCACGAGTCGTCGCCCAATCCGACGGCATGACGGTTAAAGAGATGGATTTCCTCCATCCCATCTTCATCCCGCCGAACTCACCTATGCGTGTCCGCGAGCCGGAAATCGTAACCGATTTGGATCCGTCCGACCCCGATGTCTCGACTCCGGTCAAGTGGATTCGCAGCCAAGGCCATCGCTTTATGGCGGTCTTCCCGTTATTCAGCGCCAATCAGCCGCTTGCCCTTTTCCAAATCAATTCCTCGGAACTGCGCGAACTCAACGCAGGCGATTATGATGTTTATCGGGCGCTCACCGGGCAAATGAGCAGTCAATTGCAAATCCGCCGCCTGCTCGTCAGCACCGAGCAAGCCTTAGACGAAACCCGCCGCCTATATATCGCTAGCCGTTCCATCACCAGCGCCCAAGATTCATTTATGGTGTATCAAGCCGCGATTGAGCATCTGGCGCGGCCTTTGCTGCAAGCGGGTCAGTCGCCACAAATCGTCACAATTTCGGTCTTACTCGCGTGGCCGGATGCCACTCCTTATGCGCCCTATCTGGAATATGTCTACAATTGGAGCAGCGAACACGATACCAACCCTGCCTCTCTGATTGGGCAGCAGCTAAACAGCGACGAATATCCTTATGGACGGCTGACGGAAGAAGCCGAAGGGTTACTTTACTTTAATGACCTCAACCGTCCGTCAGTCTTGGGTGATCCGATCAATGACGAGCCGCACCTGCGCGACATTCTGCTGCAACAAGGTGCGTCGAGCGTGGTCGTCGTTCCCATTCAGACCCGCATGAAATGGTTCGGTGTGTTAATCGCCCAAAGCGACCAACCGAATGCCTTCAGCGAACAATATCAGCGCTTCTTGCAAGCCGTGACCGATCAAGTCTCCATCGCGGTAGAAAATCAACGGCTGTTTACCGAAGCACAAAATGAAGCCCGCCGCGCTCAATCCGAAGCACAACGCGCCATCGCCCTCGCAGAAGCCGCCGGACTCGCCAGCCGCATCGGCAGCGACTTCCGCCGCAGCCTCGGTGAAGTGTTTGAACGTGTGGCGGAGGAAGCCGGTTTTGACCGCTGGATTCTGTTACTAAAGACCCCTGAAAGCGATAATTTACTAGAAAAAATCACTGCCGTCGCGCCTAACTACAGCCTAGAAAATGATGTGCGCGTCCTTGATCTTTCTACCGAACTGCCTATCGTGGATGCCGTGCGAATCAATCGCAGCCTGACCGTCAATTCGCCAGCACATTATCCTGCCTTCCGAGAACTTCCAGCGGCGGAAATCCGTGCGCTTGAAGACTTCTATGGCAAGCACATCGTCATGCCTGTCACCAGTTTGGTAGATGCCAGCGAGGTGTTGGGGGCATTGATGATGGGTCGCAGCATCACCAGTGACGACTTAGATGAGCGCGATGAGCAGTTGGTGGCGGCGCTGGCAGCACAGGTGGCTGTCGCGTTGGAAAATCGGCGGTTGTTCGATCAAACCCAGACCGAGCAGAAAACCCTACGCTCCATCCTCTCTACTTTACCGACAGGGGTCTTGGTGTTGGATGCGGAAACGCTGCTGCCGATCCAATTTAACGATCAAGCAGAAGCATATCTACGCCGCAAGATCGACCCCACCCAGCCCTTCAGCAGCGCAGCTTATAACCTCTACCGTACAGGCACACTCCTGCATTATCCGCAGGATGAAATGCCGATTTTCGCGGCCTTAAAAGAAGGCCAGCAGGTATTCCAAGATGATGTCGCCATCATCAATGGCGATTTGCAAACCGACCTGCTGGTTTATGCCGCGCCCATTTTGGATGCTCAAGGGACAGCAACCGCCATCGTTGCGGCCTTCCAAGACATTAGCAACCTTCGCAGCTTGGAAAATACGCTGCAAGAAAATCTACGGGAAACCGTCGCCCTTTCCGAAGCGCAGCGCTTACTTTCAGAAGCGGCGGAACTCGATGAAGTGATGCGAATCACGCTGGAGCAGATTAGCACTATCGCCCCGACGGATGCCTATATTTTGCTGGCGGATACTGAGGGAGCAGACGTGACATTAGGGCAGGCGCTGAATCATCCGCCAGATGAGCTTTGGACGCTTCATACCCTGCTGGATGATCTGGTGATCGTCCGCGTTGGCGACAGCCAGACGGCCTTTTTGGACAGCGCAGGCCGCGCCACCCTCGATAAATTGGGCATGCGCGATTTTATCAGCATCCCACTGCGCGCCCGCAGCCGCCCCAAGCCTTTGGGCTGGTTCATTGTGGTCAGCGCCGAGCCAGATTACTTCACGTATGAGCATGAGCGCTTGATCGACCAACTAGGCGACATTACCGCCACTGCCATTGATAATCGCTTGCTAATTCGGGAGCAGCAGGCCGCCCTGCAAGAAGCCAGCGCTCTTTATCAAGCCACAACCCGCATCAGTCGTGCGCGGGACACTATCGCGCTGGCGGACATCCTGCAAGATGCGCTTACCAGCCTTGACCCCGATTACGCCCTCGGCTTTATTCAGCCCGAAAGCGGCATAAAAATGGGCGCGGGGATTTTGTTTACAACCCTGCCGCCGAACATACCCCGCAGCAAAGGCGAGGCCACTTCAGCCAAAATGGAAGCGCTGATGAAGGCGCATTTCATCGCGGCGGAAGGGGTCTATATTGAAGATGTCATGGCTATCGAAAACGGCGATCCCTTCCAAAAAGATTTGATGAAAATCAAAGGGATTAACGCCCTTGTTGCCATCAACCTCCGCATTAAAGACTCGTCCGGCGGTTGGCTGGTGATGGGCTATCATAATCCGCGTCTGTTCAATGACAGCGTTAAACGTTACTTGAACACCGTCGCAGACAGCGCCTCCGTTGTGGTCGATAACATCGTCTTATTCGATCAAATCCAAAGTACGCTCGATGAAACCAGCATCCTCTATCAAGCCAACCGTGCGCTTAGGGATGCCTCCTCGTCGGATGAAATCATCAACGTCGTCGTGAATCATCTCATCGCACCGCACGTTAATCAAGTTTTTATCATGCTGTTGGAAGGCCGTAGTTGGGAAGAACCGCACGCAACAGCGCAAGTGGTCGCCAGTTGGTCGCAAGAAAACAATGTCGATTTTATGGGCATTACCCTCAATCATGAGCAGTTCCCGGCTTGGACGTATTTAAATACCCCAACCGTGTTCACCATTGATGATATTTTTGGCGATCCCACTATGGATCTGTTGGTTCAGATGGGTCTCCAAAGCATGGATATGCACTCCTTGGCGATTATTCCGCTGCGTGTACCTAAGCGTACTATCGGCGCGATTTGGCTCGGTTCACAAGAAGCGCATGTGCATACCGAGCGTGAAACTCGCATCTATCAAGCCTTTGCGGAACAAGCCTCGCTGTCGATGGAAGCAGCCTTCCTGTTGGCACAAACCGAGCGCCGCGCCCGTCAATTAGAAACATCCGCCAGCGTCAGCCAAAGCGCCGGGCAAATTCTCGACCTCGAAATTCTCATGCCGCAGTTGGTGAACTTAATTCGTGATGCCTTCCGCTACGATCATGTCCAGATTTTCCTCTTGGATGAACCCGGCGAATTTGCCGAACTGCGGGCGAGTACTGGCGATGCAGGCCAGCAGCTATTGGGGATTAAACACAAACTGAAAAAAGGCTCCCAAAGCGTGATCGGTCAGGTAATAGAACACGCCGTGCCACAAATCGCGCTGGATATCGCTGCGTCCGATGTCGTCCATGCGCCTAACCCTTACCTACCGCTAACGCGCTCGGAAATGGCGCTGCCGCTGAGCATCAAAGGCCGTGTCGTGGGCGCGTTGGATGTGCAGTCTAATCGTCCTAATGCCTTTGGGGACGAAGATGTGAGCGTCTTGACAACCCTCGCCGCGCAGATTTCCGTCGCGCTGGAAAACGCCAATCTGTATGAAGCCGCACAGCAGCAAGCGGATAAAATGGGCTTCTTGTTCGAGATCACCAATACCGCCGCCGCTGCGGATACGTTGGACGAAGCACTGCAAAATGTGGCGGAACGGCTGCATACCTCGCTTAATGCCAGTTCAACCGCCATTTATCTCACGCGCCTCTACAGCGATGTGAGCGACAATATCTTCCGTACCCTTAAAGTCGTCGCTCTGGCTGGCTCTAGCCAACCGCTTTCGGAGATCGAAGAAATCCGACAAGGCCTTACCAGAAACCTCGTCAGCACCTTCTTGGAAGAGACCAACCTCCGTGTGATCGAAGACATACACGATGAGCTACGCTATTTACCGATTGCGCCGGAAGCCCGTTCCGCCATCTTGCTCCCGCTTATTTCGGGCGGTGAATTAATCGGCCTCGTTAGTATCGAAGACAACCGGCTTAACGCCTTCGGTTACGAGACACAGCAGCTCCTCGTCACCATGTCGCGCACACTTTCCGCCATTATCCAAAGCGCCCAGTTGATCGACCAGTTACAGAAGACCACCGAACAGCTCCGCGAACTTGACCGCCTAAAAAGCGATTTCCTGGCGAACATGAGCCATGAACTGCGTACCCCTTTGAACTCGATCATCGGCTTTAGCCGCGTAATGCTCAAGGGGATTGATGGGCCGCTGACCGAAATGCAGGAGCAAGATTTATCGACAATTTATAACAGTGGTCAGCATTTGCTGGTGCTGATTAATGACGTACTCGATCAAGCCAAGATTGCGGCAGGCAAAATGGACATGAAGTTCGCCTATTTTGAAGTCAAGCCGTTGATCGAAGGGGTGCGTTCTATCGGGGTCGGCTTGCTCAAGGATAAGCCGATCAGCCTGCAAGTCGAGATTGCCAACAGCTTGCCGAAAGCCTATGGCGATGAATTCCGCACCCGTCAAGTGCTGCTCAATCTGGTATCGAATGCGTCTAAATTTACGCAAGAGGGCTTGGTGACTCTGCGGGTGTATCCGACGACGGATGTAACAACCAACCGTTTGATGATTCGCGTGGATGTGATTGACAGCGGCATCGGCATTGCGGAAAGCGATTTGCCGCTGTTGTTCGAGGCCTTCCGCCAAGTCGATTCGTCGCTTACCCGCACACAAGGCGGCACGGGGTTGGGGCTGCCCATCGCCAAGTCGCTGATTGAACTACAAGGTGGGCAGATGCAAGTGACTTCGCAGGTCAATGTTGGCTCAACCTTCAGCATTATCTTACCGACTGAACCGGCACCCGTCCAAGAGAATCCCACTGAAGACAGTATTTTGGCTTTCATGCGGGAAGACCCCATTACGCCCGTCACGCGCCCCACGCTGGAAATCAGCCGCATTTTGGATATGACCCCTTCCAGCCGTCCCGACGGAATGCCCCGCGCCGTCCCCTTAAATGGGCCCTCGGCGCGAATGATGCAAGCCAAGCGCCAAGTCTTATTGATCGAAGATAACAAAGATATGGTCGATCAATTCCGCCGCGCACTCCAGCGCGAAGGCTTCGAGGTGCAAACTGCCGATCATCCCGCTTATGCCGAAGCAATGGTGAGTAACCTACGCCCGAATGTGATTGTGATGGATGTCAATTTTGCCGGAGGTGAGGGCTGGAATATCCTCACCCGCCTTAAAGACCGCGACGACACCTTTGATCTCCCCGTCATCGTTGTCACCCTAAGCGATCAATCAGAAAAAGCGTATTTAGCGGGTGCCTATGCTTTTATCCAGCGGCCTTTCATGCCCGATCAATTGGTGGAAGCCGCGCTGGAAGCGGAAAAAGAGAGCAATACCGAGCGCATCCTCATTATCGACGATCAGCCCAACGACATTCGTCTGTTGACGCAAGTTTTAAACGAAAGCGGGAATTATCGGGTCTTCTCCGCGCACAGCGGGGTAGAAGGCATTGGCTTGGTAGCGCGTCGTCGTCCCGATCTCATCATCCTCGATTTACGGATGCCAGAGATGGACGGTTTCGCCGTGTTGCAGGAATTACGCTCTAACCCAGAAACAGCCAATATTCCGGTGATGGTCGTCACGGGTGAAATCAGCTTGAATGCCAGCGAACAAGAGCGCCTCGCTAATATCCACGTCCTACAAAAAACCGACATCAGCGAGGAAGATTACGCGGCGTTCATCGACAACGTGCGGGGTCATCTCGGCAATGGCAACGGGCATAGCTACAATGGCGAGCGTGAGTAACACCGCGTTTTAACATAGTAGGGACATGGTATAGTATGCTATGTCCCTACCCAAAATCACCTTGCGGTTAGTAAGATTTCCATATTATTTCGTTCAAAAGCAGAAGCCCACTATTTCAGCAAAAATTTGTAACAACTGTAAAGCGTCTAAAAGAAACCACTTTCATGCTAACAGTCAGTCCACGCGGGTATTTTTGAAGAATTTCCTAAAAAAATTTGTTTGATCTTGTGGTTTTCTAAACGCAAGCTATAGTCGTTTCAAACCGATTCGTTACTTTTACCATCGTTCACGCTCATAACCATTGATCTGATTAAACATGCCAAACACAAAACAAATAATCTTGGAATGCACCTACTGCCACACCATGACTCCGCTGCATCAGTTTGCAGGGGCTTGCCCGAATTGCGGCGAGGTGATCGTCGAAGCCCGCTACGATATGAACAAAATTGATGCCCGCGAATGGGTAGAAGAACTTAAGCGACGTAATCCCAGTTTATGGCGCTATCATGAGGTGCTGCCGCTCTATAACACGCGCAACATTGTGAGCTTGGGCGAAGGTGCGACCCCGCTCATCAAATCGGAAGCGCTGGCAACCGCGCTTGGACTCAAAAATCTCTACATTAAAGATGAACGTCAGGGGCCGACTGGCAGCTTCAAAGACCGTCAAGCCACCGTTGCCATCTCCGCGCTCAAAGAAATGGGCGTAGATGAAGTCGTCGTCGCCAGCACGGGCAATGTCGCCATCGCTTATGCCGCTTACTGTGCGCGGGCAGGGATCAAATTATGGGCTTTCTTCCCGGCCTTGACCCCCAATGACAAAATGCGCGAGGCCGCCCTTTATGGCGCAGAAATCATTAAAACGACGGGAACATACGACCAGACTAAAGCATTGGCAGCGCAGTTTGCTAAGGCCAAAGGCATTTTTCTGGATCGTGGCATCAAGAGCGTCGCCGCGATTGAAGCCATGAAAACGATGTCTTACGAGATCGCTGAACAGCTAGGCCGAGAATTGGAAGGCGGTCAGCGGTGGCGTGCGCCGGATTGGTTCCTACAAGGGGTCAGCGGCGGCATGGGGCCGATTGGCGTAGGCAAGGGCTTTCATGAACTGTATGATTTTGGCCTGATCGACAAATTGCCTGCTTTCGGCATTATCCAATCATCGGGGTGTGCGCCGATGGTCGAGGCATTTGAGCGTGGACAGCGGGTCGCTACGCCGATTGATAAATCCGATACGCTCATCGTCACCCTCGCGACAGGCGATCCGGGACGCGCTTACGAGCTGCTGTATGATTATGTCGGCGAAAACGGCGGGACGTTTGTCTCGGCAAGCGATGAAGAAGCCTTCAGCGCCATCCGCATCCTCGCCTTTAATGACGGCATTTCAGTTGAACCCGCAACGGGGGTTACGTTTGCTGGCTTATTTAAGATGGTACGGCAGGGAATCATCAAGCCGGATGATGTCGTCGTCGTCAACTGCTCCGGGCATACCATGCCTGTCGAGAAAATTATCCTCGGCGAACAATGGCAAAAGTTAGTTGATATGTCCGAGAGCACCAAAGAAACGCCCGCTCTGCCGGAAGAAGACCTCGCCTA
>Ga0335394_10000863_pt1 | contig 33400 bp, 19 predicted proteins | sample MAT03_FD_205741 | JGI IMG/M metagenome (GOLD analysis project Ga0335394, IMG submission 205741) | Freshwater microbial communities from Lake Fryxell liftoff mats and glacier meltwater in Antarctica - MAT-03 (spades assembly) (version 2) ...
ACGGCGTGACAATCGCGGGATTGAACTGTCCGACCACCACAATCGAAAGAATCTCATTTGATAAGGTGGCTTTCATTAGAGACCTGGTGACCACGGAGGGTGCACTGGGGCGGACGTGGTGTCCACAGTTTAGCTGTCCACCCGGTAAGGATGCCCCCAGGCGGGATAGACGAGCGCCGTCCCCTTGTAGGCGTCCGATCGCCTCGCACTGTTACCGCTCGACGGCGTCGGGCCCTTTGCACGGATGGCATTCGAGCCACTCGATACCAACGGCCATCCAACCCTCACCACATCTGTCGCCCCGTCGAGCGAGGCAATCGGGTCCCATTTCTTTCGGCCCGAGGGGCTGCTCGTACCCGTCTACCATAAGCGCGACGCGGCATCCTAGGCACCCATGCCGCGCTTCATCTGGCTCGTGCGTGGCGTCGAACCTAGCGGCACGCTCGACATCTTGCTTGACGCCACCGGCATTGAGCAGATGAACCTCTGCTTCCGATGTGTCGCCCACGGCACCGACCTTCCCGCGTGGTTCGCCGGCATGCGTGAGGAAGTCATCGAGGGCTCTCGTCAGTTTGGTTGCGAGGACATCGCCGAGCAGATCTTGGGTCTTGGCGGCGTCAATCTCCTTGAGAGTAGTGAGTGTCTCGTCGAAGGCCGGGACCGTGGACCCAGGAAAGAACATGGATTGGGCCCCAGCCGTCTCGAGAGAAGGTAAGGTCGATGTCCTCTGAGAATCGGTCGATTAAACCGTGGACCTTCGACAGGGACGTGCCGCCCTCGAAGGTGAGCTGGGGCATGCCCTCGATCTCATTCAGCCGAGCCAATCACTTTGTTCACTGCCAAGCCGAGCCATCCTGGCAACCGAAGACGAACCCGGGAGAGCTTCTGCTTGTCGGCGCGATCGAGTGTCGCGGCGAGCTGCTGAAGAACGGCCTCCGACGTGGCGTTTCTCCCCAAGTGTCGGAGAGCCACGATGGCCATGCCCGCCCGGGTCTGCGGCAGCAGCATGTCAACGCGCCCCGCGTGCTTCAGGGAAACCAAGAGCTTCCCGATGTGGACACTCCGCGATGGCCCGTCGGTGAGGTACTCCACCTTCGCAGGAACCTGCGTGCTGAGCCCCAGAGCATTTGCAGCGGCGGCCCCCGAAACTTGCAAGTGACTGTCGGTCTGCTTCGCGACAGCCTGAGCAACCGCGTAGGCCGAGGGCCACATCGGACCGATCTTCGGATGGGTGCGCGGCAAGTCGTAGACGCCCCGGTCGATCCTGCGGATCCTGCCACTTCGTGTGAGACGGGCGAGAGCCTGATCGACGGCGTCACGCGAGCCGAAGTCAAAGAAATCCTGGGCAGTAAATACCGCCCCCGGGCCCCTTCCGTTCACACGGCGCAGAATGGTGGACGCGACAGTCATCAGAATATTTCTGTAGGATAAACCATGGGACTCTTCTGACAATAGGAAAGTCATAAAGTGTGTGATTGCTCTATGAAAACAGGAGCTTGCTGATAGGTAGGGCACCTTGCTAGCCGTCAATTTTTTTCTGGAGCAAAGAAAGTCGCGTCAGCGGTGCGACAATTGCTTGATGAATCCGACCGAGTGTGGTCGCGCATTCCACGTTCGTCAGAAGACGTGCTGATGCGAGTGCCCATCCGTCATGCCGGTTCGTGCGATTTAGGGATTGGGCATCCGATGGTAATCTGTAGACTATCGAGTCGGCCGGCGCTGCGACACAACCCGACCCGTGTCCCAAAAGCATGAAATACCTCACCCACCCAACTCCCCCAATCGCTCATACAACCTGACCATCGCCAACGTATCCCGCTCGCAATACGCCAGCAAATCACGCTTCAACTTCCGCCGCGCTGTGACGGACAAATCAGCTTGAAACAACAAGCTCGCCAATGCCGCTGAAGCGGCACTCCCGTCATGAATCTCAAGGTCGTCGTAACTCAGGTTGTGTACCAGCGCGGGCAGCACTTGCTTGATGCTGAAACTGCCATTGAAATCCGGGTGATAGACGTGATCACGCACGATCGGGAGTAGGTCGGCAATGCGGTCGTGAAGCTGCGTCAGCTTTTTCGCAAAGCGGGGAACAGCTTCCTTCAAGCCCATGATGCAGCGTTTTTCAAAGGGTGCGTTGTAGGCGAGCACTGTCTCCGCTCCGCTGCACGCATCAAGCAGAGCGGCAGCTAGCGCCTCGCGTGGATCAGCTGGGCCTTCAGCAATCCAGGCGGAGTGAGCCAGCCCTCGTGGAGTCATCATGTGGCAACTGAACTGTACGGGAATTTGAGCGTAGGGGCTGCAGCCAGGCCAAGCTGGAATTGGTAGCGAGACTGTTTCAAAGTCGAGGAAGGCGAGGGGTGCCGTGAGCTCTGACAGCGCGTCCGCCAAGTTCGGTGCGACGACTAAGCGCCGCTTGCGCACGCTTTCGATTTGCCGCAGCGCAGCCCCCGTTGCGGCAAAGTCGCTCGGTAAGTCAGCCAGCGTGTGGCGCCCCGCTTCCACGAGTTGCGTGGTCTTTTTGCGAGAAATTCGATACAGGGTGCTGACGTGATGCTTGGGCAACGTCGGCCAGCATCGACCCGTGAACGGGCACTCGTAAGGGTCAGTACAGTGAGCCCCGGGCTCAACACTGGGCATTGACCCTCGCAGTGTCTTCAAGAGTGAGCTGGCCTGCTTGGGCACGGCGCGCGCTTCTGCTTCGGCCTGAGCGGTCACGTTCTCGCGCACGAACAGATTCGAGAGGTCAGGATGGCGGCACTCCCGATTGAGATGCATCACCTCGGCCCGCTTCACAGTAAGACCCGACTGCCGCACAACATGAAGCTGCACCGCCACATCCGGAATGTGCTGCTCTTTCACATCCAGCGTGCCTTTCACCTCACTGAGGACAAAGCCGCCGCGTTTACGCTCCAGGATATCGACCGACACGAAAATATCATCAGCCATGAAGCTTGCTTCGTAGACAACCTTAGCGCCCTGAGCGAGAGCCTCTGCAGTGGCCGCGATCTTCTCCGAGACCTGGTAGTGCTGGAAATCAACCAACACACCGCCCGGCACGTGCTCACGCGCGACCTCCCCCACATGATTCCCCGCATCGAACACAGCTTGCTGCTCCGGCCCTGTCTGTAGCTCTGGCGCGTCGGGTTCATGCACTCGCCACCACAGCATCTTGGGACACTGCAGCCCCGCCATGTAGCGGGATTTGGAAAGGCGGATGGCGGGGGGCATTGATTTAAGCAGTAACACGGTCTGGCGGACTTAACCGCACAGTGAGCGGCTGAGTGAGAGCTAGGCAGGCTCTCTAATCGGGGTTATCGCGCATCGCGCATCATTTTTTCTTTGCCTTCAGAAGCTTGGATTTTGGTGCTGCAACTTTGGGCTGTAGGTTCTTAGCCTTTAGAAGCTTGGGTTTAGGCACCGCAAGCTTGGGGTGCAGTATTGCGGCTTCCGGCAAACCTTTTTCCGCATTGCGCTGGAAGTTTTCAAGAAAAGAAAGCATCGCGTAGCACGTTTGCAAATCGTTGGCTGGCTGTTTGCCACTGCGCGATAACGCTTCGCCATAGGCGGCCACTGCTTGATAGGCCGCATCGTAAAGCTCGCGGGACACGTTAGACTTTTCCCGATTTTGCGCGGGCTTCCGCGTGAAATTCAAAGCTTTCCAGAGGATCGGATTTAATTATTTGATGGCGTAGGAGCATAAGACGATGAAACTGCCAAAATAGCTCGGAAGCAAGAGCCGGCCATCTACCGATGCGCAAATAGATCTCAGTGCTCATGTAGACATTTTAGCCAAACAAGCGTTGCGAAGGGCAACAAGAGTCGAGCTTCAGAACCTCAACGGAACCTAAGGGGACGCTGCCTGAACGAAACCGCTAGTGGCGCTGAAAGAGGTCCGGAACAAATGAGCCAGGAGCCAAACCCAGCATACGTGCAGGGCGAGCGTTGCCGGCGCGGCCGAACCTGCACCATGTTGCCAACACCTGGTGCATGGCGATTGAATGGCCGCACCAGAGCAGCCCAGCCGGCCGTGGACTATCAGTGGCTCCCGCGGCCTCGAGCGGGATGAGCCGCAACCACTGGTTGTGCTCCGCTCCCTAGTCGAGGGGAAACAAGCCGTTGCCCGGCCCACTGAACAGAAGTGCCTCGGACATTGTCTGGTCCCAGTCTGTTGAGATACCAGTTTAACTCCGAGGGCGAATGGCGTACGTTGCAGGTTCCATGCGTACGGGAGATTCTGAGGATGCCTAATGCTAGCGTGCGGCTCATATCGTCGCCCGGAATGGACTACGAGAGTGCCCTCCTAAGTGCGCTTAGTGGCGCAACAGAAGTCACCTGGGTTACGGCGTTTGCAACGTCGTCCGGTATTGAGAAGTTCGTAAAACCCTTCGCATCGATGCTGGAGAACCCTACAAGCCAAGCGCGAATCGTTGTGGCCGTAGATCGCCAAGGCTTTAACGCGGAGCCAGCCTTTCGAGCATTGATGGCCCTGAAGCAACAGGCGGGTGCACGTCTATCGGTGAGCATCGTGCCTGAGGCGTCTGGGCTGCTGCACGCAAAGGCCCTTCTGGCACAGGGCCCTTTGGGATCCCGGCTAATTGTGGGTTCCGCAAACCTCACTTCTAGTGCCTTTAGGCGGAACTATGAGCTCGGAATCGAGATTTCTGACCCGCCGCACGAGGTCGTCAATTCATTTCGTCGTTTCGTGGCGGCCCTCAATGCACGCAGCCTGGATCAGAAGGACGCGGACGAGTTTCTTGGGGCAAACGGCTTACTAAGCAGGCCAGCTGCCCTCTCGCCTGCACGTGCTGGCAGCGCTGCCGCCCCTTCAAGCGATTGGCAGCATCTTCTTCAGCGAATTGGTGACCTCGCGCCGTTATCGGCTCTTCCGATAGACGCCGGGGACACGGTGCGCGAATGGATTGCGGCTGGATTTCTCGTCGGAAAGGGGGCACGGCTTGGCGATGCGCTAGTACTCCGGATCCCACTCGACGCCCTGGAGAGGCGAGGCTTGGTGGCCGCTACCAAGAAGCGCTCCCTGGGGGGCTCAGCCAGGGAATCAAGAACGCTGGGCTATCAGATCGAACTACTCCCGCCGGACGAGGCAGAGTTGGTTCAACGAGGCAGCCGGCGCGTTTCCCGCCTGCTCAGCCGGCTCGCGCTCAACCTGCCCTGCTTTGGTCTCTGGATGCCCGCGTCGTATTGGGATGTCTTCGTACTGGCGCGAACCGAGCTCTTGAAGCAACCGGGGCTCGACCCTGCGCGAATCCTGTCGGCGGCGAAGGCGCAGCGTGCGGAATTGCTCGAGCGCGGTGCTCTTGAACGCGACGTGAGCCGGATCGTCGATACAATGATCACCCAAGAATCGATCTCGGCGCCCGATCGGGACAAAGTCTTTGAATTCTTGACCGATGAGATGCGACGCCGGTGTCTCGCGCGCACTCCAGAACTGATTGCAGATGCCGTGCAATTCAGAACCGCGCGGCAGGTGTGGGCGCCTTTCGAGAGCACGAATGAGCCACTTCGACAGCTCATGGTGGACCTTATATACTCCGTGTTCGCGCCGACGCTTCGGACAGGGGAGTGGCCCGCCAGATTCCATTCGTTTGCAGCAAAGGATCTGGCGTCCGCTTTGGAGGGAAAGCTGCGATTGAGCGGCCATGATCCTGACGGACTTGCCGCCTCTAAGTTGCTTGAGTGCTCGCGGACATGGGAGCACGTAGATCGACCCATTCAGGATGTAGTGGATGAGTTTCGTAGACTGATCCCGCTGGATCACGAGTTTAGTCCGCCGGACTTGGACGAATTGGCAAAGTTGACAGAGATTGAGGGAGATAGCGATGATGTCGAATGATTCTTTCTTAGCCATTGCCGAGGTGTTGGCGCGTCGAGTAGCGGCGAGTGGAACAGGCTTTCTGACTATGAGGCGCGATGACTTGCGCGCAACCTTTGGGATCGGGCGCATCAGTGAGGGTCTGGCTGAGCAGGTCGTTGAGGCACTCGTGCAAAACGGCTGTCTGTGTTATCCGCACCCTTTTGCTCAGGAACCAATTGTTCGTGTGTATTCCCTGAATCACCCTGTTGGTGCGGCTGCTCATGCCGTTGTTTTCACGGGGGAATCCACGGAGGCTCCCTTGCGTCGCCTCGCAGCTTTGCATGAACGCGCCGAGGCAGCTCGTGCCATGCGTTCGGCCGATATCCCCTGGATCGAGGCCTTCGACATTCTTCTGCAACTGGTCCTTGGTCGCTCGCCTGTGGGCTGGGAGGATGTCACTGACGACCGCCACGGCTCAACGCTTGCCCGCGACCTTGGTTTAGCTTTGGAGTTGCCCGTCGAAATTCTCACGGAGAACTGCGTTAAGCGCCTCGCGATTTGCGTGCAAACAGTCCGACCCCGGAATTGCGCATTCGTGCCCGAAGACTTGGCGCCCCCCTCAATGTTGGAAAATGCCACGGTCTTGGTCGAATACCTGAGGGATCGATGCGCGCAGATGGAGCGCACCCACCAAGAAGTGCTTCGAGCCTCAGCGCAGCTGGTTCTGAACGGTCGCCCAGTGCCCATGAAGCACGTCGAGGTTGGCTTGCTCGGACTGCGCCGTATTGCCACAAACGAAGGGAAACAAAAATGATCGCTCAAGGCAGTAGAGTTCGCCACGTTTCAGATCGTGCCCTCGGGATCGGTGAAATCAAGTTCAGCGAGACTCAGGCGGGGATTCAGAAGTTTTACGTTCAGTGGCCCTCCGGGTTCTTGCAGCACCCCGGATCGGATCTTGAGGCTCTTGTTAGCCTACCGGACCGAATGACTCCTGACCGTATTGGGCAAGCCGCTTTCGACCCATTCATTTTGCGTGTTCTCGGGCGTTGGTTTGAGGCTCGGCATGCGCTCACCGGCGAACTTTCGAATCAACCGTTTCAGATGTTGCCGCACCAAGTTATCGTGGCGAATCGCGTTGTGAACAGCGCCGCAGATGGGCGACGCTGGCTTATCGCCGATGATGTGGGTTTAGGGAAAACTATCGAAGCAGGGATGATTCTCGAAGTACTCCGCCGTCGGGCGATCGGTAGATTTAGATGCCTGATTGTTGCTCCGGCGGGCCTCGCCCAGCAGTGGAAAGAAGAAATGGATGTGCGATTTAGGCGCCACTTTCGTCTGTTCGGTAGCCGTAACCCGAATGAGTTGGAGGAGTCTGATCAGATCATCGCGTCGATCGATACGCTCAAGCAGCGTAAGTTGGAGGTGGCACTCAAGAACGTCACGCCGTGGGATCTGGTAGTCTTCGATGAAGCGCACCACCTCGCTACGGAGTCGACCGTGCAAAAGTATGACTTGGCCAGACGCCTTCATGACGGAGGACTGGCACGGAATACTCTATTTTTGACGGCCACTCCGCATTCCGGCAACAGTCAGCATTTTTACAACATGCTTAAGCTGCTCCGTCCCGACCTTTTCAAGACCGAGGGCGATGTCACCGCCGGAGACGGTCGCCTCAATCAAGTGATGATTCGCAATCGAAAGAGCGAGGTCACTGATGCTCAAGGTGTGCTGATATTCAAGGGCATCGCGCCGGCGAAGATTCTTGAAGTCAAACCATCGGTGGAAGAGGTGGCCTTCTATGAAGCCCTTCTCGCGTTTGTGAAGGAAGGCTACGGCGTCGCCAAGACACTCCGAACCAAGGGGAAGGATTCCACCAACGCCAATGCGGTCGGTTTTCTGATGTCCACCTTTCGAAAACTTGCCTCTTCGTCACGGGAAGCCATTCATTCGGCCCTTCGGAATCGGCTTCGGGCACTCGAAGAGTCAGACTCCGATGAACTCAATCTTGAGCAGCAGGATGAGCGGTACATGGGCGAAATGGAGGAGCGACAAGCCATCACTGCTGCACTCTCAAAGGGTTCGAAGGCGCGCTCCCGGAACAAGAGTCCCATCCACGACGAGATACGGTCCATCCATGGTTTGCTCGATTTGCTGAACAAAATCCAGGCACGAGACTCCAAACTGACTTACTTCTTGGATGCAATCCCCAAGCTCTTGCCCAACGGCGAAAAAGCGCTCATTTTTACCGAGTATCGGGGCACTCAGCGCAGCCTAGTGGAAGCTTTGGTGGATGTTTTTGGGTCGGAGAGTGTCGGGGAGATCCATGGATCGATGGACATCGAAGCGCGGCAAGCACAGGTTCAGATGTTCAATAACCAAGCGTTACCTCGCTTTCTGGTCTCGACTGAAGCCGGCGGCGAGGGCTTAAACATGCAGCGCGCTTGCCACGTCATTTTCAACTACGATCTCCCATGGAACCCAGGAAGGCTCCAGCAGCGTATCGGCCGCGTCTATCGATACGGCCAAAATAGACCGGTCTACGTCTATAATCTTCGGCTTAAGTCGGAAAGCGACGCGTTTGCCGACGCACGCGTGGAGGAATACCTGGAGCGAAAGATCGTAGAGATCACGCTGCGCCTGGCGGAGGTGCAAGGCGGGAAGCCGGAAGACTTCCGAAACGACGTATTGGGTCAAGTGTCCCAGTCCCTTTCACTTGAGGAGCTCTACGAACGGACCGTTACGGAGGGCGAGGCCGCAGCCTGCCGCACCATTGATCAGGAGAGTCAGCAACTCCAACAAATCCTTGAAGATCCCGAAGGCTCGCTGGGATTGTTCAAGGGCCTCAGGTGCTTCGATATTTCTGACTATCAATTGGCCTCCGCGCGCGTGTCTGACGAAGCTCTCCAATTCTTCGTCACTCGCTACTTGGGACACGAAGAATGTCCTCCAGACGAACCCTCAAAAGGCTTACTCTCCTTCCGAGTTCCGAAATCGGTCCGCGAGGCCGCAAGCCGAACTTACAAGTCCGACCCTTACGAATCTCGTCGTGAGATCCTTGAGACGCGACTCGAAAGAGCTACCGTCTCAAGAGCTCTATCTCGTGACGTCGGAGCGAAGTTACTTCGCTTCGGCGATCCTGTCTTTGACGGCATGGTTCGACATGTCCAAGACAGCGATTTTTCTGAGGGAACAGCCTCCGTGCAGATGCCTGCGGATGCGCTGGGCTGGTCTGTAGGCAGCAATGGATTCTTGGTGGTGTTCGAGCTGAAGGTGCAACGCCAAGAGGGTTCGCTGGGTGGAGCGCGCGTGTTGCGGCAGGAGCTGGCCTCGTTCCTCGTTCCCTCCGGTGGAACACCGGTGCTCGTCGATTCCCTTATCGAGCGGTTGCATGAAGCTCTCCCCGGTCGCATCAACGTTGAGTTGACTGGCCCTTCTTCGGCGTATGCGGCGGCAAAGACAGCTTCGGACGACCGCCTCAGAGCGTTGTTTGAAGCGTGCGTTAAGGACGTCGGTTCCGACAAGGGATTGGTACCTCAAGCCGACGATTTCGCGATGGCTTGCGTGGAAGCCATTTAGGTGTTCGGCTGTTCGAGCGCGCTGCATTGTGAGCGGCAGGTCGGACTTAACACGTCAGCTTCGGGCAGCGGCCTCGCAAGCACAGGCACTGGTCGGACGACCGCCGGCGCGTTGGGGAGAAACGTTCGATCCTGGGCCGGAGTGCCCCGTGCTCCCCAGGGTCTGAACAACCACCCAGGTTTGGGCTTGCGGGGGCACCGTCGGCCGCCCTACTGTGATAACGACTGGAAGCTTTGCCTTCTGCCTCCCGCAGACCACACGCCCATGAGCGACGAAATACTGACTGTCCATGAGTTCTCGGCCTTACTCAGGGTGGCGAACAAGGCCGTCTACAGGATGACGAAGCGGGACGCGATCCTAGCGTTCAAGATCCGCGGACACCGGCGATTCGGACGCGAAGCCACCGACACGTGGATTGCACCGCCTAAGCGCGGATCGAGGGCAGTCGCGCGCAAAACGTCCAGGGAGACCCCTCGCCGAAAGGGAGCGTCGCGATGATCTCCAAGAAGACGATGGACGTGTTTTCGCTGCGCGACGCAGTCGTCGACGAGTACCGCAAGTTCGCGAAGTCGTTCACGACAATTCAGGCGGAGGACATTCGCCAACAGGTCGAGTCCATTTACGCCGAAGGCCGCTTCTGGCCCGAGCCGCTGATCCAGATCAACCCGAGCTACAAGCGAGGCGCGAACCTCGACACTCTCATCGGCGGCGGTGCGATCGAGCCACGTACGGCGGAGATTTTCCGTGCGGATGGCGCTCCACTCTCGCTCTACAAGCACCAGGAACAGGCGATCGCGCTTGCGGCACAGGGCGAGAGCTACGTCGTCACGACCGGGACCGGCTCGGGCAAGTCGCTCTGCTTCTTCATTCCCATTGTCAGCGCGATCCTCGCCGAGAAGCGGAAGCGTGCTGCCCAACGAACCAGAGCCATCATCATCTATCCGATGAACGCGCTTGCCAACAGTCAGCTCGAGGAACTCGACAAGTTCGTCAAGAACGTGAGCGGTGAAAGCCCCGTTACTTTCGCGCGTTTCACGGGGCAGGAGGACGAGGAGGAGCGTCGTCGCATTTCGGAGAATCCCCCCGACATCCTGCTCACCAACTTCATGATGCTCGAACTCCTCATGACTCGGCAGAATGAGCTGGATCGTCGCGTCATCGGCAACTGCGCGGGACTTAGTTTTCTTGTACTCGACGAGCTTCACACGTACCGCGGGCGACAGGGCGCAGACGTGGCGCTCCTTGTTCGCCGCGTTCGCGAACGTCTGTCACCCGAGAAGCTCCAGTGCATCGGCACGTCAGCGACGATGGCCAGCGAGGGGTCGCTCGAAGACAAGGGCCGCGTCGTCGCGCGCGTCGCCTCGAAGCTCTTCTCGACCGAGATCCCTGAAAGCAACGTGATCGTTGAAACGCTCGAACGCGTTACCGACTCGGCTCAGAGCGCGACCTCGGTGCGCGGTGCCTTGGGCCCTGCCATCGACGCCGGTCTGGCCTCTTCAGTTCTGGACTCGCTGCTTCGTATTCACCCCCTGACCATTTGGGTTGAGACGAGGCTCGGTGTGTTCTGGTCGGAGGTCGACCGGCGCTGGGTCCGCGCACGTCCGCTCACCGTGGAGGAAGCCGCTCGTGCACTCAGTGTAGATGCAGGGCGCGACGTCGAGGCGTGTCGGTCGGCGCTCCGCGGGCTTCTTCTCATATCGAGTATCCCCGAACGCGAACGTACTGGCTCACCCGACGCCAACACGCGCAGCTTCTTCGCCTTCAAACTGCACCAGTTCATCTCGGGAGCGGGGCACGCCTACGCGACGCTCGAAGCGCCAGGCGAGCGCAGCGTGACCGTCGAAGGACAGCAGTTCCTCCCCGGTGCCCCCGACAAGCGTCTCTACCCCGTGCACTTCTGCCGCGACTGTGGCCACGAGTACCACCCAGTTCGCCTCATCAACGAAGGCGGCGACCGGAGCATCCTCGCGCGCGACATCGACGACGCAGCTCCAGCGCGTCCGGGCGACGATGACGAGAGTGCCACCGACGACACGGACGACGCGCCTGATCGCGAGGTCTTCGGCTTCCTTACGCCGCACGCACCTGACGCGGATTTCTCGTTTTCTGATCGCGATGAAGACTACCCGGAGACCTGGCTCGAGTACGACTCAGCCGGCAACCCGCGCCTCAAGGCTCACTATCGCGGAGCGCGTGCGCGCTCTGTGAGCGTCGCCCCGAACGGAAAGGTCGGTGCAGGCACAAAAGCCTGGTTTCTTCCGGGGAAATTCCGGTTCTGTCTCCGTTGCGGGGCCACACAAGGCGGCGCAGCCCGCGACCGGAACCGGCTCGCGTCGCTCTCCGCGGAAGGGCGAAGCTCGGCGACAACCGTGCTTGTTGGCAGCGCGCTCCGCTGGATGCACGGCGTCGATTCGGGCCTGGAGCCGCACACCCGCAAGCTGCTCGGTTTCACCGATAACCGTCAGGACGCGGCGCTTCAGTCTGGCCACTTCAATGATTTCCTGTTCGTCAGCATGATTCGCGCTGGCTTTCTCGGTGCGCTTGACGTTGCTGGCGACCAGGGTTTGCGGAGCGACGAGCTCGGAGCTGCGCAGCAGAAGGCCCTCGGCTTCGACCGCACGACCGCGGAGATCCGCGCCGAGTGGCTGCTCGAACCCGGCCTCAAGGGCTTCAACCTTCAGGAAGCAGAGAGCACCCTGCGGCAAGTACTCTCGTACCGTGTCTGGTTCGATCAGCGACGCGGGTGGCGCTACACGAATCCAAACCTCGAACAGCTTGAGCTTGTCGAGGTCGACTACCTCGGCATCGGCGAATTGGCAGCCGACGACGAGCTTTTCGCGAATGCTCCTGCGGTGCTTCGGAATGCCTCCCATCGCGAGCGCGCCGCGATCTACTGCGAACTGCTGGACCACCTCCGGAAATGGATGGCGATCCGCAGTCAGGTACTCGAGCCGACCACGGTTGAGCAGATGCTAGCCAAGTCGCACAGCCGCCTGCGTGCTCCGTGGGGCTTCGGTATCGACGAGAAGCCGAGCCGGGCGCGCTGGCTCATGATCACGGCCCCATCCCGTCGCGACACGACGCTGCGCGACGAGGACCTCATCGTGCGCGGCGGTTCACGCAGCGCCCTCGGTAAAACGCTGCGCACATCCACCTCGCCGACCGGGCGGCGGCTCTGGGACGACAGCACAGCGGTACGAGCGCTGAAGTCCAAGGAGTTCGATACCCTCATTGAGACCCTTCTGCGTGCCGCCTCAACGCACGGTCTTGTCTCTGAAGAGGTCACGCCGTTCAGCAACCAGGTGGGCTGGCGCCTCAACGACGCGTGCGTCCGCTTCAAGAAGGGCACGCCGGCGGTTAACCCCGCGCATCCGCATGAGAATGCATTCTTCCGCGACTTCTACGCCAACCTCGCGCGGTTGCTACGCGATCCAGTGCATCCGCTCTTCGGTTTCGAGGCCCGCGAACATACCGCGCAGGTCGACGGAGAGAAGCGCGCGGTGCGCGAGAAACGCTTCCGCTACGGCAGCAAGGAGCGCGAAGAACTTGCTGCCGACGAGAAGCACCTGCGCGAGATCGGTGAGGCGAATCGCTTCCTGCCGGTACTGTTCTGCTCCCCGACGATGGAGCTTGGGGTCGACATCTCAGCGCTCAACGCCGTGTACTTGCGCAACGTGCCTCCGACTCCCGCGAACTACGCGCAGCGCAGCGGTCGTGCCGGGCGCAGTGGGCAGGCGGCCCTCGTGCTGACGTACTGCTCGGCGCAGGGCCCGCATGACCAATACTTCTTCCGCGATCCCAAGGGCATGGTTCATGGCGAGGTCCGGCCGCCGCTGCTTGATCTCGCGAATCGCGACCTCGTGGAGAGCCACCTCTCAGCGGTCTGGTTAGCCTGCACGGAAGAGCCGCTCGATCCGTCGATCGCCGAGCTGCTTGTGCTCGCCGACCCCGCGCGGCCACTCAAGCCCGAGGTGAAAGCTCCGATGTTGGCAACACGCGCGTCGGATGAGGCTGTCCGACGAATCCGGCGTGTGCTCGATCTTCTTGAAGACGATCTGAGCGAGGAGCTGGCGCCATGGTACCCGGGCCGGGATGAGTTCGCGCTCGAGGTCGTTAGCAAGGCGGTGGACCGTTTCGACAGGGCCTTCAGTCGATGGCGCGACCTCTTCCTGGCCGCCGAGCAGCAACGCGATGCCGCGCACCGCACCGAGAGTGACTACTCCGCGCCACCGGCCGAGAAGAAAGCGGCCAAGAGCCGGTATTTGCAGGCGCGCGATCAGCTCGAGCTGCTGCAAAAGGGCACCAGCGGTCAGTCCAACGACTTCTACACGTACCGTTACCTCGCCACCGAGGGCTTCCTGCCAGGCTACAACTTCCCGCGCTTGCCGCTCATGGCGTATGTGCCAGCGACGAACGACGGACGCGGGCGCCAAACCTATCTTCAGCGCCCGCGCTTCCTCGCACTCTCCGAGTTCGGACCGCGAAGCCTCGTCTACCACGAAGGGCGCGCCTACCGCGTGGTGCGTGCTCTCCTGTCCCTCAACCACCAGGGAGGCGCGACGCCCGATACGAAGCTACCCACCAAGTCAGTTCGTATCTGCAAGAGCTGCGGCGCGGGCCACTTCAACGACCAGGCCTCGATGTGCCACGCCTGCGGAGCCTCGCTCGGGGATGCCGAGATAGTGAACCACGTGTACCGCATCGAGAATGTCGCAACGCAGCCCGCCGAGCGCATCACCGCGAATAACGAGGAACGGCAGCGACAAGGTTACGAGCTGCAGACGACCTTTGAGTGGGCAGTGCGCGATCATGTTGTCGACGTGCGACGTGGCGCAGCGGTCGACATTGACGGAGAGATCGTGCGGCTCGCGTACGGCCCGGGCGCCACCATCACGCGGCTCAACAAGGGCCTGCGTCGGCGCGCGAACCGGACACAGTTCGGCTTCAACATCGACCCGGTCTCCGGCTACTGGGCGAAGAACGAAGACGAGGGCGACGAGCCGACCGATCCTACGGCGTCGCCGCGGCAGTGGATTGTCCCGAGCGTGCAGGACCGTAAGAACGCCCTCCTGATCCAGCCTGTAGGCCAGGACCTTTCGCAGGCGACGCTGGCCACTCTGCAGCACGCCCTCTTGCGTGGCATCGAAACGGTCTTCCAGCTAGAGGAGGGCGAGATCCTCGCGGAGCCGATGCCAAGGCGCGATGAGCGCAGCGGCTTCCTGCTGTACGAGGCCACCGAGGGTGGTGCCGGCGTGCTAACGAGGTTGGTCGCCGAGCCCGAGCGCCTCGCCGAGGTGGCGCGCAAAGCGCTAGCCATCATGCACTTCACCCTGACCGACACCGACGGCCTTCCTGCGGACGCGGACGCCCTCGTCGACGCACCCGACACCTCGTGCGTTGCTGCCTGCTACCGGTGCCTCATGTCATACTTCAACCAGCCCGACCACGAGCAGCTCGATCGTCGCGACGTTGACGCGAAGACCCTGCTCCTGCGCCTGGCGCGCGCGCTGACTTCGGGGCTCGATGTACCGCCGGTCTCACGTCGCAGCTCGCGACCGAGCGGCCCGGCCGCACCAGACGACGCGCTCGCCCGTTTCCGCGGAGTCACTCGTGGACGCGAGCTTCCCGCGCACGACACGGAGCCCCTCGCGCTGGGCGAGGGGAAGGTTCCCCTCGTCTGGCGCAGCCACTACGTTGCTGTGCTCTTCGACGTAGCGCTCGGAGATCTCACCAGTCAGCTTGAGGACAAGGGCTTCGAGGTGGTGGTCTTAGGCGCTGACGAAGCTACTTGGTCTGAGTCGCTCGACCAACTTGCTCGTGCTCTGGGGCGCACATCTTGAGCGCGATCACTTACAGCCCCGGAAGCCTCGTGCGCGCGCGGGGGCGCGAGTGGATCGTCCTAACGGGTAGCGATCAAGAAACGCTGCGGGTGCGACCGGTCTCCGGCTCAGAGGAAGACCAGACCCTCATCCACGTTGCGCTCGAAGCCGAGCCAGTTTCCGAGGCGACCTTCCCTCGACCCGATCCGCGCCAACGTGCAGGCCACGACGCTGCACTTCTCTTGCGCGACGCGCTCTTACTCTCGTTGCGTCGAGGCGCAGGTCCGTTTCGCGCTTTTGGACAGATCGCCGTGGAGCCTCGGGCCTACCAGCTCGTGCCACTCATGATGGCGCTGAAGCTCGATCCGGTGCGCTTGCTCATCGCGGACGACGTTGGCGTCGGCAAGACGATCGAGGCCGCGCTCATCGCCCGCGAGCTGCTCGACCGCGGCGACATCGAGCGGCTCACGGTGCTCTGCCCGCCGCACCTTGTGGACCAGTGGGTGGGCGAGCTCGAAGCGCGCTTTCACATCCACCCTGTGGCGGTCACAGCTGCGAGCGCGAACCGGCTCGAGCGAAGCCTTCCGCCGAGCGAGAGCATTTTCTCGGCCTGCCCGCACACGGTCGTGAGCCTTGACTACATCAAGAGCGAGCGGCGTCGCGCCGAGTTCCTGCGCGCGTGCCCGGAGTTCGTGATCGTGGACGAGGCGCACACTTGTGCGGCCGCCGGCCAGGGTCGCCATCAGCGTTACGAGCTGTTGAAGGGGCTAACCGAGTCTCCAACGCGGCACCTCGTGATGCTCACCGCAACCCCGCATAGTGGTGATGAAGCCGCGTTTTTCCGCTTGCTCGGGCTCATCGATCGTGACTTTGAAAGGCTCGCAGAAGCGACTGGCGCTGAGCGCGACGGACTACGTGAGCGTCTATCGCGTCACTTCGTTCAGCGTCGGCGTCCCGACATTGCGGAGTGGAATGAGGGCAACCTCTTTCCGCGTCGCGAGACTAAAGAGCTGACCTACAAGTTGACCGGCGGCTGGGAGCAGTTCTTCGAGGCTGTCCTCGACTACTGCGCGGCGGTCGTCGACTCCGCGGGTGCAGACGAACGGCGCCAGCGGCTCAACTTCTGGGGCACGCTCGCCCTGATGCGCTGCGTGGCATCGAGCCCGGCCGCGGCCGGGCGGGCCCTCCGGACGCGCGCTGGCATCGAGCAAAACGAGGACATTGATAGTCTCGAAAGGCACGTATTCGACGGGGCAGCGGACGCGCTCCCCGACGATGACGTTGAGCCCCCCGCGGGCACCGACGACCCTGCGCTGATAGACCTCATTGCTCAGGCCGAGCGCCTGACTGGGCAGTCCGGCGATCCGAAGCTCAAGGTCCTCACGGACCACCTCAGCGAGCTCATCGCTGACGGCTTCAACCCCGTGGTGTTTTGCCGATACATCGCAACCGCGCACTACTTGGGGCGCCAGCTCGAAGGGAAGTTCAAGAACGTTACCGTCGGCGTCGTCACCGGCGAGATCACCTCCGACGAACGCAAGGAGAAGGTCGATCTTCTCGGCGACGCCGAACGACGCGTGCTCATCGCAACAGACTGCTTGTCCGAGGGCGTCAACCTGCAAGAGCACTTCGATGCGGTCGTGCACTACGATCTCTCGTGGAACCCCACTCGCCACGAGCAACGCGAAGGCCGCGTTGATCGCTTCGGCCAGAAGCGACCCGTTGTGCGTGCGACACTTATGTACGGCGCGAACAATCCGGTCGACGGAGCGGTGCTCGACGTCATTCTGCGCAAGGCTGCCAAGATCCGTGAGGAGCTAGGCGTTCCCGTTCCCGTTCCCGACGACGGCCACACGCTCACGCAGGTCCTTTTGAAGGCAGTGCTGCTCAGGCGCCGCGGGGGTGACGCCATGTCGAACATGAAACAGCTCCAACTTTTCGACGAGAGGTGGCAAGACGCGGCAGAGAAGGCGAAGAAGAACCGCACCGTTTTCGCGCAGCGCAGGCTCAAGCCGGAAGAGGTCCTGCCCGAGTGGAACAAGTCGCTAGCCGCGGTCGGCGGGCGCGAGGACGTCCAGCGCTTCGCGGGGCGCGCTCTCGCGCGGCTCGGCTCAGGACTCGAGCCCTTGCCCTTGGATTCGAAGGAAGGGCGATACGGCTTCAAGGCGCCCCTCGGCGCCCTGCCGGAGGACGTGCGCGAGCGCTTGGAATCGGAGGGCCTCACGGGCTCCATCCTCGTCGACTTCGCATCTCCTCCCGTCCGGCGTTGTCGTTCGGTGCAGCGGAGTCATCCACTCATCTCAGTACTCGCCGAAACGCTTCTAGAGCGCACGCTCGCGGGCCGTGTGGACGAAGGCGAGAGGGACCCAGGCGTACTCGGCCGGGTGGGCTGCTGGACCTCCGCGGCGGTCACCGGGCGCGCCGTCGTCGCGTTGCTCCGGCTGCGCCACCAGCTTGTCAGCCAGCGTTCCGGCCGCACCTCGACCTTGCTCGTCGAGGAAGCGACGGCGCTCGCATGGTCGGGCAGTTCGACGACGCCGCTCGAAGGGTCTGATGCGCTCGCGCTCCTTACGCCGCCCCCAGCGTCCGATCCGCCCGAGCACGTACGGGAACGTGCAGTTCAGCAGGCGCTCACGCAGCTCGAGACGCGTATCGCCGACCTCGATGCCTTCGCTGAGCGCCGCGCGCAGGCTCTACTCGACGACCACCGCCGCGTGCGCGAGGCCGCTGGCGCGCGCGGCAGCTATAGCGTGAAGGCGCTTCTTCCAGCGGACGTCATCGGACTGTTCGTTCTGCTGCCGAAGGTAGACTGATCATGGCAGAAGCACGCAAGAAAACCCGCGTAAGGGAAGCCCAGCTCGCGTTCGAGGCCCTCTCCATCGAGGGTGGGTTGCTTTCGCCTGACTGGCTCTCCCGCGCCGCGCAGCTCACTGCAGGTGCGCAGAGCGAGTCGGATTACTGCATCCCGAAGGGACTCAACCTCCGCGACGAGATCGGCCGCTATTGGCGCATCGCACAGGCGCACTGGAGTGACTTCGCCGCGGGTTGCGCGGGCAACGCCGATCCCTGCATGGTCGCTGAGCGGTTCGTTTTCGCGCTGCTGCGCGAGAGCTTCGGCTTCACTTCGCTAGCGAACGCTGAGCCCGTCTTGCTTGCGGAGCGCAGCTATCCTATCGGGTTTGCCGCGCTCGGCGGCCACGTTCCAGTCGTCGTGGTGGCACCTAGGCCAGAGTCGAACGAGAATAGGAAGAGCGCACTCGACGAGGTCAAATTGGAGTTCGGCGACGGGCCTCGTCGCCGCAGCGCCTTCGGCCTCGCTCAGGAGTACCTGAACGCTGCGGACGGCGCGATGTGGGGGCTCGCGAGCGACGGTCTCACGCTCCGCATCGTCCGCGACAACGCGAGCCTCACACGCCCTGCGTGGATTGAGGCAGACCTTCAGCGCATCTTCACCGAGGAGCGCTACGCCGACTTCGCGGCCCTCTGGCTGCTTGCTCACGAGACGCGCTTCGGTCGCGCCGACCATCCTGTTGCGGACTGCGCACTCGAGACCTGGCGCAACGCTGGTCGCGAGGAGGGCACACGCGCGCGCGAGCACCTGCGCCGCGGTGTGGAGGATGCACTCATTGCGCTCGGACAGGGTTTCCTCGCTCAGCCGGACAACCAGGCTCTACGAGCGACATTACAAAGCGGCGCGCTCTCGACGAAGGATTACTTCAACCAGCTCCTGCGGCTCGTCTATCGCCTTATCTTCCTGCTCACCGTCGAGGAGCGCGGGCTGCTTCATCCTGACTCCACCGACGAGCGGGCGAAGGGTCTTTACGAGGCGGGTTACAGCCTGAAGCGACTGCGTGAACGATCGGTGAAGCGCAGCGCCCACGACCGCTTCTCAGACCTCTGGGAGGCGACGAAGATCGTTTTTCACGGCGTCGCCGCTGGCGAGCCTCGGCTCGGCCTGCCCGCACTAGCGGGCATCTTCGCAAAGCCCCAGTGTGCTGCGATCGACGCAGCAAAGCTCGAAAATCGCGCTATCCTGCTCGCAGTGTTCAAACTCGCGTGGCTGCGCGAGGGCGCGAGCCTCGCACGGGTGAACTGGCGCGACATGGGACCCGAGGAACTCGGCAGCGTCTATGAGAGCCTGCTTGAGCTGGTCCCGCAGATCACCAAGGACGGACGGCAGTTCGCGTTCGCGACTGGCGGCGAGACGAAGGGCAACGCGCGCAAGACCACGGGCAGTTACTACACGCCCGACAGCCTCGTGCAGGTGCTGCTCGACAGTGCGCTCGAACCCGTCGTCAAGGACACTATCGCCAAGAACCCCGAGCGGGCAGTCGAGGCGCTGCTCGGTCTTTCGATCGTCGACCCTGCCTGCGGTTCTGGGCACTTCTTACTCGCCGCCGCGCGCCGGCTTGCGGCGCATGTCGCGCGCCTGCAGGTGAACGGCACGCCCGCCGCCGATGAATACCGTCACGCACTGCGGCAGGTGGTTGGCCGCTGCATCTATGGAGTCGACCTGAACCCTATGGCGGTCGAGCTGTGCAAGGTGAGCCTGTGGATGGAAGCGGTGGAGCCGGGGCTTCCGCTAACGTTCCTCAACTCACACATTCAGTATGGCAACGCGCTCCTTGGCACAACGCCGGAGCTGATGGCCAAGGGTATCCCTGACGCCGCGTGGGAACCGGTCGAGGGCGACGACAAGAAGACCGCGAGCGCGCTCAAGAAGCGGAACAAGAAGCACGCTGTCGAAGAGCAAATGGCTTGGTCGTTTGTGGCGTCAGCGGCGAAGGATGAAGCCGAACGGATCAACCTAGCGATCGCCGAGCTTGAGGCCACATCCGACACGAGCCCCGACGCGCTAGCGAAGAAAGAACTGCAGTGGGACAGCATTCTCTGCTCGACGGAGTACCGGCACCAGAAGTTCGTCGCCGACTCCTGGTGCGCTGCATTCGTATGGCCGAAACAGCCCGGTGAGTGTGCCGACTCGGCACCGACGAATGAACTATGGCGACAGCTCCGTGATAGCCAAGGGACAGCACTGGCCCTGACAATACGGACGGTGACAGAGCTCACTGAAAAGTACCACTTCTTCCATTGGCAACTGCAATTCCCGCACGTCTTTGCCAAGGGTGGGTTCGATGTTGTGCTCGGGAATCCGCCGTGGATCGCACATGCAGGACGCGCCGCTCAACCACTTCCTCCCGGTATTAAGCGCTTCTACGAGGCGAACTACGAAGCATTTGCCGACTATCCGACGACCCACGGAATGTTCGCAAGCGTCGTTCCGAGGGCACTCAAACACAATGGACGCCTTGGTCTTGTGATCCCCTCGTCGTTGTCGGAGCTTGGAGGGTACGCGCCAACGCGTGCTGCTCACGACCGCGTTTGCGACTTCGATGGGGAACTTACGGATTTCGGTGAAGGCTGTTTCGTCGGTGTTACGCAGCCCTGTATGGCGCTGGTCTCGCGGCGAGCAAGCGGGGGACGTCGGGGAGCAGCCCCTGGGGAGCCTTGGCCCATGGCCCGTCCCGACCTCACCTCTGCAGATCGCTTGCTGATGGAGCGCCTTGCTTCGCTTCCAAAGTTGCCTGCCGAGCTGTTCGGGGAGCGAGGTGTCCAGTCAGATAAGTCGTTGGCCGAGCACTTCGTCGAGTCCTTGGAGCCCGTCGGGAGATTCACGACTCCAATTCGGGAGGGCTCCGATGTGCGCGAGTTCGAACTGTTGCGCCCGCGGAACTATGTCGATCCGGAGAGGCTTGCCGGGCGACTTCGATCTGCCGCCGAGTTCGGCACAGTAGCTGTCCTCATTCGGCAAACGGCGCGTTATCCCATCGCCGCTCTGTCCGATGGCATTGCATTTCGCAATTCACTGGTGGCGGGCCTCGTACATCCGGACTGGCCCGCCGCGTCTCTGGTAGCTCTACTGAATTCAGCGCTCATTCGATGGGCGCACTTCATGCGCTTTCGTGACGCTCGGCAACCTGTGATGCCCCAACTGAAGATCGGACATTTGCGAGCAATTCCTATGCCGGCGGCGGGGCTTGCGGACCGCTTCAATGAACTCGCATCCCTGAGCGAAACACTGTCTACGTGCGAGGCCCGACATGAAGCCGAAGCGGCGCGCGAATCTCTCGACCAACTTGTGGCTGAGATCTACGGCTTAACGCCGGCGGAGGTGGACGCCGTAACGCGTTGGCACGACCTGACGGGCCCAAAGCCGAGACTAGGCACCGAAGGCGCGACGAGGCCGTCATCAACGTCGACGGGGAAAGCAAGTCAACCGGTGGCGGCACCGTCGCCCGCTCCGCGTCGTAAGGTTCCCGAGTGGACTCCTGAGCTTCTCCCGGAAGTAGCCGCGAAGACTGGCCTCAAAGCCGCCGCTGGTCGGTGGGGAACCGCACTCACGGGGGCTGACCTTGGCATTGCGGCGTTGGCTGCAATCCTGCGCAACCTGGACGGGCCTGCATCGCGTGACGAAGTCGAACGGGCCGTCGTTCTCGCGGTCCTTCCGAGCCTCCTGCAGGCCAAGTTCGATGCACAAATGGCGGCGAAGTGGCGACGAGCGATCGGGACCACCAACCTGCAAGTCGCGTCCATCGCGGACCTGTCGATCCCGTGGGCTGAGGTGCTGCGACGGGCTGCCGTCGAATATGTCCTGCACGTTGACGCCGACGGACGGTGGAGTGCAGGAACCGACATCGACGATGCCCCTTCCGCCGAACTGGGCCCGCGAGCGTTGGTCAGCCTCTCCTGGCTCGCGAGCGTACACTCTGGCACCCGAGACGACGAACTAGTCACACAGCTTGAGGTGCTCCGTGCCGCGTAAGCGCGATCAAAGCACGCTGGACCTGCGATGGCCCGCCCCGGAACTGAGTCCCGGCGTTGGCCTGGCCGAGCCACGTCTCTGGGCGCGTCGACTTCGGCTGTGGCACGACTTCGACGACGACGATCCCACGCACGGCCGCGACATCAAGTTTCGTCGCGGCCTGAACATCGTCTCGTCGCCGGTCGGGCCCACTGATGAGCAAGTGTCGGCGGGGCATGCGGCCGGCAAAACGTTGCTCTGCCGACAGATTCGATACTGCTTCGGAGAGGACACGTTCGCCGATCCGGAAGACACGGCGGCACTCCGTGCTCGGTTCCCAAATGGTGGTGTTGGAGTCGAGGTCCGCCTCTGCGGCGAGACCTGGGTGGTTCGCCGTGCATTCGCCTCGCGGGCAGATGACAGGGCGAAACGAGGCGAACGCATCGAAGACCTGGCCGACGCGCATCGCGGGTCGTTTGAAGAGTTCCGCGGTGCGATCGAAGCCGTGGCGTTTACCGCAGCCCACCGAGAGTTGCTGAAGGAGCTCGAGGACGTCGACGTCCCGTGGCAGTACGTGCTTGCGTGGCTCACCCGTGACCAGGAGTGTCGGCTCGATGGGCTGACGCACTGGCGGCACCCGGAGTCGAGCTCTCACTCGCCGGTTCGGAAGGCCGGAGCGGAGACACGGTTGAGCGTCCTGCGCGTGACGCTCGGGCTCTATTCAAAGCAGTCCAACGATGTCCGCAATCGGGTCTCCGCGGCATCAGAGGCGGCCAGCGCGGCCGAGTCGGAGACGCGCCAGTGCGACGAGCGATTCAAGGTACTGCGGAAAGACCTCGCGTCAGTACTCCAGCGTGACGAGGCAGAGATCTGGCCACCCACTCCGCAGGAGCTGCTGCAAGACGAACAGAGCGCGCGCGAGGTTCACGTTCGCCAGCTCGACAGCCTCGTCGACCAACGCGTTCGCGGTCTATGCGCCGTGGAGATCACGGTCGCGCAGAAAGCGGATGAACAATCCCTTGAAGCAGCGAAGGCCGAGCACGCCGAAGTCGAACAACAGGTCGGGGCCGCAACCGACACTGTGAAGGTTTCTAAGGCGCACTTGGAGTTGTTATCGACGGAGAGCGCAAAGGGCTGGGCCAATTTCCGGCGCGCGAAGCACCCGACTTGCCCCTACGACGACACGCCGATCGACGTTGAGCAGGCCAAGTTTGTGTGTCCGCTTCCAAAGCTTCCCGACCCGGCTGCGGCGAAGCAGATCGCCCAGGAGAGCGAGGCGCACCGGGCGAAGGTCGCTGACGAAGTGGCCTCTCATGAGACCGCACTTGCGAAGCTCAGCGGACAACACGCGAGGTTGAGCACCCGGGTCACCAATCTCGAGCGCGCCATCGAAGCGCACCAACTAGCTATCACGCGCGCCACCCAAGAGAGCCAAGCGGCATGGGCTGCCAAGAGCACCCTAAGGAACCTCGTGGCCGCGGTGAAGACGCTCGATGATGCGCGTGCCTTAGAGAAACAAGCGAAAGACGCCGAGAAAGACATCTTCGAACAGAAAAACGAGCACCTGAGTTCGTACTCGACATCGGAGCTCGCCAAGTGGTTCGACGTCCTCGTGAAGCGGATCGTCGCGAAAGAAGCGACGGGTGAGATAGCGTTGGACGGCAAGGGCCTCCGCGCAACCATCCAGTGGCGCGGGCGAAGGAGGTCGGTCGCGCTCAACTCGCTGCGGCTCGTCCTCTTCGATCTCGCCGCGATGCTCTGCGCTGTCGAAGGGTCTTCGTCCGCACCTGCGTTCCTTCTTCACGACAGCCCGCGTGAAGGAGACCTTGACCCGTGGACCTATGCTCGGCTGTTCGAGACGGCCTTTGCGCTCGGGCAAGACGAGGACACAGCTCCGTTCCAGTACATCGTAACGACAACCACCGAGCCGCCCGATGGGAACGTTCGTGAGCGGGTTCGGGTGGAACTGAGCGCGCGGTCAAACGAGACGCGCTTCTTCCGGGTGGACCTATGACGAAGCGCGCACCATGGAAGCCTGCACCCCGCGGCCCGAAGAAAGTCGCGGCGGTGCCGCGACAAACGCCCGGCACCAAGATTGACTCTGCAATGCGGAGACAATCGGCTGAGCTCGCCGCAGACGACGCGAGGTTTGCCGAGGTCCTCGAACTCATTGAGGCCGCGCGCAACCGCGCGTACCAGGCCGTCAACTCGGAGCTCGTTGCCCTCTACTGGCAGCTCGGTGCGCACATCAGCAAGAAGATCGCGAACGCCGAGTGGGGCGACGGCGTCGTCGATGAGCTCGCGGCCACGCTCGCTCGCCACTACCCCAGCATGCGCGGGTACACGCGCTCGAACCTCTTCCGGATGCGACAATTCTTTGAGGCGTATCGCGGAGCGAAGAAAGTCGCATCGCTGGTGCGACAATTACCGTGGACTCATCACCTGATAATCCTGGGCCAGGCGAAGCACCCCAAGGAGCGCGAGTTCTATGTTCTCACTGCCATCAGGGAGCGCTGGGCTTCCCGCGAGCTCGAGCGCCAGATCCAATCGGGCGCGATCCTGCGTAGCGATCCAAGCGCGAAGAAAGTGTCACCAGCGGTGGCACAAACGCATCCGACGGCCATTGAGGAGCTGAAGAACGCCTACAGCCTCGAGTTCTTGTCCTTGCAGGACGGGCACTCAGAGGCTGACCTCCATGGCGCGCTCCTGCGTAACCTTGGCCGCTTCATCACGGAGCTCGGTCGGGACTTCTGCTTCGTCGGCTCCGAGTACCCAGTGCAAGTCGGCAAACAGGATTTCGCCATCGACCTGGTATTCTTCCATCGTAGCCTCTCGTGCCTCGTGGCATTCGAGCTCAAGGTCCGCAAATTCGAACCGGAAGATCTCGGTAAGCTGAGCTTCTACGTCGAAGCACTCGACCGCGATGTAAGGAAACCACACGAGCGCCCCTCGATCGGCGTCCTTCTCTGCGCGACCAAGGACGATGAGGTCGTTGAGTACGCGCTGGCCCGCACTTCGTCCCCCACGCTCGTCGCTGAGTACCAGACGATGCTTCCGGCCAAGGCGGTGCTCCGAAGGAAGCTCCACGAACTTTACGCGCAGCTCGCCCCGGAGGAGGCCGACGACGAGAAACCCGCCCCGAAGCGGAAGGGGCGACGACCATAACCACTTCGCTCTCTCCCGTCATCGCCTCGCGCCTCGAGAAGGCCGCCGTCGACAACGGCTTCGACCAGGAGCTGCCTCGCGACGGTGATTGGCTCGGCTTCGCGAGCACACAGTGCCCCCTGCGCATCTGGCTCGGCACCTTCGGCGACACCGTCTTCATCGCTGCGCTTTCGCTGCAGAACGTCGCGCGTGCACTCGGCGAGTACGGCACGCCCATGGCTGCGCCGCTGCCCAAAGGTGCGCTCGGTGGCCGCACCGTCACCGATATCCCAGCGCTTCATCGCCTGTTGCGCCGGGCTTTCCAGCTCAGCAAGACGCTTCCGGACGAGCTACTCCACAGCTTCGAGAAGCAGACTGGCACACTACCCAGGAGCACCGAAGCTGAGCGCCTTGTGGTCCAGCGAGTTGGACAGGACCTCTTTCGCGTGGGCCTGCTTGAGTTCTGGGAGGGCCGCTGCGCGATCACTGGGCTCGCCGTCCCCGAGCTGCTGCGAGCGAGCCACATCAAGCCCTGGGCGGCTTGCGAAAGCGATGCCGAACGGCTGGACGTGTTCAACGGGCTCCTACTGGCGGTTCACCTGGATGCCGCGTTCGATCGTGGTTTCATCACGTTCGCCGACGACGGTCGCCTGGTCGTCGCAAGCGCGCTCGATCACGACGCGCGGGGACAGCTCATGCTCGACAGCGACCTGCGGATCCGAACGCTGACCGACAGCCACCGGGCGTACCTTCCATGGCACCGCTCCAACATCTTCAGGGGTGAGCAGTGAGCGCGCGACAAGTTTGGACCGAGAGTAGGCGGCAGCCTGCGGAAGTGGAGCCCAAGCGGAGCCCGTTCTGTCTCGATAGTCATTGTGTGGTTGTGTGGTGTTGTATGCGGGTTGCTGGATCGAGGGACGGATCGGAACGGATCGGTGGTCAAACGGGGCCACGTCGCAGATCGGTGCCTTCGAATGTTCAGTCCATTTGGAAGGCGGGACCTAACACCGACCCAACCAAGGAGCGCTCGAAGTGAAGCTTCCGTGGCAGCCTGAGCCCGATGAACTCTTTGCCCTCCGAGGGCACGGCGGACAGACGTTCTCCGACTTCGTCAGCGCGCTACTTCGGGCAGAAGGCTCTTTGCGTGGGCTGCCAGCGACGGATGTCAACACGAGCACTCGCGTAAACATCGCAGACGGCGGCGTTGACGCGGAAGTGCGCAGTCCTCTTGGCGGGCCACTGGAGCTCGCGTTCCCGACTTGCTGGCAATTCAAGGCAACGTTGTTTTCGGACTTCGACGAAAAGGACCTTAGCAAGGAGGCGAACAAGCCCGAGGCGAAGCGGCTCATTTCGGCTGGCTACGGCTACTATGTCTGTGTCTGCGACGACTGGCCACCGAACAAGATGGGGGAACTCGACGCGGTCCTTCGCGAGATCGTGCGCGGCATCAATCCGAATGCACCGGTGCCGCGCGTGCTCAACGCGGGGCATCTGGCCGACTGGTCGAGGCATCATGCCGGAATTGTCCGGCAGTTCTTCCGGCCACACCTGGGCGAAGCACTCGCGTACGAAGCATGGCAACGAAAGGAGCGGGCCGCGCTCCCGACGTTTGTCGAGCTCCCCGCCCGAAGCGCAAGCGCGGAAAAGATCCGCGCGTTCGTGGCGGGCGAACAAGCCGCGCGGCCTATCTTGAGTATACGCGGCGCTTCCGGCGCGGGCGTCTCCCGCTTGGTCGCAGAAACCCTTTCTGAGATCGCTGAAAGAGTCGTGTATGTCCCCGACCCGGGCGCGGCGGTCGCGCTGATAATCTCGCTCGTCAATCAGAGGACGGCGACAGGCGTCGTCGTCATCGACCGATGTAACCGTGACGTGCGAATAGCGGTCGAAGACCTGTTGAAAGCCGAGGTGGGCCGGCTGCGAGCGCTCGTGATTCAAGACGGCACAGAGCCTTCCTCCGACGTGAGCATTACCCTCCCCACGCTTGAGGACGCGGACGTCGAGAGAGTCATCGACGCAAACTTCAGCGCTGTGCCGTCTCTTCACCGACGAGGCTTTGTTCATTTTGCTGATGGCGCGCTAAAGATTGCCGCTCAGCTCGCCACCTCCTATGGGACAAACCCATCTCGATTTCTCGTCGACTCAGCCTCCTGGGCGCATGATGAACTGAGACGGCTCGTTCGCGATGACACCGACCGCGACGTGGTGCAGGCCATCTCGCTTTTCAAACGCGTCGGTTACAAGGGCGATGTTTCAGGCCAATTGGACGAGGTGTGCAGGCTCTTCAATCTTGCACGCCGAGACGTGCTGCAGCGCTGTTCGCGGCTATCTGAATCTCCAGGTGTAGTGGCGCTTGGCTCGCGCTATCTAACGGTGCGCCCGCGCCTTTTCGCCAGACCACTGTTTGCGGCTGCCTGGGTCGCAGTGGTCGCTGATGACGTGAACTCGTTCCTGGATCGTCTCCCAATTGACCTCCATGAGCCGTTGCTAAAGCAAGCGGCCCAGCACGCGCCCAAAGCCGCGCGCGACGCTCTCGCAGATTGGGCTGCGCCATGGACCCGCAAACTCGTACCGAGCGATCTTGGAATTGCGAGCGTGCTCGAGCGCCTTTTGCCACTCGTTGAAGTCTGCCCGACTCGGTTGGCACCCCGACTGTCTGACCTGGTGGAACGGCAAAGCGACGAAGAAGCACGTACAGTAGGCGAGCTCTTTGAGCACTGGCCAGCACGAACCCACGTCATATGGGTGCTCCGTCAGCTGCTCGAACGTCGCGACACGCACGAACTCGCCGAGCGTGCCCTGTTTCGGCTCGCGCGCGCCGAGGGGGACGCGGAGGGGGCCGCCCGCCAATCCTCAACTGCAACTCAGACGTGGGGGGCATCGTTTCGATTATTCCTTTCCGGTACCGAGGTCGCTTTCAAGGAGCGCCTATCGCTGCTTGAAGCCAAGCTGGACAGGTTCGGCAGTGACGCCATCCCGCTCGTCATTGTCGGGCTCGGATTTGCCCTGGACAGCCACGCTTCCAAGACCGAGGGACTCCCGGTGATCTCGGGCGAAGTTAGACCGCCGGACTGGCAGCCGCGCACGTATCAGGAACTTTGGGACGGGCTCGACGAAGCCCTCTCGCTTCTCGGGCGTTGTTTGTTGATTCCGACGCACCGCGCGTTCGCGTTCAAAACGTTTGTTCGCCATGGACGTGGACTCCTCCGGAGTGGCCGGTTCGAGGCGCTGCGCGCCGCTCTCCAGAATGGACCATTGGGCGAGCCGGAACGCGTCGCGGTTCTCGGGATTGTGGACGATTATCTCGGATTCGATGCCAGCCGTGACGGCGAAGATGACCGGTATCCAAGCGAGTACGTTCAGGCAGTTAAAGACTGGCATCAAACCCTCAAACGCACCGATCTTTCGGGACGAGTTCTGGAAGTCATTTCGTCCTCCTCTTATCGACGTCAGGTTGACGAAAAGGACGCGTGGCTAAGCGAACTCCGGGGACTAAGCGCGGAGCTCCTCGCCGCGCGCGCTGATCTCGAAAAGCTTCTCCCCTCTCTGGTCGACGGGGACCACCACGGAGGTGCCGTCTTCGAATTCGGACGAGCGCTTGCAGGATGCGACACGGCTGGGACTCTCATCGCGTTGCTGTTCTCACTCGTTCGCACAGCTGAGAATCCGCTGCTCGTTCGCGGTTACATTGTCGGTTTGATGGGAGCCACCGACGTTCATGACGCCCTCCTCAAGCGAGAACTCGATGCCCTCGAGGACGTGAGCGCTGAAATGGCGGTCGACCTCAACGGCATGAGCGCGAGGCTCGGAAGCGCCGGCGCGCGCGCGATTCGACTCGTTCGCGCGCGAAGGCTTCAGGCTGAGATTCTCACCACTGTGTGGTCGGTTCGATTTGAAGGTGAACTACTCGCCGAGGCGCTGGAGGCCACTCTGGAGGCCCTGCACCAGCGACCGGAGGACGCCGCGGCGACAGCGCTCAAAATTCTCGGACCGTTGGCGTGGGACGCAAAGACCAAGCTTCCCCAGGACGAGCGGACACTGTCCGCAATCTGGCGCGCTCTCGAAACGGCGATCGATGGTGCGCACGCCGAGGCTCACTCGTGGGGACGCGTCTTGCGTCGCCTCTCCGAGGTGGACTTCGAACGCGCGGTGCGGCTGGCAAGCTGCGCGATTGTGAGGGGCGACTTGTCGATTGACGAAGAGGCCGCGTGCGAGCTCTCCGTCTACATCGGGAAGGATCCAACCTTCGTACTCAAAACACTGGGGCCGATGCTGCTGGCCCCCGAGAATTCGTGGCGATTGCTACTGGGTAAGCGGGGCGTCCTATTGAATAGCTTTCCTGAAGAGATTCTCAGGCAATGGGTTTCCGAAAATGGCGTCGAAGCGGCTCGCATCGTCGCGCCCCAGATGTCAGCCCCTCACATGGACGCGGAAGGCAACGCAGTGGTGCCTCCTCTTACCGCCTTCATCTTGGATACCTTCGAGAACGATGACCGAGTGTTCCTAAATTTCTGCGCCGGCGGTGGTGGCCACAACGGTCAGATGTACCGCGGCGACATCGCCGGACAACACGAGAAGGAAGCTGAGCTCGCAGAGAAGTTCCGCACGCATTCCCTTCGTCGAATCCGCGAGTGGGCGGAGCAAGAAGAGGGTTGGGCACGGCGGAGTGCGCAACGCTGGCGAGAACACGACGAGGAGGAGTTCGATGAGTAGTCGAGTACATGCGGATGGCTCCCTGAAAAACTGGGCACCTTTGATACAATCGGAGGTGTCGAATGTCACAGAGCGACAACGGTCAAGGACGACAATACAGTCGGTTGCTCCTGCCTGTCGTCGAGCAGCGCAGGTGGCTCCGACGCGTCGTGCGCGGCTACCTCGCCTATCACGCCGTTCCTACTAAAATGAGTCCATGAAACACTACACTGTGCGCGTCGGCGACGTGGTCAAGTCGGCCGAATCACCTGGAAACGAACGCTGGTTGCAGAGGTTGCCACCGTGACATACGTCACGACCCATGCCAAAGGTTGTCTGACCCGGAACGACACGCCCTCTGCTCGTGAGACGAAATCCCTGGGATACCCCGTAAAAACAGCCGGTTGCAGCTGATAATAGACACCATAACACGAACCGTGTCGCACCGATGACATATGTCGTGACGTATGTCACGGTGGCACCCCCGGTCTGGCGATTGTCCGCAGCTTGCTCGAGTGCTCAGCGATCGCCTCATCCTTTGGGCGACCCGCGTTTCTGTCCTTTCACGTTAACCTAAAGCGTCAGGCGTCCCTTCAGGGTACTCTTCGTCCGTGCCAGAGAAACCTTCGCTGCGAGAGTTACCCGAAATCGGGCGCCGCTTGTGCGCGCTAATTGGAACAAGGCCCGAGGAGCCCGTTACTTCTCGATCGCTCAGACGTGTAATCGATGAGAACACCCATCTGGTGCCGCCCGAGAGGCAAGGGGTTCTGGTTGCACTTGGGATTTGTTCTGACGTGCTCGCAGCGCATGAACAGCCACCCGACCTTCGGGAATTGACGGCAGCCTTGGACGCCTACGCGAAGTGGGTTCAGCGTGGCGACAAGCTTCGTGCACGACTCGTGAAAGCGACCGTGGCTGCCCTTCCTATGATCGAAACGGAAGCTCTAGCTCGGCAGGCTGCGATGGACGCTTCACTCACACAGGAGGAGCAATCCCAGGGAAAATCCCCTTACGTTTGGCCGTCGCCCGAGTCTCTCCGGAGCTTCCCAAGAGCGCTGCTGGATGTGCTTCCTCGGCATGATTTCGTCGTTTTTTGGATGCAGAAGATGCTGGATGATTTGCCCTTGCGTCGGGCAAGTCATGAAGTGATCACGCGCCCGATCGTCGCCACCATTGCGATGGTCAAAGCCTTGAAGAGCGCAGGGTATGACCGACCCCTGCAGATCAGACCAATTATCAAACCCTTCGCAAATCGGGGTGCGAATAGGCTGCGCAATGAACAACGGGCGCGCGACAACATCAAGCACCAGCTAAAGGCCAAATTCGAAGAAGAATTCTATCCCACGTACCGCACTTCGCCCGACTTCGCTCAAGCCTCGGCGGACGTCGCGGTCCTTCGGAGAATGGTCGATCCAGTTGCTGCGCTGCCAATGGAGGCGAGAGCGGAGCTAGAAGCGCTGCACGCTGAAAGACGACGGGCTCAAGAGGCGCACCTTCGATTTGTCGCGGGATCCTATGAAGGTGTCCACGTCGTGAGGCTTGGTCCGCCTGGCCCCGAACCAAAGAAACAAGAGTAATCAGCACGAATACTCGAATGGTCGTGCCACGCGGAAAACGGTGAAATCCCCAGATTTGCATTTCCCCCGCGAAGATCAGGTCCCGAACGAGCACAGTAGGGAAACTCGTTTATGATGACTGCATGAAGCCGGCGCCTACTGGACCTGTCTCGCCAACTCCGAGTGAGCGAATGCTGGTCCAATTGACCACGTCGCAGCTTGGGGAATTGATAAGGAGTGCGGTTCTGGACGCCCTTTCCGATGCACAAGAGCGGCCAGCGAAATCACCCCCGGGTTTGCTCGATCGCGCCGGTCTAGCCCGAGCCCTTGGGTGCTCGACGGGGCACGTCGATCGGCTGTGCCGGCGAGGCCTGCCATATGTGCGCGTAGGCACTGTTCGAAGGTTTGATTTTTCTAAGATCACAGCCTGGCTCGCCAAACCATCGGCGCCTCCGCCCGATGCCGATGGCAAGGAATCATCGTGAAATATGCCTTTCTAGCGATAAGTTTGGGCTGGAGTTTAGGCTGAAACTTGTAGATGCCAAAGCCCGGCGACGTGAGCTAAAATCGAGAAACAACTAAGGACACGATGGAAACCACAACTAACTCAACGCCCACTCGCAAAGGCGTCGGCGGTCGCCCAGCAAAGGGCTCGCTCGTCTGGCAAGGCAACGGATGGGCAGCGCGTTTTTGGACAACAATCGACGGCGAGCGCATGCGCGTCACTCGCCCTTTGGGTACGAATCTGAAGCCCATAGCCGCCCGAAAGCTAGCACGCCTCGTCGCGGAAGCGTCGGCAGGAGCGCCAAGCGCAGATGCGACACGATCCGCCGAGAGTGTTGACGAGGCAGCGTCGCGTATCCTGACGAGTCGCCAGGTGAGCGACGAGGACAACGATCGTATCCGTTATAGGCTGCACATCGCCCCACACATCGGGCCGCTTTCAGTCACGGCGGTTCGCTCAGCGCATGTTCGGGGCGTGCTGGATGCAATAGCAGCGGCGGGGAAGAGCCACGCGACCATCGTTCACGTGCGTCGCGTGATGGCGTTGATTTTTGATTCGCTGTGGCGTGATGAGATGATCGCCGAGAACCCCGTCGATCGCGTCAAGGCTCCGAAAGGGTGCGTGGAGAAACGAGAACGCGCCGTGCTCACCGATTCGGAGCTGGCTCGCTACCTCGCGTGGGAACACCCCAACGCCCAGTTTCGACCGGGGGTTCTTCAGCGGCAGACGATGGCGTGCATCAGCCGAATGTTCGGAGGTGTTCGCACGGGTGACCTGCACGCGCTCGATTGGCAGGCACTCGATATTGAGGAGGGCGGTTTCTCATTTGGATGGGCACCGCGAAAGAAGACCGCGCGCCCCCAATTGCTTGAGGTTCCGGAGATGCTGCGTCCGATACTTCGAGACTGGTGGAAACGTCAGGGCAAGCCCAAGGCTGGTCTGGTCTTCCCGGCATTGACCGGAAAGGAAGCTGGCGTGGGGCCAAAAACAGGCGTCAGCCACGCCGAAGCCTTGCGGCGCGACTTGCTGCGCGCATTTGGGGTCGAGGTGTGGAGCGGGAGGCAATGGGTCACGGCCCGAGAAATGACTCCTCGCGAGGTTGAGCTCTTCGTAGGCACCGCACACGTTTGCTGCGTCGACTTCCATTCTTGGCGCCGAGCCTACGCCCAGGCGCTAGCAGATGCCGGCGCGTCCGCTCAGCAAGCACAGGCGCTCACCGGTCACTCGACCCTCAGCGCTCATCAACGCTACCTCACCAACACCGGCAAGATGCGTCAGCTACCGATTGGCGCCTTGCCTGATCTTCGAGTTCTGGCAGCGCGGCTGCCTAAACTCACAGCTCCGATTTTGCTAACCTCTCGGAATCTTCGGATGCGCGGGGAGGATTTGAACCTCCGACCTTCGGGTTATGAGCCCGACGAGCTACCAGGCTGCTCCACCGCGCGACAAGTTGGACGGGCAACATAGTCAGCAAGACTTTTGTGTCAAGCGTTAGGC
>Ga0335394_10000865_pt1 | contig 33386 bp, 21 predicted proteins | sample MAT03_FD_205741 | JGI IMG/M metagenome (GOLD analysis project Ga0335394, IMG submission 205741) | Freshwater microbial communities from Lake Fryxell liftoff mats and glacier meltwater in Antarctica - MAT-03 (spades assembly) (version 2) ...
GTTTGCAAATAAAAAACACGAGCCTTTGGATCTTTTACTTTTTGAAGTATCAAAATATTTTGCCCCCAGGGAACTTCTGAAACAAGTTGTTTCACTTTTTCTAATTCTGAAACAGGTTGTTTCAGAATTGAGTATTCCTCTACTACCTGCCTCATAAACCAAAGATTACGGGGCGACCAACTAACACCTTCACCCACATGATGCTTTAAATCTTTGCTTAATTGCTCTACAATTGATTTGCCCCAACCGTGTTCTTTTTGTCTATTAATAATTAAGTCGCCAATATTCCAATACAATGTATTTGAAATAGTTTGAATGGCTTGTACAGCAAGCACACGGTGATTTTGCACGAGGCTAACTATTTCCGTCAAAAAAATTTGATATGCTTCGCCGGAACTATTTTTTTTTATGATTGCCATATCAATTCAAATATTTAATTTAAAATATTTCCTGCTGATGCTTTATCCAATTTAGAAAAAGCAAACCACTTTTTACCCAAATCTTTTTACGAAGCTCCTAAGTGGTATACTTCGGTTTGGTCAATTATTAAAAAACGATCGTGGCTTTGTGTAAAGGTTTTTAGGGTAAAATTGCCGTATTGCTCATTGGCTTTTTGTGTATCTAATTCAAGCTGTTTATTGGTGTTTTTGGTGAGCAACAATACTTTTACATCTTTTGTCTTTTTTGCTAAATGTGTGAGTGTGCTTTCGTCTATATAATTATCAATCAACACAATGCTTTGTTTAGCACTGCGAATAATTTTAGAAGCCAGTTCGTAGGCATCAAATACTTGCCCGTCAAAGAAGATACCTTGCGTAGGTAGTAAATGTGTGTTTATTTGCAAATCTATTTCGTTTACTTTGGTTTTCAATACTTCCATATTGTCTTCCATTCGGTTCATTCTATTGTTTATAGCATATCCTTTTAGCAAATAATCTTTAAGAATGGTGTTTGCCCAAATACGAAACTGGATACCCCTTTTAGATTTTACCCTGTAACCCACCGAAATAATCATATCGAGGTTGTAGTGTTCTGTTTGATAGGTTTTACCATCAGAGGCAGTTGTCGCAAATTTTGCGATAACTGAAAGACCTGCTAATTCTTCTTTCAAAACATTACCAATGTGTTTGCCAATAGTTTTTACATCCCTATCAAACAATAAAGCAATTTGCAGGCGGCTTAACCAAACGGTTTCGTTTTCTACCCTTACCTCAAGCTGCTCAGTAAGTTTATCTATTTGATATATAACTATCTCGTTGCTCATATCAGCTCCAAAATTGAGTTTAGAATTTCGGCACTTTCTTCATCCAATGCTTTCATTTCCTCCAAAATCTGTTGCGGTTGGCGCAAAGCGATTGCTTCTTTTTTGTTGGGGTTTTTGGCAGCAAGATCAAATGTATTTGGGTTGATGTCTTTTACACTTATACTCCAGGAGTTTTCGCTGCCGGCTTTTGTTTTTTGTAAATCAACAAATTCCGCCAGGTCCTTTTCATTTAATGGATTTCCCTTTCCTAAATTTCTGTTTAAATTTAGTTGGTAGAACCAAACCTTTTTTGTTGAATAGCCTTTTTCGAAAAACAATACAACTGTTTTTACACCTGCACCGGTAAATGTTCCTGCTGGTAAATCTAAAACTGTATGCAGATTACAATTTTCAAGAATTAGTTTTCGTAAACTAATAGAAGCATTGTCGGTATTGCTCAAAAATGTATTCTTAATAACAACACCTGCTTTGCCACCTGCTTTCATAATTTTTATAAAGTGCTGCAAAAACAAACTGGCGGTTTCGCCCGTCTTTATTGGGAAGTTTTGCTGCACTTCTGCTCTTTCTTTTCCGCCAAAAGGTGGGTTAGCAAGCACAATGTCGTAACGGTCTTTTTCTTGTATATCGGCAAGGTTTTCGGCAAGGGTGTTTGTATGCACAATGTTTGGTGCTTCCACTCCGTGCAAAATCATATTCATTGTGCCAATGATGTAAGCCAACGATTTTTTTTCTTTCCCGTAAAATGTTTTTTTCTGTAAGGTGGCTACATCAGTAGTCGTTAGTTTTTTACTGTGTTGTAAATATTCAAACGCCTCTACCAAGAAACCCGCTGAACCAACTGCACCGTCATAAATTTTATTTCCTATTTCGGGGGCTACCACTTTTACGATGGTTTTAATTAAAGGTCGTGGCGTATAATATTCTCCACCGTTACGCCCTGCATTACCCATATTTTTAATCTTGTCCTCGTACAAGTGGCTCATTTCGTGCTTTTCAGCGTGGGTTCTAAAGCGCAGTTCGTCAATGCGGTTTATTACTTCACGCAAATTGTAGCCGCTTTGTATACGGTTTTTCAGTTCGCTAAAAATCTCACCAATTTTATATTCAATGGTGTCGGCACTTACGGCATCGGCTTTAAATTTTTTGAGGTAAGGGAAGAGTTTAATATTTACAAAGTCCGAAAGATCGTCACCTGTCAAGGCTTTGTGGTGGTCTAGTTTGCCTTCCTTGTCTTTAGGTGCAGCCCACTTGCTCCATTGATATGCTTTGTCAATAATGTTGGTGTAGGCTTTGCCTGTTAGTTCGGCTGCTGTGGCTTTATCCTTTTCTAAGTCGTCCAGATATTTGAGGAACAAAACCCAAGAGGTTTGCTCTACATAATCCAATTCGCTACCGCAACCTGCGTCTTTGTGCAGTATATCGTCTATATTTTTAAAGGTCTGTTCAAACATTTTATATTCTCTTATTTAATTCGTTTCAATTTACTATTCTGGTCGATGCGTTGGCAAAAAAATGGCTTCCCGATGAAACGGGTCAGGCTTTTTGGTTTTGCGAAGCGTTGGCTCGTGTGTCAGGCAAAACCAAATGTACCATTTTGTGCGGTTGGCTTTTCTTGTCGTTGTCTGTCGGTTTGCACGGTCTTTTTACAATGAGGCATAACTACTCGCTAAACGAACAAACAAATGTTTACAAACGTTTACAAGCATCTATTTAGTTTTAATTAGGCCAATCCGGGTTTAATGTGTGGAGAAAGAATTGGGTTTTTCAAATGTAGGACTATTTTTCAAATAAGAAGCGTTACCATTTGTGTGGGTTTTAGTGTTTTAGAAATTTTGATCTGATTGGCGAGTTCGCTCTCTGTAGCAGCCCAGTAAATCCCGTTTGCCAACACACGGGCAGATTCCGCGCTCCGCTCGGAATGACCCTTGGGTGAGGTGTGTCGATAGTCCGGTGGTTGTGGTTAAAGCTAGTAAATCCCGTTTGCCAACACACGGGCAGATTCCGAGCGTTACTCGGAACGACGCGCGTGCAGGCTGCCTAAGCTTCCACTTCCGTTACAATACTTGGGAAGATCCTAACGTTGTTATTTTCTTCTCTTCTGAACTGGTACGTGTATTTGTAGTGACTCTCTAAACCGGATTTGTTTGGAAGCCCGTTGATCATCATAATATTTCTTGCTTTTGCAAAATGTAATAATTCACGTAAGTAGTGTGCAGAAATTTGTCCTACCTCGTCAATAATACAGTGCACTTTAAAGTCAGAACTACTGCGGTGCGACGACTCTTTAATAAACACGTGCAACAACGTAATGTAGATAATCGATTTCACAAGGATATCGGTTCCCGTACTTCCAATGCTATCAATTTTATGTGTCCAGCCGGTTTCATTTGTTCCTTCTTTAATATTGAATTTCAATTCAAAGAGATCTTGTAAACGAATTTCTTCCTGCTCTTGTTCTTTGATGGCGCTGCGTAACTGTTCGAGTAATTTTACAGCACGTCCGCTAATCTCGCGTTTTTGGCCGGTTGCAAAGTCAGTATTAAATAAACCTTCGTTGTAAACCAATCCGTTTTCTTCGCGGAATTCCTGGATGCGTTTTAATAAGCGGTAAACTTTATTGTCTGATTCTTCTAAACGGATCTTGATAAATTCGATCAATTTATTTTCTTCAAATTCTGCTTTCTTAAAATCTTCTGCAATTAAACCAATGATGTGTTGAATTTTATCTTTTTGTCCGCTGAGCTCTTTTACTTTCGTGGCAATACTATCAGTTACAAGACCAATTTGTGTTGCTGTTTCAGCGATAGATAATTCAATTTTATTTTCGTTAATAAATGAACGTAAGTTTTGAGCAAAGCGTTCGTATTCTCCTTGCGTAGCATCGTTACGAATCACAAAGTTAAAGTGATTGTCGATACGGTATTTACCCGCAAACTCATTTACAAAACGTTGGAATGCCCCATATTCTTCATTAAAGTGAGAATCGTTTTTCAGTAACTGCGTACACAAATCCATGATGTGGTAATTTGTACGTTTTGATTCTGCGCGTTCAATAATCTCTGCATACTTAGTGTACACAGGGGTTTCACGGAAGTTATTGCTGTAGAAGTTGATCCCGTTATTGAAGTCAATTAATTCTTCATCAAAAGTACGTTTCTGTTTGTTCAGCTCCATACGTTTCATGTTGAACTTACGGGTAGTTTCCTCCATCTGAACAGCTAAGTCGTTATTGCTTTTCACGAACTCTTCTTTTTTCTGAATCAAATCAGGAAGACGGTCAAAAGTTTCACGCTTGTCTTTTAAATAGTCGCTAATGATCTGCGCGTATTGTTCAATTTCCTTCAGAGCTTCCTGCAATTCTTTCATGCGGCTTTCCACACCTTTCAACTGTTTGGCGTCGACACCTTTGCTTTTGAAATTGCTGTCTTTCTCTTTTGATAATTCGTCTTCTTTATTTTCGAATTCCTTAACCTGGTTTTTCTTTTCCACTTCCAGTTCCGAAACTTCCATCTCCTGTCTTTCTTTTAATTCAGCAAGACGTTCTTCGTTATAAATTTTTAGTTTTTCGAATTGTTTATTGAAATCTTCAATGAATAAATTTTTCTTTTTGGTTAAGATGGCCAATTCTTCTTCGATGATATTTAAACGCTGACGATTTCCGCTTAAAGATTGTTCCACTTCTTTGCCGGCACGGCCAGTCCAGTCCTGCAACTCTTCGCCTAATTTATGTTCTCTCTTTTCGGCAAGTTCTAAAGAGTAGGTTAAGACTTTTACATCTTCCTTTAATTCGCCTAATTGTTTACCGAATTTATCGGCAGCTAACATTTTTTCTTCGTTGTTCGCAGTCTGGAATTGATTCAGCGAATCTTCCAAATCCTTGATCTGCGCCATGCGCTCATTCTTTTCAAACTGGTATTCTTCAATAGACTTGGAAACGATTTCAACCGGCTCTAAATTCAAAGAGATACCATATAAGGTATTCACAGTTTCCTGTGTCATTTCCGGAGAAATGTCGGTGCGGAATAAAAGTTTTTCGTTTACTACTTTACCAATGGTCTGATGCCAGTTCTTTACGTTCTTTTCAAGATATCCGTAAAAAGCATCGTGCTGCACATTTAATTTCACTTCAATGTCCTTGATCTCATTTTTTATTTTAATGATCTCGTTATTGATCTGGTTGACGCGGTTACTTAAAGAGGTTTTTAATTTCGTCTCTAAAGCTTCCCACTCACGTTGCAAAGTCACCACCATGTTTTGTTTGATAGCGCGCTCACTTTTGTTCTTGTAGTTTACAGCACGTAATTCCGCTAATTCGTTTTCAAGGTTTTTAATTTCCTCTTCGTAGAAACGGGTGGTACGGATTACTTTTTCTTCACTTTTTAATTCGTTGAATTCAATTTGTTTTGCAGTTACTTCAGAGTTCACATCGCTGAAAGACTCTTCACGCTTGTGTTTCAACTCTGCATCACGTTTGTTGAATTCGTTCTTCTGTAATAACTGTAATTCGTTGTAATGATTAAAAATTTCGCTGGTGCGTGAATTTATTTTGTTGATATAAGCACTTTTATCATTGCGCAATTGCTCGATCAACGAAGAGTATTTTAATTCGATACTCGCTACGTTAGAAGTTAAACTTTCGTACTCACGACGAGCGATGTTTAATTCGACCTGTAATTTTTCACGTTCTGCATTTTTCTCTACAGCTGCGTCAATATTTTTTTCTTTGTACTCTTTTAATTTTTTGTTCGCATCGCGAATGGTACGGTCATAATAACCAATCTCTTCACGGAAATCATTTTGTTTCCCTTCAATACCATCTTTTAAAGCTTCGTGCTCGTTAGTTAAAGCTTCTAATTCTTCTTCTTTCTTTTTTGCGGCTTCACGAATGGCTTCATTTTGAGATTCTGCAAAACGTAGACTACTACCTAACTTATCAGCCATTTCCATTTGCGCGCCTTTCAGCATGTGCACCTGATCGTATTTTTTATCGATCATCTCAATCAATTGCTGGGATTCTTTTTTTAGATATGTTTCAATATCTGAATATTTCTCATTGAACTGACGAAGCTGACGTTCTACTTGTTCTAATTTAATAGAACTGCTTTCTGTAGTTAAAGAGTTGGCGATAAAATCTTTGATAAAACGTGAATCCACACTGCTCTTGGACGACAAGAATACATTGGTAATGGATTTCGGAATATTTTGATATTTCTCGTTTCCTTTTAGTAAGTGGAATTTAGAAAGTTGTTTATCGGTTTCTGTTCCGAAAATAATATTTCTGTAACGCTCAAAGGTGTCAATCTGGTTGGAAATATAAATGCCGCGCTTTTCAAGGTTCGCGATAATTTCCTTGATCTTCATAGCATCATCGTTGGCGGTGAAAAAGAAATCCGGGTTATAAGCGGCATCCACAAAACGAAAAACCAGTTTGTTGTGACGGTAAACGATTACGAAAAACGGTTTATCTTCGGTAGCGATCTCATAAATTAAATACGAGTTTTCGTAACGGAAATAATGTTCCTCAAAAGGTTTTTGAGAGGCAGAGATCCCTAATCCACGACTGTTCGCACTGTAGAAGAAAAGTATCGCACGTTGCAACGAGGTTTTCCCAAAGTTATTGGTCCCCACGAAACAAGTGTTTCCACTCAGTTCAATATCCGCGTACTTTACGTTAGAGATATTTATTTCTACAATTCTATTTAATATTCTACAATTTTCCATGCCTTTTTTTTCTTCTTTTTGTGTCCCGACTGCTGTCGGGGCTTGTTTTTCTTCCATTCCGTGTGTGCGAAGTAGTTTGTTTTATATTTTACTCTTTCTAAGGAGTCGTCTCTTTTTTTTGTTTTACCCTGTCAGGGGTCGTGTTTAATTTTTGTTCTTTAGCCCGGACACGGGTATCCTCTTTTTTTTCGGTTCACCCTGATACTTGTAATTCCTTAATTATAAATCAATCCTTGCGCGTTATCAGAATTCCCACTGTCTTCGTAAATAGCCACCGAATTAATTACATCCAGCAAATAATTATACGAATCCATGACTTTGTAAGATTCAGTTTTTTCATCTTCTAATTCTAAGTAAGAGTCACGGCTCATCAAATCACAAATCTCACGGACTTTATTATGCAATGTCTCAGAACGGTACAAAGGAATTTTTTGTAGTTTTTGTTTCAAACGCACATTTGCGTTGCATTCTTCCGCAATCTCACCTGGTCTGAAACGGCTGCCAATAGTGATCTTATTGTCCATACTGGCGAACAGATCGATAATGTCAATGTATCTTTCAAAGCGCTCTAGTTTTTTCTCCAGTTCCGAATTTGGTTCGTGCAATTTTGAGAAATAGAAAAAGTTATTTCCACGCTCTATGTTATAACGGATGACATTAAAATAGGCCTGTAACCTGTCAAAATTATCAGGGTTATTGATAATGTCGTATAAACGGTTCATTCCTTCTCTTGTTCCATTGCTGGAGATGAAATTGCCACGCGCCATCACCGAAAATATTTCGTGGGTTTGTTTTGGTAAGTTAAAGTCTTCTGCTAGCATTCTTGTATTTTAAATATGTTTTCTTCTCTGTATTTTAAATTCTCTGGTACCTTGTATTTTGTACCTTGTCTGTGTTTTATCTGTGTGCTTAGCATCTCTTTTTGTCATGCTAAGTGTCGCTATACCCAGACAAGTTACAAGGTACAGTTTACAAGTTACATTGTTCCTCTGTTTTTAACGTCTCACTACACTCATGCAAGTTACATGGTACAGTATACAAGTTACATTGTCCTATCCCTTCACTTTCTCCTTTTTCTTCCTGTCTTTTTCTTTCTCTGTCTGCGGAATGATCAAAGTATACGCCAATCTTTTTCTCACTTTCTCTTTGTCCTCATAATCGTAAACCTGCAAACGGTATTTGAAGTCCAGCACATTCTGATATTCCATCGCAATTTCTACAAACAACGAAAGCCGGTCCTCAAAAGAAACAACGCCAATAGCTTTCGGAAATTTATAATTCATTAAGTACTCGAATAAATTTTCTTTGGTTTGAACTAAAAAACGCTCTACCAGTTTTTCGGTATCTAATTTTATTTGCTGTTCTAATCCTTTGTCCTTAAAGTTTCCAGCCATTCTGTCGGCCAAACCACGCACCATTAAGCGCGTTAACTTATATTTTTCGGAGATTTTTTTGCACAGTACATGACCGTCGTCCGTATATAAAAAGTCAATGGCAATTTTAGTTTTCGGTGTTTTATGTCCGTTGTAACGCAGCGCATTAATGTTTGAAACTATTTCGTTGAAATTGGTTTTAAAGTGGAGCGTGCTGTGATCTTTGATCTCTTTTAAACGCTGAGCTTTTTTGTAAACATCAATTTGGAACTGAATCTTATTGATGAAGTCTGTAATGTCCGTTTGAATTTCAATTAAGTAATCGAGATTTTCAATCAAACTTACTTTCAGTGCAGAGACGATGCCGTATAGTTCGGAGTCATTGGTGAGCGCGAATAAATTCCGTGTTTCTTCAACAACATCCGTGGTCTTTTTAATGAACTCAATGATGGTATCGCGTTTTTCCCTGTAATCTTCAAGCTTCTGAAGCTTAATGCGGTAATTGCTTTCGTTCTTGTAGGTATCATCCACATTTTTCTGAAGCTTAATAATTTCGCGTGTCAGAGTAGAATTAATACGTTTTAAATATTTTTTAATACTTCTTAAGAAACGCATTTCACGCGCTTCCTGGTAAAAGCGAATGTAACGCGTCAACTCGTTAATGTAATCGTTAATGAAGCCAGGGGTAACTTCGCCGATTTCCATAAAATCCTCGAACATGGCTATGACAGCGTCGTTCAGGCTGACAATGTTTTCATATTCGTAAATGAGGTCGAGCGATTTTAATTTTTGCAATTGCTCGTGGGTGATATCTTCACGCGCCAATAATTCGTTCACAGTGATATTTTCACGGTTTGCGAATAGAAATTCCACCACCCCGCGGTGTTGGTATAGCTGTGAAAGAATGTCGTTTACATTTACCTGTAATGCCATAAATAAGGGATAACTCTTAAATATACGCAGCCTTGCGCCGCCCGTAAAATGGGGTTATTAACAAAAAGTGCAGTAATTAACTTTTTTAAATAAAGGGCCTGATTATAAGCCTATTCAGTATTTCACAGCCTTCAAAAAAAGTATTAACACCTGTTATAAAATATTAACATGTGTTGATAACAATAGACTATATTCAAGATCAAGTAGCCTGTGAGAAACATCACGGGGAACGCGTAAGTTTTTATCGTACAGGGTTGTTTTTGTATATTTCATCTGATTTGGATTTATTAAATTTGAGTGTAATTAATTTATCTCACATGACAACTCAGGCTTTGAAAAAGAAAATTCACAAAGTAATTGACGGAATTGATGACGCCCATCTCTATAGAAGCAGTGTTTACAATTCTAAATAAAAATATGCCAGCCAACGACTATCAGATAAGTGAGGACGACCTCAGGATTATAGAAGAACGTAGGAGTGAATATAAAAGTGGGAAAGCTAAGACTTATACCGTTAATGAGGTGACGAAAAAAATTCTAAAAAACCTTGGTAAGTAATTATCGGATAATTGTTCCTGAAAAATTTATGATGAGTTAAACTCTATCGCTCATTAATACGAAGATATTCAGAAAGACCTGAGTTTCAAGTTTCTGAATGATTGGGAGCTTGTAATGAAACAATTGAAGAGAGCCCCACTGATTTTTCAAATTAGGAACAAAAACCTCAGAGTTATATTGTTTAGTAAATTTCTTTTCATGATTATATTCCAAGTAGAGGAAAGTGATATAGTCTTATCTAAATTAGTTCATGCCAGAAGAAATCCTGCGAACAGATTTAAAACATAGTGCATTAGCTTCTTCTAAACAATCCAATCAAAACCCGAATAAATTCCTTCCATTCGTATTTTTTCTTTTCTTCTTTAACGTTGGCAGTAAATTCTTGTTCTTTATTTTCATGGAAGTAGTCGAGAATTTTTTCTGAAATCAATGGTACGGAATTCTCAACAACGTAGCCGCATTTTTCATTGGGAACAATTTCTGCCAATCCACCTACATTGGTAACCAGCATTGGTTTTTCGTAGTAATAACCCACCATGGTAACACCGCTATTAGTGGCATTCCGGTAGGTTTGCGCTACCAGATTGCTGGCGCAGAAATAATAGCGCACGTCTTCGTTCGCAATAAATGTGTCGTGAAGGATCACTTGGTTTTCCAATCCTAAAGTTTTTATCTGATCGAGGTAAGGTTGTTTGTCTTCATAAAACTCTCCGGCGATTAAAAGCCTGATGTTTTGTTTTTTAATTTCCGGGTGAGCCATGGCTTCCAGAAGAATGTCCAGCCCTTTATAATGACGGATCAGCCCGAAAAATAAAATGATCTTGTCATTCGCATCCAGGTTTAATTTTTTTCGCGCTTCCTGCATGGGAACAATGGGCCCGTATGTTTCGTACATGGGATGCGGAGAATAGGCCTTGTTTTTGGTATCCGAAAATTTAGAAACATCATTTAAAACCGTTTTGCTCATCGCAATAAAACCATCGCAGCTGTTTACAAAATAATTGGTAAATGGTTTGTCGCCTATCCGGGTTTCATGTGGAATGATATTGTCGGTAAGTGCAAGAACTTTTGTTTTTGATCGCACCATCCTGGCAATTGTGCCCAACGAGGGACCAAAGAACGGTAACCAATAGCGGAACAAAATAAAATCTGGTTTTTCCTTTTTAATAAAATACGTCACCTTTATCCAGTTAAAAGGATTAACCGTATTTATGAGTGTGTGAATTTTAATTCCGGCAGGGGAGGAGCCACTGGTTTCAAACTGGCTCGAGCCTGGGAATAAAAAATTAGGGTATTGTAATGAATAAGAAATGATCTGCGCATCGTGCCCTTCTTTGATCAATTCGGCACATAGGTTTTCGTTAAACTGAGCTGGTCCGCCGCGCAAAGGAAAGGCCGGACCTATGATGAATATTTTCAGCTTTGTTTCGATTTTATTTGTTAGCAAACATACGAGAATTTTGGCATTTAGTTTTAAGAGAAATAACTATGGTTTGGAAGTTTTTACTGTATCCAACGGAAAGATTTGCAGCTGGATTATTAATCAGATTATAACTACTTTCATTATAAATTAGGAAATAATGGAAGATAATTTTAAGTCGGTTACCTATTCAAAAACAACAGTGAGTGAATTAATGATCCCAGCGTATGCCAATTTTGGGGGCAAAATACATGGTGGCATTATTTTATCACTCATGGACAAGGTTGCATACGCCTGTGCATCCAAACATGCCGGCAACTATTGTGTAACAGTTTCGGTAGACAATGTTGATTTTCTTGAGCCCGTGGAAGTCGGGGAGATGGTGAGTATGTTCGCCTCTGTAAATTACGTCGGAAAATCCTCCATGGTTATCGGCATAAAAGTGATTGCCGAAAATTTTAAGATCGGAACAGTGAAACATACCAACACTTCTTATTTTACGATGGTTGCAAAAGGAGATGAGGGAAAGCCTACCGAAGTGCCGGGTCTTATTTTAGAAACCAAGGAAGAGGTAAAACGTTTTTTAGAAGCGATTAAACGCAGAGAATTAAAGGCGACTTTTAAAAAAGAATTACAGAATGCGCGTTTATCGTTACTTGTTGACCCCGAAAATAAATTACTGGAAAACGAGCGTTGCATAGTGAAGGCTTAGTGCTTTTTTTAAGTACAATAAACTCAAGCAGAATTTTAATCCGCGAAATTTGCGTAATCTACGGCAAACTTTGCTAAGGATCTATAGGTGAGCCTCATCATCAAATCCCCTTGCCGCATCCTGTCCACCACCGTAACCCAGGCGTTTACCGGTTCTCAAGGCCGCGCTGCTCGATTTCTCCTGCATTTCATAAACAGTTACTTGTCTTACACTGTCATAAGGAGGCGTATACAAATCAAATTTAATGGAATAAATGATGAGTTCGTTCACAATGTCGGTGAGGACTTCTTTTGTAATAGGGGCTGCGCTGAAATTGTGGTATTTATAACCGATTTGTGTTTTTGTTTCTACGAAGAAATGGTTTTCGCGGTTAATAAAAATACGCGCAACCAAATAACCCAGGTCATTCAACCTGTTATACTTGTAAGAATCTGCCAAAAAATTATACACGCTGATGATTCCACAATAGGAGTTTAAATCATTATTGCGAACGTAGGCCATTTTATACATGGGATTGGAGCGATCGAAATCAAACACATTGGAATGCATCTGAAAATCCAAAATATCACCGGCTACTTTTAATTGTGAAGACTGAAGACTAATATCCTTGTAAAAGATATTTATCCTTTTGTCCACTTTTAAAATTTCATCAGAAAGATCTTCGGCTCTTTCTTTCATAATGTCTTTCAGCTGGTTAAACACAGAAATAGTATTACTGTAAACGTCCTGCTTCATTACCGATTTCTTCGAAAGCAAAGACAGTATCGTTTCTTTTTGTTTTTCTGATTGTGTGTCCATGATATATGTTTTTTTAATAGGCTCTTGCGAATAGAACGCGCTGTGTGCTTGGTTTGCCACTATAAATACACTTGCCGTCTTCTTGTGGATTGTTCAAAGGAATACAGCGAATTGTGGCTTTGGTTTCTTCCTTGATTCGTTCCTCGGTTTCTGGCGTTCCATCCCAATGTGCTGAAATAAAACCTGTTTTCTCATCCAGTACTTTTTTAAACTCTTCAAAAGATTCCACTTTATGGGTCATGCTTTGTGTACGCTCCACTGCTTTTGCAAACAGGGTTTTCTGCATATCTTCCAATAAATTAGCAATGTAAGTATCTGCATCTTCGATCTTAATCACTTCTTTGCTCAATAAATCTCTGCGCGCAACTTCAATGGTGCCGTTGGCCAGGTCTCTTTCACCAATGGCGATTCTCACCGGAATGCCCTTTAATTCGTATTCGGCAAACTTCCAACCTGGTCTTTGAGAATCTCTGTCGTCGTATTTTACGGAAATATCTTTCTGTTGTAATTTTTCTTTAATGCTGTTGGCAACTTCACTTACCTTTTTCAGACCTTCATCGCCCTTGTAAATGGGCACGATCACGACTTGTGTAGGCGCTAATTTTGGTGGAATTACCAAGCCGTGATTGTCACTGTGACTCATGATCAAAGCGCCCATTAAACGTGTACTCACACCCCAGCTGGTTGCCCAAACATATTCTTGTTTACCTTCCTTGTTTGCAAATTTTACATCAAAGGCTTTTGCGAAATTCTGACCTAAAAAGTGAGAGGTTCCCGCTTGTAAAGCTTTTCCATCCTGCATCAAAGCTTCAATGCAATACGTGTCTTCTGCACCTGCAAAGCGTTCGTTGGGAGTTTTCACCCCTTTAATAACAGGCACCGCCATCCAGTTCTCCAAAAAGTCAGCATACACATCCAACATTTTTCTAGTTTCTTCAACCGCTTCTTCTTTCGTGGCATGCGCGGTATGACCTTCCTGCCATAAAAATTCAGTGGTTCTTAAGAACAGGCGTGTCCGCATTTCCCAGCGAACCACGTTGGCCCATTGATTAATTAGTAAAGGAAGATCACGGTAACTTTCGATCCAGCCTTTGTATGTATTCCAGATAATAGCTTCGCTGGTTGGACGAACAATTAATTCTTCCTCCAGCTTGGCATCCGGGTCAACAATCAGTTTTGTTTTATTGTTTGGATCTGTCTTTAAACGATAGTGCGTCACAACAGCACATTCTTTTGCAAATCCTTCTGCATTTTTTTCTTCGGCTTCAAATAAACTTTTCGGAATGAATAGGGGGAAATAAGCATTCACATGTCCTGTATCTTTGAACTTCTTATCGAGAGCAGCTTGCATTTTTTCCCAGATGGCATAACCATGTGGTTTAATAACCATACATCCCCTCACCGCACTATGGTCCGCCAGGTCGGCCTCCACCACTATGTCATTGTACCATTTACTGTAATCCTGTTCTTTAGACGTAATAACTTTGCTCATAACTCAATATAAATATAGAAAATAGGCACCTGATTCGATTTAGATGATCACAAACTACAAATTATGTAAAAATTCGCGAAACGAGGGCACAATTTTGTAAATTTACTTAAAATCTTCACTCATTATTAAAATGATTGCTATGAAAAATATTTTGACACTAACAGCGGTTGCGGCGCTTTTCTTAGTTGCTTGTAAAACTTCACAAATGTCGTCGGTAACAGATGATGTTTATGCAAATCCCGCAGAAGAGAAACAGAAAGCAAAACTCGCTGCTGAAGAAAAAGCAAAGAGTAAAGCATTAGCACAGCAAAAAGAACAACAAAAAGAACAGGAAAGTCGCGCCGCACAAAAGGCGAAAGACGATTCAAATCCTTATTATAAAGATCCGGATTATAACGCGGACGATTATTATGACTATCAGTATGCATCCCGTGTAAACCGTTTTCAGCAGCCAATTGCCGGAGCTAGTTATTACGATCCGTACTACACAAATCTTTATACTTATAATCAGAATCCGATGTGCTATGGAACAAGTATCTACAGCACTTATAACTATGGCATGCCTTCCAATCAATTTTATGGTTACAGTTCGGGCCTAACAGTTGGACTGGGATATGGTAACTGCGGCTATAACAATTTTGGCTATAATAATTTTGGCTATAATAATTTTGGCAATAACAATTTTGGCAATAACAATTTTGGCTATAACTACGGCTATAACAATTATTACAATGATCCTTTTTATAATCCGTTTGGCTATAGTTATGGAAGCATGGGTTTTTACGGTGGTTACGGGTACAATAACTTTGGATATGGTAACGGGTTTTATAACGGATACAACGCTGGTTATAACAATGGACAGTGGGGGTATTTGAACAGCTTTGATCCAAACAGCGGTTATAGTTCAGCGTCATACGGGCCACGGGGCAGCAATGGCGGCGGCAACACAGGTACCCGAGGTTCAGGAAGTGGAGGTCAGCAACGCGAAGACAATACACGAGACAGGTATATGCAGTCGGTAGCGGATCAGCAAAATACGACTCCTCGCTTTTCTAATACAGAAGGAAGATCATCTTCCCGCCGTCCTACCGAAAATTATTCAAACGGAACTTCAGGGTCGTCAGGTAATGGGAATACTGGAAACACAACGCCCCGCACGGAGAGAAGTAACCAGCGTGATAATGGAGCTTATCAGAACACTCAGACACAACAGGAGAATTCATCTGGCAGGAACAACGGCCGATCAAATGAGCGTAACACGAATACGAATCAAAATCCTCAGGGACGCGAAAATAATTCTGGAAGCAATAACTCAAACTCGGGCGGCACTAATTCTGGTGGTGGTGGCCGAAGCAACGAAGGCGGCGGCGGAAGAAATTCAGGCGGTGGAGGCAACAGGCCACGTTAATTTTAAAAAGTAATTTATGTTTCGTTCTGCACTTGCGTTTATTTTCAGCACACTCGGCATCTTAGCTTATTCGCAAAACGACCTCGACGCCATTCGTTATGCCCGCGCTGGCGGCGGAGGTTCTGCACGTTTTACTTCGATGGGCGGTGCGTTTGGAGCTGTTGGCGCCGATTTAAGCTCTGCATCCTACAATCCCGCGGGCCTTGGGTTGTTCAGGAAAGGCGAAATTTCCTTAGGTTTTGGCTTCAGATCTACGAACAACTCAGGTAATATTTACAACAAAAACACTGCTGTATTCGATCTTAACGGCGTTTTTAATAATTTTGGATTAGCTGTCGCCTGGAGTCCACAGAACGATCCGGACAGTCGACACGTTTTATCTTTTACAAATAATCAACTTCAGAACTTTAATAGCTCAATACGCATCAGTGGTTACACTAATAACAGCTCCATAGCAAAAGATATGCTGAACCTTGCGGAAATGTATAAGCCCGTTTCGGGAAATGTAACTCAGAATTTGAACAATAGTTATGAAGGGCTGGCTTATAATACCTACTTGCTGGACGTGGATAACGGTAAATATTTCTCTTTTGTTGATTTGAAGAGAAGTGTGAAGCAAACCCGCGACATTGTGACTTCCGGCAGAATGAACGATCTTAATTTTTCATATGCCTATTCGTACAAGGATAAATTCTATTTGGGAGCAAGCATAGGAATTCCACAAATAAGATATGAATCCTCCACTACGCATTATGAGCAGGACGATAAAGACAGTATGAGAATAGTTCTTTTGGGTGATTCATCATTTACAGATACTTACGTTGATCCACTCCCGATTTTAAATTCAGATTATGATGCGAGGTTAGGATTTAAAAGCCTCGAGTATACCGAATATTTTAAGACTACCGGAAGTGGGATTAACCTGAAACTAGGAGGAATTGCCAGGGTGACTGATTTTTTAAGGGTTGGCTTTTATTACCATACACCAACATTTTATAGCCTTGAAGATACCTACTACAACACTATGAATGTTTTTTTTGACAGATCCGTTGTTGCTGATTATTCGAAAAGTCCTAAGGATGGTGGGTATTATAAATACAAATTGATAACTCCCGGAAAAGTAAGCCTGAATGCTGCTTTTATTATAAAAAAACTGGCCGTGATTGGGGTAGATTATGAATTTGTAAATTACCGCAATACATTGCTTAGAGGCGAAAGTACCGATGATTTTGCGGGTACGAATACACTGATTAAAACAAAATATTCAGCAGGACAAAACTTAAGAATTGGCGGCGAATTAAAGCTGAATCCCATTATGATACGATTGGGTTATAACATGCAGGGCAGTCCGTTTGGCGATGTTTTTTCCGGAAGTTTTGTGAGAAATACATTTAGCGCCGGTATTGGATTCCGTAGCAAAAAGAGTTTTTATTGTGACTTAGTAGTTTACAAAACTTTAAGCCAGGAAGATTATTATCTCTACACAACGCTTAACACCAAAGCTACACTTAAATACAACAGCACAACCGCAGCCGTTACTTTCGGATTTAAGTTCTAATCTGTTTTTTATTTTTTACGGAATACCCGTTTGTTGTTGAATAATTTCTAATTTTAGCTCTTTAATACTACAAGGTTTATGGGCACAAAAATTTTAGCGAACGATGGCATTGATGCTGTTGGTAAAGCACTTTTAGAAAAAGCCGGTTTCACGGTCATTACAGATAAAGTGGAGCAGGAAAATCTTGCAAAAGAGATCAATGATAAAGGCTACGCTGCTTTAACAGTGCGCAGTGCCACCAAAGTGAGAAAAGAGTTGATTGATGCTTGTCCCAATTTAAAAGTGATTGGACGCGGTGGAGTGGGTATGGACAACATTGACGTGGAGTATGCCCGAAGCAAAGGCATTCAGGTGATCAACACTCCCGCGGCATCCAGCAATTCAGTAGCGGAACTTGTTTTCGCGCATGCCTTCAGCACCGTTCGATTTTTGTATGATAGCAATAAACAAATGCACGCCTGCGCTGAAGATAAATTTGAAGAGCTTAAAAAGAAATACTCAAAAGGTGTTGAATTGAAAGGCAAAACTTTTGGTATTATTGGTTTTGGTAGAATTGGGCAGTCTGTTGCAAAAATGGCACTGGGCGTGGGAATGAAAGTTCTCGCGTTTGATCCTTTCGTAAGCGAAACAACTTTAGAACTTGAAATTGATGGATTAAAACCAATTCCCGTCCCCATTAAAACAGTGGCAATGGACAAGGTGCTTCAAAACTCTGACTTCATCACTTTTCATGTTCCCGGTGGAAAATTAATTACCAGTCACGAAATCGCCTCCATGAAAGATGGAGTAATCCTTATCAATACTTCGCGTGGTGGCGTTATTAATGAAGACGATTTATTGGAAGCTTTAAACAGCGGAAAAGTAGCACACGCAGGATTAGACGTTTTTGAAAACGAACCACGTCCTTCTGTTGGGATTTTAAAAAATCCGAAGATCTCTATGACTCCGCATATTGGCGCAGCAACTAGCGAAGCGCAGGAGAGAATCGGAGTAGAGTTAGCAGAGAAGCTCATTGAAGCACTGAAGTAGTGGATAGTCGGTAGTCAATTGGCGGAACAACCGCAGAGTTTAAAAATTTCATACGTATTTCATTTAGATCCTTAAATGAATGTGTAGTTTGTTCAACAATAGCAAAGAGAAGAAAATATATAACTGAAAAGCAGAATGACAAATCAAGAAAGCAGCTTTTAGAAATAACCAGAATGTTAAGCGGTTTGAGGAATTCATTAGGAAACAAATAGAAGTTTTGACAGGATTAAATTTGTACACATAACTTTATAATTTAGGCAGTAATGAACTATAACAATTTTCTATTGACTATAAACTACAAACCATTGACTATAAACTATAAACTTTAAGACATGGCTACTGTCCTCCCATTCAAAGCACTCAGACCGGCAAGCGACAAAGTTCATCTCGTTGCATCACGCAGTGTTGACGGTTACAATACACCAGAGTTAAAAGATAAATTAGCAGGGAATCCATACACCTTTTTACACGTCATCAATCCTGATTACGACGATGGTGTGCGCACACGTCCGGGTTCTAAAGAGCGTTTGGTGAAAGTAAAACGAAGATTCAAATCTTTTATCAGCGAAAAAATATTGAAGCGTGACGAAAAAGCGGCCTACTATATTTACCGTCAGATCAAAGGGGAGAACCATTACATTGGTATCATAGCCTGCACCAGCATTGATGATTATATGAACGGAGTCATTAAAGTTCACGAGCAAACCATCACGCAACGCGAAGAAAAACTGAAAGAATATTTAGAGGTCTGCGAATTTAATGCAGAACCTGTTTTATTCTGTTATCCTAATGATACAGTTATTGATGAGCTTATTGAGAAGATCGCTCAAAGTGTCCCCACATACGACTTCACAACCACTGACAAAGTGCAGCATACTTTGTGGGTGGTGAGCCACGATAAAAATGTGGAAACTATTTCCAAACAATTTGCAGCTATTCCTGCTATTTATATTGCTGATGGACATCACCGGTCTGCATCGTCAGCCCTGCTTGGGAATATTCTGAGAAAGTCAAACAAAAATTATACAGGCAAAGAAGCTTATAATTATTACCTCGGTGTTTTTTTTGCAGAGACACAGTTAAAAATCTTTGACTACAACCGCCTGGTGAAGGACATGGGCGACCTTACCACGAAAGACCTTTTAAGCCGCCTTAATAAAAAGTTTGATGTAAAAGAAATAAATGAAAGTGTTTTTAAGCCGTCAAAAAAACACGAGATCAGCATGTACACCGCAGGCAAATGGTATTCTTTGATTGCAAAAGAAGGTACTTACAATAGTTCCGACGCGGTTGGAAGTCTTGATGCCTCGATCTTGACGGAGCATATCCTTTCGCCTTTATTTGATATCCACGATCTTAAAATAGATAAACGCATCGGTTTTGTTCCCGGTATTAAAGGTGCAGAAGCTTTAAAGAGAAATGTAGACGAAGGAAAAGCAGAAGTTGCCTTTGGTCTTTATCCTGTTACCATGGAACATTTAAAATGGATCGCCGATACCAATAACATTATGCCTCCAAAGTCTACGTGGGTAGAACCCAAGATGCGAAGCGGATTAGTGATCTATAGTTTCGGAGACGATGTCTCTTAACTACGCCGCAGATTGCACAGATGTAAAATGTGACCCGGCAGAGGGCTGTCAATTCAGGAAGAACTGTTCAAGAAAAAAATCTGTAATCTGTGTAATCTGCGCCAAAAATGTCAATCAAAGAAAATCTGTTTAATGAATGATCTCGTGAAAAAAAATAAATCGGCCTAATCTGTATAATCTGCGGCAATAATGTCAATCAAAGAAAATCTCCTTCAAATAAAAAATACACTTCCACCTAATGTAACTTTAGTAGCAGTTTCCAAAACAAAGCCAAACGAAGCTGTTATGGAAGCTTATCAAGTGGGACAAAAAGATTTCGGAGAAAATTATGTCCAGGAATTAGTCGATAAACAGGAGCAATTACCAAAAGACATTCGCTGGCATTTTATTGGTCATTTGCAAAGTAACAAAGTAAAGTTCATTGCGCCCTTTGTTTACCTCATTCATGGCGTAGACAGTTTTAAATTACTGCAGGAAATAAATAAGCAGGCTTTAAAGAATAACAGGATTATTGATTGTCTTCTGCAACTTTACATAGCGAAAGAAGAAACAAAATTCGGACTCTCTTTTGAAGAGTGCGAAGAGCTTTTAAATTCAGAAGCGTTTAAATCCCTTAAAAACATTCAGATCAAAGGCTTTATGGCCATGGCGAGTAATACCGATGATATAGAACAGATCCGGAAAGAATTTAATTCCGTGAAAGCTTTTTCGGAAACCATTTTCACAAAGGGGAAGCTGAGTGGAATAGAATCCTTACCTCATGAAAATGGGATCTTGAGCTACGGCATGAGCGGCGACTACAAACTCGCAATGGAAGCAGGAAGCACCCTGCTGCGGATTGGCAGCACAATTTTCGGAGAAAGAAATTATAACCAATAATCTTGCGAATGTATGGTGAACTCATAGCGCTTTTAACGACTGTTTGCTGGAGCATTGGCATATTCCCATTTACAGAAGCTGCCAAAAGACTTGGTGCCGGCTCCTTGAACCAATACCGGTTGTTGCTTGCATGGGTCATCATCTCTCTGCTTATCCTTATTTTTTATCCCATATCTTTTACCGGCTTATTCACCGGTCCGAAGTATTATCAATACATGTTCCTCGGACTCTCAGGAATTATCGGTTTTACAATAGGAGACTTTTTTAGTTTTCTTTCTTTTAAAATGTTGGGACCAAAACTTGCAAGCTTGTACATGACGTTTGCACCCGGAACCGCATTGCTTGCTGCCTATTTGCTATTGGGACAAAAAATGAATTTTACCGGCATAGCGGGAATTGCTGTGACGATTATAGGTGTGATCTGGTTGACACTTTCTAAGAAAGATAAGTTGGCTTCAGAAGAAGCTGGTTTTGAAAGGAATTCGCTGGGTGTTCTGTATGGCATTATCGGTGCGCTTTGCCAGGGTGTTGGCCTTGTATTGTCGAAGCTTGGTATGGATGCTTACGAAGAAAAACTGCCAACGCTTCATGCCGTCTGGATTCGGTTGTTATTTGCATTTACGGCTGCTTTTTTTATTTCCATCGTCACAGGCCGCATCCGGCAAAGCTCCGCCTCGGTCTTTAAGAATCAGAACAATGGCGTTCCTTATATGATTGCGGGAACTATTTTTGGACCTGTACTTGGAGTGTCCTTTTCTTTGCTTGCTATTCAGCACCTTGACGTTGCGGTAGCGCAAACAATTTTTGCCTTGTTGCCCATTGTGGTTTTACCCATAAATTATTTTTATTATAAAGAAAGGATAACTCCGCAAGCTTTATTGGCTTGTCTTATTGCTGTTTTAGGAGTGTTTATACTAATCTGGCGAGATACGATCAGTGCATGGATGTAGAAAAAAAATACAGATAGGCGGGGGTAGAAAACACAAGAAAAATTATTTTAGTACACTTTTCAAATTTTTCTTTACATTTAAAAATCCAAATTTTCTATGAAATCAGTTATATTTCTTTTACTTGTTTTTTCTTTGAATACATCTGCGCAGGATACCATTGTTCAAAAAGATGGCAAAAAAATATCTTCTTTTGTTCTCTACGTGGCCAAAGATAGTATCTTGTACAAAAGAACAGATAATCCGAGAGGCCGCGATCTGCATATAGCGAAGGCGGATGTTCGTTTTATAAAGTATAAAAGTCAGCGCATTGAAAATATCGACAGCATGATGAATGTTTCCGCATATATTAAAAAGACCATTAGTGAAGGCAGTCCGGAAAAACTGTATAGTATGGGTAGGGTGGATGCTCAGAAAAACTATAGGCCCATGGGCTATACAGGTCATTATACTCTGTTGTGCATGGGTACATTATTTTACGGCATCGTGCATGGAATTCATAATATGGATGTCGCTCCCCGCGACGGAGCATTAAATTATCCCAGTAAAGATTTATGGACCAGTAAAGACTACAAGGAAGGTTATACTGATAGAGCAGTTGAGAAAAAACGGCGAGCCATAAAAAAGGGGATCTGGATTGGTGAGTGCACAGTAGGGTTTATACTTGGAGGTTTTTTTACGCTCGCTGCATTGAGCGCTTTGGAATAATTAGATGGCTATTATTCGCTTTTTTTCGAAAAATTCTTTTCATAAAAAGACAATATTTAGAAATAGAAAGTTCTTATCTCTCATAAAAATTTCATGAACATTAAAGAACGTTTAGAGGCAGAGCACAGTAAAAGTCTAACCACGGCAATCGTTAAATACGTTGGTGATGATAAGAAACGGTTTAAAGAGTTAATGAATGTTTTTTTTAACGCAGAACAGCGTCTTACTCAGCGCGCAGCCTGGCCTATGAGTTTTATAGCCATTGAATACCCTCAACTTTTAAATCCCTATTTTGATCGGCTTATAAAACAGTTGCAAGCCCAAGGCAATCATCCGGCCATTGCAAGAAACATATTACGCATTTTGCAGGAGATTAAAATTCCTGAAAAACACTGGGGTATTTTAATTGATATTTCGTTCCGCACCATCATGAGTGAAACAGAGCCAGCAGCTGCCAGAGCCTTTGCAATTACAGTGGCCACAAAAATCTCTATAAATTATCCAGAACTGAAAAGCGAACTTTTGATTCTATTAAAAGAACTAAATACACTGCCTCAACTTCCTTCCATGAAGTCGCGTGTTCAGAGAGCGTTAAAAGAGCTGAAAATTGTGTAGAATCTAAGTTTTAATTCTTTACTTTTGCCGCTTACATCATGCGGTTTGAATTAACATCTGAAATTTTAGATACTTTAAAAGAAGCTATCGAAAAGAAGGACGCCTCTTATTTAAAAGAGATGTTACATGAACTCTATGCTCCTGATATTGCTATTATCTTTAATCAGCTTCCTTTAAAAGACGCGGCTTACATTTACGAGTTACTCGATGATGAAACTGCCCCGTCGGTATTGTTGGAATTAGACGATGATAAGCGGGAAGAATTCCTGAGGACTTTTAGCAGTAAGGAAATTGCCGAGCAGCTCGATAACATGGATAGTGATGACGCTGCCGATGTGATTTCTGAATTGCCGGAAGACCAACAAGAGGAAGTTCTTTCGCATATTGAAGATATTGGGCAGGCGAGCGACATTGCAGAACTCATCAACTATGAAGAGGGCACTGCGGGATCACTGATGGCCAAGGAATTGGTAAGTGTGTATGTGTTTGAGACCGTTTCGCAGTGTATTGAAGAAATTCGTCAGCAAGCGGATGATGTTGATGTCATGTATGCCGTATATGTGCTCGATAACAATGATCGTTTGATAGGCATGTTGTCCTTAAAGAAACTCATCATCTCTCATCCCCTGGCGCGCATCGAAGAAATTTACGAACCGGATATTCAATTTGTAAAAACTAATACGGATACTGAGGAAGTTGCCGAGTTCATGCAGAAGTACGATCTCGTGGTGCTGCCGGTGGTTGACCAGTTAGGGCGACTTGTGGGAAGGATCACGATTGATGACGTGATGGATGTGATCAAGGAAAATGTGGAGGAGAACATTCAACGCATGAGTGGTATCTCTGACGACGTGGATAGCAACGATAAGTTGTGGCGTTTGTCTCGTGCCCGAATTCCCTGGTTATTGGTAGGCATGTGTGGTGGAATAGTTGGGTCGCGAATCATTGGTACTTATGAAGATCAGATAAAGATCCATCCTGAAATGGCTTATTTTATTCCTTTAATTGGGGCGATGGGTGGAAATGTGGGCGTACAAAGTAGTTCCATTATAGTGCAAGGTCTTGCCAACAACACCCTCCTTGGTATCGACATCACACCAAAATTATTTAAAGAACTCGGCGTAGGATTGATCAACGGACTCATTTGTTCACTCCTCATTTGGTCTTACGCCTTTTTAATAGAAGACTGGCAACTTGCCGCTACGGTAAGCTGCGCGTTAATGGTTGTGGTGTTATGCGCCTCCTTTTTAGGAACCTTTGTGCCACTGACCCTGAACCGCTTTAACATTAATCCCGCGCTGGCTACAGGACCCTTTGTAACCACCCTCAACGACATCATCGGGATTAGTATCTATTTCCTGACCGGTAGGATTCTTTATTCTCTTTTTTAACCCAGCGTTATTTGTTAAATCATTCGTAACTGTAGCGATAACAGCTTTTTCTTCTGCGAATTTTTTTTATCTTCGGTGACCAAAAAAAACTTTAAACCAAATTACTCAATGAAGAGATTTTTTCTTAAAACCGTATTTTTACTTACTGCTTTCTTTTTCCAATTTAATGCAACTGCTCAGATTGGCGGCGTATTTTCTGTACCTGGAGATTTTCCAACCATTGCTGCTGCGATTAACACATTAAATGTGCAGGGCGTGGCCGCTGCGGTGACCATAAACATTGCTGCGGGATACACCGAAACTGCTGTAAGCGGCGGTTATAAACTTTATACTATACCCGGTGCCTCGGCTACTAACTCTGTGATCATGAAGAAGAATGGAGTTGGGGCGAATCCTCTGGTTTATGCTTACAGTGGCGGCACTGCAACACCCGCCTCTTCAATGCAGGACGGCATCTGGTGGTTTATCGGTACCGATTATGTAACGATCGACGGCGTTGATTTGGTTGATCAGAATACACTATTAAATTCGACGATGGAATTCGGTTTTGGATTTTTCAGAACAGATCCTACAAATGCCTGCCAATACAATACGATTAAAAACTGCGCGATAACTCTGAACCGCAATAACAGTGCAGGCGCTACGGGTTACTCCCAAAGTGGATCGAAGGGTATTTATTTATCCGCCTGTTCAGCTACAGCCAATACGGTATTCGTCAATGCTAGCAGTGCTGCGGGTAGCATGTCTTACAATCGATTCTATTCGAACACCATTCTTAATTGTCATACCGGTATCTCTATTATTGGTTCCGGCTATAGTAATACCATTATGAGTGATCAGTATAATGACGTGGGAGGTTATTCTATAAGCACCGGGAATACCATTACTAATTTTGGAGGCGGACCCGGTTTCCAAAATTCGATGGGTATATTTACCACCCGTCAGTATTACCTGAACGTGGCATTCAATAGTATTAATAATAATAATGGGTCGGGCGCAGATCACAGCGGCGAGCTCTCAGGAATATATACCAGTGATGCAAACGACGCGAGCCTTTCAATAAAAAGTAATACCATCAGCCTGAGAAGCGCGGTCGTTGGCTCCCAGCTGCTTTATGGCATTCTTAACTCTGCAGGTGCGGTTAGTTACAGTAGTACGATCACGATCAGTAAAAATGTTTTTCCAAGTTATACGTTTACCAGTTCCGGCACATACAATTATCAGATCATTTATAATAATGCGCCATCCTGCCGCTACTTGAGATTAGATTCAAATACAGTAGACAATGTCTCTATGGGCAGTGGAACACTTTCTGTTATTAGTGTAAATAATTCTAAGGAAACACTTATAAGAGCCGACACGATTAGAAACGTTTCTGGTCAGGGCGCGCGGTTTAACGGCATCTCTTTTGTAGGAACCCTTTCTACCACTGAAATAAATAACAACCTGATCGAAAATGTCAGCTGGTCTTCTCCCAATTACAATTTTTATGGTATTTACGGTGCAAACAACGTTCCTTGTGAAGTCGCGTTTAATACCATTCGAAATATTTCTTACAGCAGTTTCGGAACCGTGATAGGGATCGCGGAACTGAGCGGCACTAGCTGCAATTACAAACTTATAAATAACAATCTTATTTATAATTTCGATAATCTTCCTAACAGTCCCGGCTCAACGAATGTCACGGGTATTCGTCTTTCAAGCACCAGCAATTGTTCCCCTGAAGCTAAATTTAACTCCATTTATTCACTGGCAGTTACCAGCACAACTACGGGAAGTTCGGGACTTGTTTATGGGATTGATATTTACGGCGGCTCGAGCGTATCTATTTCTAAAAATAAAATTGCAGCACTTTCTTCTAACTACGGTAGTGAAATTACGGGCATTAACCTGAGTGGTACCAGTTCGAATTATGCGATCACGAATAACTTGGTAGGTAATATTGGCTTTCCCAACGCTTCCGTTTCTCAGATAGCAGCACTTAGCATTTTAAGCGGTGTATGTTCTTTGTATTCTAACAGTTTTTATTTGAATGCCACTTACAGCGCAGATCCGGACTTTAATTCAGCGGTGATCAGGCAATATAGTGCTGCAACTCTTAAAATGAATAATAATATCCTTGTAAATACATCGGTATTTAATGGTACTGGAAAAACGAGAGTTCTTTTAAGGAATGTAACCTCGCTTAGCTCTTATTCTACTAGTTGCAATAACAATCTTCTTTATGCAGGTGTTCCATCTGCGGATAATCTTTTGTTTGATGACGGAACAAATACCTATTCCACGCTGGCAGCATTCAAAGGTGCGGTAGCTCCACGCGAAGCACTTTCTGTTACTGAGAATCCACCTTTTCTTACAACAGTAGCAAGCGCTACAAATTATCTGATCATCGATCCAACTATTCCAACGCAGGTAGAGGGACTCGCTCAGTTTATGTCGGGGTATCCTACAGATTATGCAGGAACGGCACGGAATACATCTACGCCCGATATCGGCGCTTGGGAAGGGAATTATATGCAGGCAGACATATTGCCACCTGTAGTTGTGGCAACTGGTTTTTCAGGAGGCGATTGCAGCCTAAGCGGACGTATTTTTACGTTGCAGGTAACTGATGATTCAGGGGTGTCTACAGGTTCGGTGTCACCACGACTTTACTATCGGGTGAATTTAGGCTTGTACACCAGTGTGCAGGGCACTCTTATTTCAGGAACTGCAAACAGTGGTGTGTGGAGCTTTAGCATGACTTATTCTGCAAATATTTCAGATGTGATTCGTTATTTCTTTGCGCTGCAGGACGCTTCACCGCTTGCTAATTATTCTGTGTTTCCATCCAGTGGATCCATGTCGAGCGACATTAACAGTGTGGTGATTCCGCCTCCTGCACCCTATACGTATACAGTGATAGCGCCGGCTAGCGTGTCGGTAAACAGTGGGATCTTATGTCTTGGCAGCAGCTTTACGCTTGTACCAGTTGGAGGAACAAGTTATACCATTTCTGGGGGATCTTCAATTGTAAGTCCAACCAGCGATGCAACCTATACAGTAACGGGAACAGGTGTTGCCGGATGCATTACTTCCACTATGGCAGTAGCTTCTATCTCCGTTGTATCTCTTCCTACAATCACTGTTAACTCAGGCACTACCTGCTCTAATCAGTCGTTCACGTTACTTCCATCAGGAGCCACTTCTTATTTTTATGGCGGTGGATTAGCGGTGGTTAATCCTTCTGTCACTACATCTTATACAGTTGTGGGGATAGATCTGAATGGCTGTTCATCTAATACCGTTCTTTCGTCCGTTACGGTTTATTCCACGCCGGTTATTCTTGTGAATGCAGGCCCTTTGTGCGAAGGTAGTACCGCTACTGTAACCGCATCAGGAGCAACTACGTATACCTGGAGTGCAAATACAGGCATGGGGAATTTGAATCCTGCCTTGCTCAATCCTTTGGTTTCTACGGCATATACAATGTCCGGATCCAATGCTAATTGTTCGTCGAGTACTCTTTTTACGGTAGACGTCAACCCTATTCCAGTAGTTGCTCTTGCAGCAAGTGGCCCTACCTTGAGTTGTTCTACGCTTGTTCTTACAGCAAATACAAATACAGGAAATACATGGTCGCAAAAGGCAGGCTTTACCGGGAACACCCGTCAGTATGCGGTTGCATTAAGTATCGGTAATAAAGGGTATATAGGTCTTGGCTATAACTCCGGGCTTTTACCAGCAAGACAAAGTGATTTGTGGGAGTACGATGTTACTACTAATGCTTGGTCTCAGAAAGCAAATTTTGGTGGAGGTCAGCGGTATCATGCTATTGCTTTTTCGATAGGCTCAAAAGGGTATATTGGCACTGGACTAAATGGATCGGCAAATTCAACCAGTGATTTCTGGGAGTACAATCCGGTTGCTAACGCATGGACACAGAAAAGCAATTTCGCCGGAGGAGCCAGATCGAGCGCAACGGGGTTTAGTATAGGCAATAAAGGTTATGTGGGTGCAGGGTACAGCTCTGTATCCTCTTCAGACGTGAATGATTTTTGGGAGTACGATCCAACGAGTGATACATGGACTCAGAAAACAAATTTTCCCGGATCTCCACGCTCAGGTGCCGCCGCATTTTCAATAGGCACTAAAGGATATATGGGTATAGGCAACGTTTCAAGTAGTTTTGTAAGTGATTTCTACGAGTACAATCCTGCTACCAATGCATGGACTTCCAAAGCGGCTTACGGGATGGGTGCTGCCGGAGGAGTTGTTGCTTTTAGCCTCGGTAACCGCGGTTATTTTGCTACTGGTAATTCAAGTTCCTCAGCAACCAATCAAACCTGGGAATATAATCCTGTTTCGAATACGTGGACGCAGCGGGCTGATTTTGGTTCGGGATTCACGCGTACGAATGCGGTTGCATTTTCTGTAGGGCTCAAAGCTTTTGTTGTAACGGGCATTACGAATGGAAATTATATGTCCGATCTATGGCAGTATGATCCTATTGCCACTATTTTATGGTCTAACGGCATCACGCAAAAGTCCATTACACCGCTTGTGTCAGGTATTTATTCCGTAGCGGTTACCAACGTACATAATTGTTCTGCTTCGGCAACCCAGTCTATCGGTATCCAAACGTATCCAACGTTAAGTGTTACCAATTCGGGAGGAATTATTTGTGCAACGGGTACGCGCACCCTCATCGCTTCTGGTGCTTCCACATACACCTGGAGTGCTAATCTTGGTAATTCTAACGCTTCCTCGATTGTAATTACTCCAACGGCTTCCACCATTTATACGGTATCCAGCGCCAACGGGTGGTGTTTAACAAACGTAAGCGTTGTGCAGGATGTGGTATTACCTGCTACGCAAAGCATTGTTGTATCAGGTTCCTCGGTTTCGTGCGGAGCCTCCATTACATTATCTACTGCTGCTACAGCGGGAAATATCTGGACGCAAAAAACAAGCATGGCTACAGGACGATCGCGCGGAATAACTTTCAGCATAGCAGACAAAGCTTATATTGGAACGGGATTCAATAGTACAAATTCTTATCTCGGAGATTTTTGGGAATACGATCCCGCTACAAATGTGTGGACACAGAAAGCCAATTTTGGAGGAAGCGCCCGCTACGGTGCTGTAGGGATGAGTATTGGAGGTAGCGGTTTTGTGGGAACAGGCTACGATGGTAGTTATAAGAATGATTTCTGGGAGTATAATCCTGTTGCAAATATCTGGACCCAAAAAAATAATTTCGGAGGTGGCATACGCCGTTACGCGACCTGTTTTGTTGTTAGCGGCAAGGCGTATTTAGGAACAGGCCAATCGCAGTTTGGCGGAGCTTATGTAGATATGTGGGAGTACAACCCGGGATCTGACAGCTGGCAGCCGAGAACGGGCCTTGGCGGAGGACTCTACGATGCTGTTGCTTTTAGTATTGGAAGCAAGGGCTATGTTTGTTCAGGAGCTGATGCAGGCGGTACGCCTGGTTCATCGCTCAGAGAATTTGATCCTGTTACCAATGCATGGACTACAAAAACTTCTATTACCTCGCAGCGCGCCGGTGCAGCTGCTTTCTCAATTGGAAACAAAGCTTACGTAACGGGCGGCAATGGTAATAACGACTTGTGGGAATACAATCCAACTACGAATGTGTGGACTTCTAAAGCAATTTTTGCTGGTCCTCAACGTCCAAACGCTTTGGCATTCACAGTGGCGAACAAAGGCTATATTACAACGGGCGGAACTTCCTTTTTAAGCGATCTTTGGGAGTATGACCAAGGCTACGCGATCAGCTGGACTGGAGGAGTGACTATTTCGTCTCTGGTTGCTACTGCTTCGGGAAATTATTCATTGAGCCTTACTGATACAAGAGGCTGTGCAACTACTTTTAATCAAAGTTTAACCATTACACCTAATCTTAACATTTTGGTGAGCGGACCAAGTTCGGCCTGTCTGAATTCTCTTATCACTTTAACAGCAAGCGGAGCGGCCTCTTATACATGGAGCGCCAATGCAGGAAATGTCACTACAAACACAGTATCTGTTAATCCAACGGTAAACACGGTGTACACATTAAACGCCGCTGCAAATACCTGCACAGGAACAATAACAAAATCCATAACGGTTTATGGCTTGCCGACAGTAGGTGCAAGTGTTTCCGGATCCACACTCTGTGCCGGAATGCCCCTTACACTCAGCGGTACCGGTGCGTCCACTTATCTATGGTCGGGTGGCGCAACAAATAATTCTCCATTTCCCGTTACTGCAAGTTCGTCTTATACCGTTACAGGAACAGATGTAAACGGATGCAGCAACACCGCCACCACTTCGGTAACCGTAAACCCTTCACCCACGGTGTCTGTGAATAGCGGCACTATCTGCGAAGGGCAATCTTTTACCATGACACCAGTGGGAGGACTCACGTATACCTATTCAGGAAGTGGTTCTGCCACGGTGAGCCCAATTTCGACAAGCGTTTATTCGGTGACCGGCTTTGCAGCTAACGGTTGTTACAATGTTGCTCCTGCAGTCTCAACAGTAACAGTTTACGCCCGACCAACGGTGGTAGCCATGAGTGGCACCATTTGCGCAGGTGGTTCTTTCACCATTAATTCATCGGGTGCAGCAAGTTATACTTATTCGGGCGGTTCGGCTGTGGTGGCACCCGCAGGTAATGCTAGTTATTCTGTAGGCGGCACTAGTTCTTTTGGATGCGTAAGCGCAACTCTAGCGGTAGTAAACGTATCGGTGAATCCCATCCCTACAATTTCAGTAACGAACGGAACGGTATGCGCCGGACAGAATTTTACCTTGACACCGTCAGGAGCAAGTACATATTCTTATTCAAGTGGCTCTGCCATAGTTGCACCTTCCACGAATACTTTTTATTTAGTGTCGGGTACAAGTGCTCTCGGCTGTGTGAGTACTTCTTCCGCTACATCCACTATGTCGGTTCTCATTTCTCCAACGCTATCCGTTAACAGCGGCACGGCTTGCATGGGTCAGTCATTTACACTCAGTCCAACCGGTGGCATTACCTACACTTATTCAAGCGGCTCCGCTATTGTTACGCCTGCATCTACTACTATCTATACGGTAAGTGGTTTCGGGTCTAACGGATGTCCCAATGCTTCTTTAGTAACTTCTACTGTTACTGTACTTGCGCTACCTGTAGTTACTGTTAGTAGCGGAGCTATTTGTACAGGCAGTTCTTTTACCTTGTTACCTGACGGTGCGTTAAGCTACGTTTATTCGGGTGGTTCAGCCATTGTTTCACCTGTTACCACCACTTCCTATTCAATCACAGGTACTAGTGCGAATGGTTGTGTCTCAACGTCTCCGGCAATTTCAATCGTTTCTGTTAATAATCTGCCCACGCTCAGCATTAGCGGTTCTTCTTCTGTATGCCAGGGAACGACTCAGATATTTACAGTAACAGGTGCCTCTACTTATACATGGAATACAGGTGGCAACGGCGCCACTCTTACCATCACCCCTGTAGTAGCGGCAACTTATAGTGTTTCAGGAACAGACCTTAATGGATGCATCAGCTCTACACAAAAGAATATTACTTTAAATCCACTACCAAGCTTTGCATTGTCAGGCAATACAGTTGTGTGCAGTGGACAAGCAACCAGTTTACTTGCCAACGGTACTGCGATTACTTATACCTGGAGTAACGGGTTAAGTGGAACACAGATTTCAGTATCGCCAACCCTGACAAGTATATTTACAGCTACAGGAAGCAATATACACGGTTGTGCAGCAACAGCCAGCATCCTTGTTTTTATAAATAGCCTGCCTGTTGTTAGCATCAATTCCAGCGGTTCATTTATTTGTATCGGAGGTTCTGTAACATTAAACGGTACGGGAGCCAATAATTACGGCTGGTCTGGAGGTGTCACTAACAGTGTTGCTTTTTATCCTGCGGCAACAAATATTTATACGCTCACAGGAACGGATGTGAATACGTGCTCAAATTCGGCGACTGTTCAGGTTGTGGTCAACCCGCTTCCAAATATAACGATCACTGCCCGTGATACAGTTTGTAATGGTGAAACAATTACATTGACTGCGGGAGGTGCTAATGTTTACAACTGGAGCACTGGCGAGGCTACTCCAATGATTTCGGTGAGCCCTACCGTAAATTCAAGTTACTCTTTAACCGGAACCGATATAAATAATTGTACGGCAAGTTCCTCGCGCACTTTGGTGGTGGTTGAATGTACCGGTCTGGAAGAATGGAACGAAACTATTGGAATTACAATTTATCCTAATCCTTCCAATGGCGTATTTAATGTTCTTAGAAGTAATGATTTACCGGGACTAAAAATCGAAGTGTATAACAATTTGTCGCAGCTGATTCTGCAGTCGGATTTAAATGGGAGTTTCTCTCAGCTAAACCTTGCAGACCGGGCAAATGGTATTTACTTTTTGAAAATCAGTCGCTACGGAAACCTGATAAAACAGGAAAAGATTATTAAGGCAGAATAAGAAACAGGATTAATTTTTATAAATTTTGAGTATCAACCGGAAATAAATTAATCTTTAAAAGATAGGGGATCAGCCTTAAAGCCAAGGCTGGCGGGGCACAAAATTATTTTTCAAATTATTTTTTTTATTTTAAATTAATTAGTATTTTTGCAATCCCAAATCCAACTTATGGATTGTCTATAAGTAATTTGGCCCGTTCGTCTAGGGGTTAGGACACGTCCCTTTCACGGATGAAACACGGGTTCGATTCCCGTACGGGCTACCACGAAGCAGAAAGGCTAACACATTTGTTAGCCTTTTACTTTTACGTCAATATCTAAACTCACCAAGCCTTACGCTTCGTGGCAGACCGAAATGTCTACCGAAATAAATCTGAAGCAGAATGCATATACCGATTAAATTGACCACCTGATTCCGATTCAAATTGACCACTGATTTTGCTGGCGAAGATTTTAAAATTCATTCTTATTTTGGTCGTTAAACAAATGTAAAAAAAATATTGATTTAAGT
>Ga0335394_10000871_pt1 | contig 33256 bp, 29 predicted proteins | sample MAT03_FD_205741 | JGI IMG/M metagenome (GOLD analysis project Ga0335394, IMG submission 205741) | Freshwater microbial communities from Lake Fryxell liftoff mats and glacier meltwater in Antarctica - MAT-03 (spades assembly) (version 2) ...
AACGTAGAAGATTTTATGACGAAAAGGAAAAATGATAAAAGCCAAGTGCAAAAATACTTTCATGCAAAACATATCCAGTATGCAGCCTAGAGATTTTATAAGACTTAAATGACTAAACGATTAATAAGACATAATCATTTTCAAAATGGTCGACCGAAAATTTATTTTTAATAAAATCAAATTTGTGTTTCTGCAAGTTTTGCTTCAAGAGGGTCAGCATGGGATTTATTTCATCATGCAGGTTCCTTGCTATTCTTTCCTTTTCTCGTTCTTCCGCTTGCGAAGCCGCATCAAAGAGCTCTATTTGTTTTTGTTGGACTAAAGCCCTGATCTCGTGATTTTTTTGCATCATGTTTTTTTGATACATCACTACGAAAACAATAATAAATGCACAGAGTGTTAAGATTCCCAGCGTGGCAATTATTATAAGTGATACGAGGTTGTCGCTAGGTATCATAGATGTGAAACCAATTTGAGTGTTGGGTTAGAATTTCGACTAAAATAGGAGAAATTTAACAAAACACAAACTTAAATGAATAAAAATAGGATGACGAATGAGTTTTAGATTTGTATATTGGGGTGAACTCAACTACATTCAAAAATTAATCTATCTATATATTAAGTGTTGAGGAACAGGTGGATTAATAGGTGTTTTTTTTTCTCTTGCATTATCGTTCTTAATCCTTTTTCATCCAAAAAATAGAGTTATCGAAAACCTTTGTAAGGGCCAATTTCAAAGGGCGAGCAGGTTTGATAATATTTGATAATCAACGAGTTATTAATACCCGTAAGGGCTACCACGAAGCAGAAAGGCTACTCAGATTTGAGTAGCCTTCGCTTTTTTACACGATTTTAAATTTATGAAGCCTTTCGCTTCGTGGTTGCCCCGAAGTGAAGCAGGAACTTCTGATTCAGGGCTACCAAAGAAAGAAAAACCCTTGATAACTAAGATTGTCAAAGGTTTTTTCGTTCGAATAAATCTGCGTCAAATTCTATTTAGATTTATCTTATTTGTTTTGAAATAGTTGGTATTCGAATCCATGACCCGATAAAATTGTGTCTAAGTCCGATTCTGACTCAATTGAATTCCTCACTTCTAAAAATTAATAAAATTCACTACCTGCTTCTAATAAACAAAATGGATTTAATAAAAGTATTTCTGTCTTCCTTACCTTCAGCACTTACCCCGTCATTGGTCATTACTACTTTTACCTCGGCACGAAGATCGGAGCCGGTTTCAAAATCAAAATTATAACTGGCGAAATCTCCAGAGATATCATAAGCGCCAACCCGCTTATTATTCACGTAGAATTCCACGTGCGGTGCTACTCCTTTTGCAGAAGTCCCTTTTAATTCTGCATTCATTTTGTACTTTCCCTTTGTCAAAGTAACAGAATCTGCTATAGCCTCTTTGTCCCAAATAGCAATAACGGTGTCATTTTCCATCTGAAACCTTTGAGTGGGATCAAAGGTTTTAAAATCCAAGACGGTGTACTTGTTGCTAGTGGCAATTTTATTGACGTACAACTGAGTCCAGCCATCATGAAAATCATGCGATCTCACAACAATAAAAGAATCAGCAATTTTTTTCAGTAATTCCGGAGAAGGTTTTTTCGGAGAATTAAAAGCATCAATCAACCAGAAACCGAGCGACAGGTTTGGTCCCGATAGTCCGGCTAGAAGCCCGTCTATGTTTTTTTCTCCAGTTCCATCAAGCAGCGTCCCTTTGTAATCAAAACGGTTCAGGTAATAGTGTTGATGCCAGGAAGTGACTCCACTATTGACAATCACGGGAAATTCCTCTGCAAAATCAGATGAGATAAACTGGGCCATTTCTCTGAACTGCGTCTTGCTTACTCTTTTATAGAACTCTTTCTCCACAATAATATCCGTTAGCGACACTAAAATAAAAATACCCAGCAGAAAATTACTGATGGTTTTATTGATCACTCCAAGACCGAAAGACATTAAAATAATAAAAGCGGGAAGAATCACAATGGTATAACGCGGATGTAGCATTGGCACTATCAGAAGTGAACGCAGATACGGAATAAAAAAACTTACAAAAATCCACAGAAGACAAATAACAAATAAGGTAAGTGCATTATTTCGTTTTATATTCTCCTCGGTCTTATCAGAAGTTTTAAAAATATAAAGGACTCCGGAAAATAAAAAGAGTAGAATAAATGGTTTGAGCAGGTCTGAATTTCCAAAGTACTCGTAAAAATAATTGATCGCGAAGCTCTCCTGCGGTGGTTGGATCCAGAAGGATTTAATAGTTGTCATGGAAAGTAAAAAAGGAATCCATAATGAATAGATCAGACCAATGACAACCGCGCTGATAAGAAGATGAATAAAGAGTTTTTTCTTTTCTTCTTTCTCCACGATCCAAAAGATGAGTCCAGTTACCAATTGCGCCACAAAAATAAAAAGACCGAAATAATGCGTTCCCATCATCAATAATGCGAACAGGGCATAAAGCAAACTGTTTTTACGATTAGGTGTTTTGATCAAACGCATGAGAAAAATAAAAGCCAGTGTTGTAAATAAAAAGACAAGAGCATAAGGTCTGGCCTCCTGCGAATAATATATATGGAAGTGATTAAAACCGGTAAAAAGGGCTGCGATTAATCCGAGTTTTGCAGAATAGAATTCTTTGCCAAGAAGATACATGGTCCAGATGCCCAGAGTTCCAGCTATAGCAGAGACAGAACGTATCGCAACTTCTGTGCTTCCGAAGCAACTGATAAACAATTTAGTGATTACAAAAAAAACAGGTGGATGTTGATCGCAGCATTTAAGGGTTTGCCAAAGATCTGCCCAGCTTTTTCCAGAATCAACCTCCATGGCAGTATGCAATTCATCGAGCCAGAAACTTTGAAACCCCAGATGGTAAAATCGCAGTAAACAACCGGTAACTACTAAAAACAAAAGCAATAAACGCTCTTTTAAACTTGCTCCTTTCATAGCGACTCCTGCTTTTTGATCAGTTTGTAAATGCGGTTACGACTAACCGTGTTGTGATGCATTAAGTTGACGAGCAATATTCCCAAAACAAAAAAACCAATACACATCATGGCTAGGTTAAGCAGTTCCAAAAATAACGTACTGAACCAACCTGCAATAGCTGTATGCGCAATGAATTTCTGGTAGAATAAGTTAATTGAAATTCCAACCAATACTACAAAAACGATTCCAAACAAACGTAGAAACCAGAGTAAAAGGTCATTTCCAAACTCTACAAAAGACTTAAAGGCATGCATCAACAAACCTTTATAACCTAGCTTCGACTGCCCATCAATGCGTGCACTGCGATCGTATTCAATAAAAGTTCTTTTGCCGCCGTGTTTTAATAAATAAGCGGGTAAGTGAATAAACGAAGTATGCTTGATCTTCTCCACGACATTCATCCTAAGCATACAAAAATTTCCATAGTTCATTGTCTTGCCAGAAATGATCCTGAATAAAATTTTGTAGAACAAATACAGAATACGAAATATAAAACTTTCACTTCGTTTACGCCGTTTCACTTCCACTATATCGTAATCTGTCTTTTTTAAAAGCATAGGAATAGCCGTAGGATTATCTTCGCCGTCAGAGTCCATAATTATAACATAGTCCTGTTCAAGGTGAGTGGTGTAGAGTAAACCCTGGTAAATACTTCCCTGGTGTCCCAGATTAAACTGATTGCACAAAAGATGTAGACTTAAATGAGACGATTTAAAACTGAATTTTTCCAGAAGCCGAATGCTATTATCCAACGAACAATCATCCACAACAATGACGTGGAACTGATAACCAGATGCGTTCTTAAGAGCAGCTTCTATGCTTTCGAGAAACTTTACAATGCCTCCGCCTTCGTTAAAGCAGGGGGTCACAATACTAATCTTTTTTAATTTATTTTCCAAAGTGGTGAATGTCGGCCAATCTTTTTCCAATAAACCGTACAGTGGTAAAATTAGAAAATAAATTGAAATGCAAAAAAAAGAGTTAAGCTTTTAGGAACATAGGTTTCATCAAAATTAATCAAATTTATTAATTGATCATGTCAACGGCCCACAAAATTACGTTGTAAATTACCTGATAATCTTCATCTCATTCAATAAATACCCGGCGCCGGCGTATTTATCTACCATCCATAAGGTAAAACGTACATCTAAAGTTATATTCCTACAGAAGGTTCCGTTGTACATAATATCACTCATAGTGCCCTCCCAGTTCCGGTCAAAATTTGTTCCTATGAGTTGACCTTTTGAATTTAAAACGGGACTGCCGCTGTTACCACCCGTGGTGTGATTGCTTCCGATAAAGGCTGTTCTTAATTTCCCGTTCTTATCAGCGTACTGACCAAAATCTTTTTTATTGTAAAGTTCCAGCAATCTTGGTTTCACATAAAAATCTTCTTCACCTGTTCGATTTTTTTCTACGAGTCCATCCATGGTCGTATAATGCAAATATTCGATTCCATCTTTTCCTTTGTAGTCAGAAACTTTGCCGAAAGAAACGCGCATGGTTCCATTTGCATCGGGATAGAATTTTTTGTCCTTCACATTTTCTTTTAAGCCTAGCATGTATTCTTTTTGCAAAGCGGTGATCTGCTTATCGTAGTAAGTAATTTGAGGAATCACTGTTTTTTGATAATGCGAATAAATAGCATTCGCCAATACATACAAAGGATCTTTTTCGTAAACAGCTGCATTCTTCTCAAAATCCAAGTACATGGACTTTGATTTTGCGTTATCTATAAAAGCTGAGTTGTCATACATATAGTCCGTTAAATCAGTAGTATTGTTATTAAAAGCAGTGAGTAAAGAATCCAGGTGATCTGGCATAATGGTGCGATCCACATCCACCATGTAAATATCCATCATTGCTTTGAATAATTTTTTATCTGTGTCCTTATTAAAATTTTTAAAAGGCAAAACAGGTGCCGTGTTTTTATAAAGGTCAGCAAACTTATTTTCTTTACCAGCTTGTTTCTTTTTCAACTCTGCAAAAACGTTGGTGAAACTTCCCGCAAGGCGCAATCCATCAACGCCCCAAAGACACTCTGAAAAATAATCGTATTGCATGCTCAAAGGTGCATAGTCGTCATAGATCTTCTCAAACTCTTTTAAAAGGTTTGAATACTTTTCTGTTTTTGCTTTATCACTCTCAACCGTCTTTAAAAAATCTGCTTCAAATTTTTTCTTTTTATTGACGGCGTCAGATTTCTTTAATCCAGCCATCTCGCCTTTCCATTTTTTGTATGCGTTGGCAACTCCTGCATAACGGTTGGTGTACATCAGACGAAGTGTATCGTTTTTCTTCATATCCTCATTCATAACGGCTAATCTCTTCTCCCGCAATTTTACGCGAATCGGATCTTGTTGATTTACTAATAATTCCACTGCATAAGAAGTAAGGTATTCCTGCGTTTTGCCGGGAAAGCCATAAACCATTGTAAACTCATCCTTCTCCGCACCTTTAATAGAAATCGGAAATGAATAGGCTGGCACGTAAGGCACATTCTCTGAACTGAACTCTGAGGGCTTATTTTCTTTGTTCGCGTAAATCCTAAACATGCTAAAATCTGCATTGTGTCTTGGCCAAACCCAGTTGTCGGTTTCTCCGCCAAATTTTCCAATACTTTCAGGTGGCGCGCCTACCAAACGCACATCTTTAAAAACTTCAGTTACAAACATGTAATATTCGTTTCCATAATAAAAAGGACGAATAAAAGCATCGTAGTGATTCCCTCTCCTGGCAGCATTTTCCAGCATTTTGATATTTGACTGGATAACAGAATCCTTCTGGAGTTCGGAATACCCCGGCTTCATATTTTCCATTGCTTTTGCTGTAACGTCTTCAATGCTCTTAATAAAAGTAACAGTCAAGCCTTTGCAGTAAATTTCTTCAGAGGCATTCATGGCAAAATACCCGTTCTTGAGGTAATCTTTTTCAACGGTACTTAAGCCTGCAATAGATGAAAATCCACAGTGGTGATTGGTTAGGATCAATCCCTTGTTTGAAATAACCTCAGCTGTGCAACCACCACCGAAGATCATCACAGCATCTTTCATGCTGGCTTTGTTGATGTTGTAAATGTCTTTTGCCGTGAGCTTGAAGCCATTCTTTTTCATGTCCTTAATATTCAGGGCCTCTATCAATTGAGGCATCCACATGCCTTCGTCCGCTTTAGCCAGGAAAAAACCCAGCACTAAAAATATTATCAGTTTATTTTTCATCTTCGTTGTTATTTATCGTTAAGTATTTACTGATACCTATCGGATTATTATTTAATCAAACCAGCCATCTTCATAGCGTCCAGCCTGATTGCACTGTCCAACGGAATTTCCAGGTCCGTACTTTTCTTAGTTGATTTTTTCAAAAGACCCGGTAATTCACGAATCTGTTTTGCGTAGGTCTGAATTTGTTTATTTCGCTCCTGTCGTTCATAAAAAGTTTTCGGCGAAGTGTAAAGCTCGTATGCATCCGGAATAAAATTATTCCCGAAGTTCGGCAGATTTCCATCCGAGTATAAAAGCATAATCACTTTGTTACTTTCAATTTCCTTTTTCAAATCAAGTTGCCATGCTTCTGTTTTTTCTCCCGCTGCACGGCTAGGAACCACACGGTTGTAATAATACCAGAATTCTCCAAACCCAAACGCCTGCTGCGTAATACCCATGTATACGGGACCATACCAATAGCTGTCTGAAATCGTCAACACCCGCGTTGTATTCTTTAAACTATCTTGCTCAAAACTGATATTCGGATAAGCCAACTTCATGTTTTGTGACGGGTTAGAATAAAGGTTCATGCTATTTAAAACATCTGCATCGCGACTTCTCGATGAATCCACCACGTCAATACTATCCCAGAGTAAGTTAGGAAGATCACATGTGTGCAGCCATTCGATGTGTTTGATAATTGTATCCACCGCAATGCACTCGCCATAATAACTCCAGTGGTGACCGAATTTTGGAAACAGGGGATAAGGCGATCTCGGTTTTAATTTCCCAAAATAATCGTAAAGGTCCAGATAGTTCACACCGAGGCGTTTGCTGTTGGAAGCATATAAATTATGATTGGTATTTTTTATGGCGTGAACATATTTATCTTCCACAAACTCTATACTGCCAACACCTTTACCCGGCGCGTAAACCAAAAGCAGATCAATTCCCTTTTTCTTTAAAGTATCTTGTACAACTTTTGCCTTTTCAAGAAGTGTTACTACTTTTTTCTCGTCCAGAAGATCGTCACCGAAAGCAGAAAAAATAAATCCTTCGCTGAAAACGTAGTCTTCTTTTCCGCTTACAAAATTATTTACACGCAGTTGATTAAATGCCTTATAATAAAATTGGTTGTTTAATCTAACCGTGATTTCTTTAAAGGCCCAGTGGTCGTTGTTATAATCTTCCCTTTCTGCTTGATAAGACCCTTCAAACCAATCGGGCCAGGAGAATTCTGGTTTATCATTGCTGATCACAAGTCCTACTAAATTAGGCTTATCGTCTGTCTTCACAAAGGACATGAGTAAAGGAAAGGCAATCGCAAAAAAAGCAACGACACAATGAATGGAATATGTTTTTGTTTTAGCTGCCATTAAAATCTGAAATAAATAAATGGATTAAAATTTAATGCTGAAACGTAACTCAACGAAACATAATAAAGGATAATTCCGCAACCCAGCACTGCCCATTTTGCCGAATCGGTAAACTTTTCTCCGTAAATTTTATTTTGAAATTCTTTTGTTTTGCTGCTTAGCGCGAAGAAAGAAACGAGTATCGCAACACTAGCCATGGCCACAAAATCATTGTTCAGTACAAATTTACCAGGGAAAAACCGGAAGGAATACATTTGTTTGATCACATGAACTGCGTAGCTAAGATCCTCATTTCTGAAGAGCACCCAGCCGGTAATCACTATTAAAAAGGTGATTGGAATGGCAATAAATTTCCCGAGATTTTCAAAAACTTTTCCAAGGAATACTCTTTCCAATACCAGGAAAAGTCCATGGTAAGCTCCCCATAGCACAAAATTCCAACTCGCCCCATGCCACAATCCTGAGAAAAGAAAAACAATGATCAGGTTGCGGTATAGTTTTGAATTAGAAACTTTATTTCCTCCCAAAGGAATGTAAAGATAGTTCCGCATCCACGTTCCAAGTGTGATGTGCCATCGGCGCCAGAATTCGGTTATGCTGCCCGAGATGTAGGGATTATTAAAATTTTCAGGAAATTTAAAGCCCATTATTTTTCCCAATCCGATGGCCATGTCGCTGTAACCACTAAAATCGAAATAGATCTGGAAAGTGTAAGCCAAAGCGCCCGTCCATGCCGCAGCGGTATCAATGTCTTCTGCCGGAAGTTTAAAAACTGAATCGGCCTGCATGCCCAAAGTGTTTGCAAGAATTGTTTTTTTAGCGAGTCCAAGACAAAAAATCAGGAAACCACTGAGTTTAATTTCTGCGGTATAATTTTTTTCTCGGTTGGTGATCTGATCTGCAATGTCGTGATACCTTACAATGGGACCAGCGATTAATTTCGGAAACAATAAAATGTACGTCTGGTAGTGCCACACGTTTTTCAAAGGCTTATGCACACCGCGGTAAACATCGATCACATAGGTTAAACTTTCAAACGTATAAAACGAAATACCGATGGGAAGGACTACTTTTAACCATGAGATCTCAGACCCCAGAATGGCATTGATGTTTTCAATAAAAAAATTGCAGTATTTAAAGTAAAAAAGTAAACCCAAATTTAAACAGAGCGAAACAATTAAAAATTTTCGTTTAGCGCTTTGCGTTTTTTGATTTTGCATGGCGTTTACCAGCAGAAAATCTAAAAATGTAGTACCAAGAATGACGAAAATAAATTTTGGTCCGCCCCAGCTATAAAAATAAATACTGGCAACAAGGATGACCGCATTTTTGAATTTATGAGGAACCAGATGGTAGAGTAAAATAAATACCGGGAGGAAATAAACTAAATACGTGATCCCACTGAAAACCATAGATTGTTAAGGCTCACAAAAGTAAGATTATTTAGCAATTTACGGGTGCCCAAAAGGGTAAATTTTTCGACAATTTCAGAGCTTTTCGAGGATATTGAATAGCTCTGTTTTCAAAATACCAACAGATTGAAAAAAGCTCTCCTCAAATTCGGGTTTGACTTTAAGGCCGGGGTTCTCACTCTTGTTTTTTAGCTCCTGGAACTGAAGTTCGCTGGTATAGGCACTCATGAGGTCAACGGAGATTTTTTTCAATTTCAAATTCACCTCTTTGTCCTCCACTACTAGCCTGTTAATATCCAAGGCTATGCCCCGGATTGTTTCCGCTACCGAATGGGCGCTGAGTCCTGGCTTCAACATCCCAAAACTTTCCTTTAGATCTTTAATTCTCTCTGTGTTAGTCATTGTGCTATAACTTTATAAATTGTCTGACCAAATTATTTCAGGGTCTTTCTTCGGTTCTAGCCCTATTCCCGGTCTATCACTTAAAAATACATATCCATTTTTATATTTTACACCTTCAAACGGATCATTTTTATAAAGCAAAGGAGCATCCAGATCAATATAATCGGCATAGCCCATCAATTGCGCCATAGCACTCGTGGCACACGAACTTTCTGCCATGCAACCCAGCAAAACAAGCTGCTTGTTCTTTTTACAATAATCGATCATCTTCAGAGCTTCACTTATTCCTGTGCATTTCATCAATTTAATATTTACACCTGAAAATTCGCCATTCAATGCTTGCAGATCTTTTAATCTTTTCACACTTTCATCGGCGATCGTTGGAATCGGACTTCGCTCGGTAACCCAGGTCATTTCCTTTTTCATCTCCACTGGCATAGGCTGCTCTACAAGTATTACATTTTGTTCTTTCAACCAAAACATCATATCCAATACCCGCTCCTTATCCTTCCACCCTTGGTTTACGTCTACATATAAGGGTTTTCGCGTATACCTCCTGATCAATTGGATGAGATCCTTATCGTTGTCCGTTCCCGCCTTGATCTTCAAAATAGAAAACTCTTCCGCCTCTTTTATTTTTTGAATGAGCACTTCTTCCTTATCAATGCCAATAGTCAGCGAAGTAGCTCTGGGCAAAACTTCTGGTAGATCATAAAGTTGCCATACAGCTTGTTTTTTAATTTTTCCTACCAGGTCGTGCAGTGCTATATCTATGGCAGCTTTTGCTGCATTGTTATTTTTATCAAGCAGGTTTATTTCCACAATAAGCTTACTAAGGTCATCAACCGCCGTTATTTTTTCAAGCACCATTTTTGCTTTTTCCAAAAAAGAAAGTGCTTCATGCGTTGTTTCGCCAAGGTATACAGGAAGACAGGCTTCTCCATATCCCTTAAAATCATTGAGTTCCAACTGAATAAAAATCGTCGGCGTTTCCTTCCGGGTATTGGAAGAAACTCCAAAAGGATGTTTGAACTCTAATAAAAAGGTCTTATAAGTGAGTTTCATTTATCTTACAAATTAAGGGGTATTCGCTGAAGAGCGCACGGCTTTCAAAAAAGTTTTTAACCCCTTTGTAACATAGTTCTTCTACAACTTTACTTATTTAGTGTTTGGGCGAAAACTCCATTTTCGTCGTTGTGTCAAAAAAAATAATCGCTCATTTACCCCAGTAAACCTCACAATCATTTTTTTTTACACGCCTCGAAACTGAATTTTTCCATCCAAACACCTAGTTTTCGGACAGACACTAAATAATACCCTTAAGAAAAAAATTTAAGACAATGGAAAAAGTACTAATACAATTTTTATCACAACTCAAAGAATTAACGAAAAATCAAATTAAAGAATTGGCGAGCCTTATGACAGTTAGCGAAGTAAAGAAGAATACGGTTATTGTCGCACATGGACAATTATGTAATCGGTGTTTTTTTGTTTTGAAAGGCGGCTTGAGACAATTTAACCTAAAAGGAGGAATTGAAAAAACAATCGCATTTTATGCCGAAGAACAAGCTGTTACTTTTATTAGCGAGCAAACAAGTCAAAAACCTTCCGATAGTGTTTTAGTTAGTTTAGAAGATTCCGTCCTGCTTGTTGGCGATCTGGGAAAAGATCAAGATCTTTTTATGAAATTTCCAATATTAGTGGACATTACGCGGAAAATGATCGAAGCTGATTTAGGGAAAACTCAAGATTCGTTTGCGAAATTTATTGCCTCTTCACCCGAAGAACGGTATTTGAATTTTATGAAAGAGAAAAAAGATTTGTTGAACAAGGTTCCGCAACACATGATAGCCAGTTATCTTGGCATGACTCCCGTATCTTTAAGCAGAATTAGAAAACGTGCTGTTTTAAAATAAACCGATTTGTCTCTTTGAGAAGAAGGAGAATTCAAGTGTTATTTTTAATATAAATTGTTATTCAACGCTCATGATTTTCAACACCGTCTATTTTTATTTCTCAAATTGTCATGTTGCTTTAGTTTAACATTAAGTTTTTATCATTAATTTCTTCGTATTTGTAAGTGGTTGGTGCAAAAATCAAAGCAATATTAAACTTGCAATTATCACATTAATTTGGATAGTTTGGGATGTTTAAACCAAGAACAAAGTTATGTTCAGCAACTTGAATTCTGTTGTCTAACAATGGTCTTAATATTTCAGTGCCGGCTCTGTCAAGTTTTCCGTACTTTTTTTTATGCTTTAAGTATGATGGATCGTCATCAAAATAAAGGTCAGTATAATACTCATTAATATTAGGTTCCTTTATGGATAGGTGTATATGTTGCGGTATATCCGTGCTCGGATAGGCAGCAGGTCTAGAAGTTTTAATAGTATAGTTTCCATTCACATCAGACTTTACCCAACCTCTCAATTTACCATGTACTCTTGCTTTTTCAGGCGTCTGTTTATCTGACGAATAAAAGCCTTTGTCGTCAGTATGCCAATAGTAAATAAGTATGTTTTTGGCTGGTGTTTTCCCGTCTAATTGTAAAATTTTACCCGTTAATATGAGTTTTAGATTGCCCTCTGTCCAACCGATGCTTATATGCTCTGTCAGGATTTCTTCTGGCATTCCAATATACATTAATTCACATCCTTCACAGCTTCCGCCAACAAGTTTGTCTTTCGCTTTTATTATTTGACTTACCGGTTTATTATCCTTTACTGGTCCATTACACTCCATCAAAAAGTTGCAAAAAAATATTAAAAATCCTATCTGAAATAGTCTGTTCATAATGCGTAAGTTTTTTTTTACAGTTTCAGCTCATATAGCACTATCATATATTAATCTTAAAAATATGAAATTTCACCTTAAGTCTAAAATTTTTACTAAGCAATTTTCACCACTACATTTCCTTTCTTTCTACCGGAATCAACGTATCTATGAGCTTCCGCAATTTCATCAAGTGTGTATGTTCTATCAATTGTGGCCTTATATTTTCCCATCTCAAAGAGTTCACATAAAAATTCCAACTGCTCTATTCGCTCAGTAGCGTAGTCTAGTCCGCCATCGGTTAAATACATGCCCTGCTTTTTTAATAAATGCTTGCATTGCCTTTTTGTGATTTTACCCACGGCATCAAAAATCACGTCAAACTTATCGTTACTTTTTGTAAAATCTGTCTTGTTGTAAAATATAACCTTATCGGCCCCAATTTCTTCTACCAAATTTCGTCCCTCCTCGCTGCATACCACCGTGACCTCAGCATTATAATATTTTGCCAGCTGAATAGCAGATGTGCCAACAGAGCCGGTTGCGCCGTATATTAAGAAGCTAGTATTTACCTTGCTCGAAAAACTTACTTTTTCTAAAAAGTAATATGCTGTTTGACCACCGAAAGCAATGGCGGCGGCTTCCTAATGGGTTGCGTTAGCAGGTTTTTTTGTGATAACGCTTTTACCCGACACAACAGTGTACTCTGCATACGTTCCAAATTTCAATCCAGTAACGCCATAAACTTCATCTCCAACTTTAAAGTTTTTTATATTCTTCCCTGTTTTTTCTACAGTACCCGAGTAAACGGTTCCTAAAATAGATTTACGAGGCTTATAAAACCCAAACATCAACCGCATTACAAATCTCAGGAAAGCACCTGCGTCAAGACCTCTAACCCTTACATCGCCTGAGTTGACTGATGAAGCTTTAATTTTTATCAGCAGTTCGTTTTCAGTAGGAATAGGTTTAAGAACCTCTGTAACTTTTAATACTTCCGGCAATCCATAAGCTGTGCAAATTACCGCTTTCATTTTTCATCATCGCATAGAGTTTTTCTTTCTACTTCATTGCAGGTGGTAATTCAAAATACCTTGTTCATTTATAAATCTTGCCAGCAACTTTACTTAGTCTTGGTTTCTGCTGATTTTACTTTTTTTCTACCACCTTTAAGTAGCATCCAAATTGCATAAAATGTTTCTCCAAATATCATCGGTATAAGAAAAAATGGTTAAAGTAATGCTGCAAAAGCTATAGGATTAGGTACTAACAACATTCCAATATTTATAATCATGTAGCCCAATCCCGCAATGATTAATAAGGATTTAATCAAAATATTCACCCACTTCTTACCTCCCTCGTTGTTATACAATATGCCCAAAGAAATAAGCTGTAAGCCGAACACAATTAAACCCCAACTCCATAAACTATTAAACATATTTATGGAGTTATAAATATTAATGGAAGGAGTTGAAATTCTTACTTTTAAAAGATTAGCAATTGCCACAGCCAAAACTCCTGAATAGGCTAACCTTAATCCGCCAGTTAAAGCAGCTTTCTTTTTGTCTTTTTTCTTGTAATAATTGTAAGTTCCAAGTGAAATCGATATGTCTAATAACAGTATTCCAATCCATCCAACAATACCCCAAATAAATTTACCGAAGTTGCCTGTTACATTAAGTGCAGTTAATATAGCATCTCCCAACACAAAGCCACCTGTTGCTGCCGGGATTACAAATGTTGCGAGAGTAGCCATTAGTAAAAGCGAAATACCAATAATAATGGCCATTTTCCGTTTAAAGTTTTCATTTTTCGCCTTCTCGTCATCTAACTTTTTTTCAGTTTTTGAGTTTTCGTTAACATTTTTAATACGGTTTGTTTTAGCTTTTTCTACTTTTTGATAGGTAGTAGCATTTGAAGTAACAATGGTTCAATAAACAGGAGTAAATTTGACCAGATTGTTTTTAGGATTGATATAATACGCGTTCCATTTCAAAAAACAAAAGCTTATATTTGTCTAATAGAATATAATAACAATTAGACAAAAAATAAATATTATTGGATCGGGAATCGCTGGAATTTCCGCGGCGATAAGATTGGCTTGTGCCGGAAATAAGGTAACCGTGTTTGAAAAAAACGACTATCCCGGGGGGAAACTCAGCGAGCTTAAACTTGGGCCTTACCGTTTCGATAAAGGTCCTTCTTTGCTTACCCTTCCTCAGTTAATCGATGATTTGACTGCGCTTTCGGGCTTTAAAGAAAAGTTTAAGTACAAACAGCTCGACCATCTTACTACTTATTTTTTCGCGGATGGAACGGTTATTAAAGCCAGTAGTTCTATTGACGAATTTGCAAAGGAGATTGCTGAAAAACTGAATGAGAAAGAAGAAGTAGTAAAAGCATATTTTGAAAAATGCCGTTTCTATTACACTACTACATTTGATCTCTTCCTGAACCAGTCATTGGGCAAAATTTCAGGTTTCATGACTACCGGAACGCTCAAGGGTTTAATGCGCGCACCAAGACTGGGATTATTTCAGAGCATGCATGAACAAAACAAAAAAGCTTTTAGCAATCCGAAAACTGTTCAGATCTTCGATCGCTATGCAACCTACAATGGCTCTAATCCCTATGCAGCACCCGCATTGCTTAATCAAATACAACACCTGGAATTCGGTTTAGGAGCATACCTGCCTGAAAAAGGAATGCACGACATTACAGCCTATCTTTACAAAATGGCTTTGCACATAGGTGTCGAATTTAAATTTAATGAGAAGGTCGAGCAAATTAATACGCTTCAAAATAAAACACTCGGCCTAACTTCAAACGGAACCTTTCACGCTTCCGATCTTGTGGTCTGCAATGCCGATATGCACTATGCTTACACAAAGCTGATCCCGATAGCCTATTTTCCGAAAAAACTGATGAAACAGGAAAAATCAAGCAGTGCTTATGTCTTCTATTGGGGCATCAATCGCCAATTTGAAGAGTTGGGCCTGCATAATATTTTATTCAGCGATCAGTATCTTGAGGAATTTCAGCAATTGTTTTCATCCGATCAACCTTTTAATGATCCAACTGTTTATATCAATATTACAAGCAAGGTTTGCGCTAACGACGCTCCTCAAGGTCATGAAAATTGGTTCGTTATGATAAATGTTCCGCACAATGCCAAACAGGATAAAATAGTGTATGGCGCAGAACTCAGAAAGCAGGTGATCCGAAAAATAAATGCAATGCTTAAAACGGATATTGAAAACTGTATAGTGGAAGAAGCGGTACTTGATCCGTTTATGATTGAACAACAGACGTCATCATTTGGGGGATCGCTGTATGGAAACGCCAGCAACAATAAATTTGCTGCGTTTTTACGGCATCATAATTTCCACAGCAAAATAAAAGGACTCTACTTTTCTGGGGGCAGCGTTCATCCGGGTGGAGGCATACCGCTTTGTCTGCTAAGTGCAAAAATTACCTCAACACTTATTGCTAAAGACTATGCCTAAGCGTTTGAAAATAGTATTACTGGGGTTTTTAGTGCTTGTTTATGTTTCAGGAGCGATTGGTTTTTTCGTGAACCCATCTTTTTTTAGTCCCTATACTTCCATTACACTTATCCTCACGTGTTTGGTGTTTTTAAGTCACCAGCCCTTAAAACAACCGGCATATATTTTCTCCTTTTTTTGTCTTGCCGCAGTGGGATTCGCAATCGAGATCATCGGTGTTGAAACGGGAATTATTTTTGGCAACTACCAATACGGCAATTCTCTGGGAACAAAATTTGAAAATGTTCCGCTTATTATTTCTTTTAACTGGGCTTTTTTAATTAACGCGGGTGTACTTTTAGCCGCGTATTTCACGCGCCACAGAATCCTTATGTCTCTTCTCTCTGCATTAATTGTTGTTGCTGTCGATGTCTGCATGGAACAGGTTGCGCCTTTGATGGACATGTGGTATTTTAAAGGTGGTGTTGCCGGTTTGCATAATTACGTCGCGTGGTTTTGTATTACCTTTGTGGCGTCGTTTGTCTTACATGAAAATTTCAAAAACGGCGACAGAAAAATCGCTCTTATAATTTTAGTACTTCAGCTCATCACTTTTGGTTCTGTTTATTTATCTAAATTTTTTAATTTTATCTAGTATGCACCTTCTTTCAATTATCGGAATCATTCTGCTGTTCTTTTTTCTAACTGAAATATCGGCATGGGTCAATCATAAATATGTTATGCATGGCTTCATGTGGTACTTTCATTCTGACCATCACAAAAAAGACCACGACAGTAATTTTGAACGCAATGACATATTTTTTCTTACTTATGCCATCCCTTGCTGGCTGTGTATTATGTTTGGGATGATTAACAACTACGCCTGGTATACCTGGGCGGGATTCGGTATAGCCCTGTATGGTGCGGCTTATTTTTTCGTACACGACATTATTATACACCAGCGTTTTAAAGTGTTCACCAAATCAAACAACCTCTATGTTCTGGCTTTAAGACGGGCGCATAAAATGCATCATAAACATCTTGGTAAGGAAGATGGAGAGTGTTTTGGCATGCTGTTTATCCATCCAAAATATTTTACCGAAGCAAGGAAGCTAAAAGCTGCACAGCAAAAAGCTTAGATGACGATGAACACAGAAGCCGACTACATAATAGCGGGAACGGGATGTGCCGGACTTTCACTTGCCCTGAGATTAAAACGTTCTGCACTTGCGTTTAAAAGAGTTATTCTTGTTGATAAAGAACAAAAACAAGAAAATGACCGTACCTGGTGCTTCTGGTCTAAAGATCCCTCAGATATATTTTTGGATATCGTTTATAAAAACTGGACTAATTTTGAATTCAGATCGGCTTCTTTTAATAAAAACTTTAACCTTCAACCTTACACCTATCAACTTATAAGGGGAATAGATTTTTATAACTATTGTCTCCACGAAATTAAGCAGGATAGTAGGTTTGAGCTTGTGTATGATGAAATAGAATCTATAGAAAGTGAGGGGCAAAAAGCGATTCTTAAAACAAAGAAAAACTCATTTACCGGCTCCTATATTTTTAACAGCGCACTTAGAAAACTGAATGTTAAGGCCACAGATGTTAACTACATTCAGCATTTTAAAGGATGGCTGGTAGAAACGAAAAAAGCTGTGTTTAATCCTGCACTACCTGTGTTTATGGACTTTAGTGCAAGTCCTGAAAAGGATTGCCTTTTCTTTTACCTGCTTCCCTTTTCAGAGACAAAAGCGCTTATTGAGTTTACGGGCTTTTCAAAAAATGCTCTTCCAGAAGAAGCTTACCACAGCGCATTAGAAGAATATATTAAAACTTTTGTGAAGGAAAATTCTTATGAGATTCTTGAAACGGAATCTGGAAAAATTCCAATGTATGAAAGTCGCTTTATAAATCCATACGGACCACGCGTTATCAATATCGGGACGAATGGTGGAAGCAGCAAGCCAAGCACAGGGTATACCTTTCATTTTATTCAGCAGCATTCAAAACAAATTGTCGAAGATTTAGTTGCAGAAAGAGCGGTAAAGGGATTTTTGAGGAAGCCGCGGCATTTTTTTTACGATTCGCTTCTTATGTCAGTTATGGACTCAGGAAAAATTTTACCAGCTCTCCTGTTTACAGATCTTTTTAGAAAGAATAGAATAGAAGATATACTGGCATTCTTAAACGAAGAAAGTAGTTTCAGCCAGGAACTGAGAATTATGAATTCTGTTCAGAGATTCATTTTCATTCAGGCGGCGGTGAAAAAAATTGTTCAACGAATTTTATAGAAGGGCTGGCACAGGAGTTTCCAGTAAATCCTGAGAGACAATCAATTTAAACCAGTGCGTGTATAGCTGTGGATTTAAGCCATATCGGTTTTAATGTCTGCCAAAGTGAGGTACTTGTATTCTATGGCTTCCTCTTTATTAAGGAGTGGAAGACGGTCTGAAATCCCTGTAAAACAATGGTCGTATTCATGCTCAACAAGATTGTTTTCAAAGTCGACTCTGTAGGGAATAAAAAATGTATGAGAAAGAGCACAACTAATACCCATTTCCTCAATTAATCTGCGCGAAGCTGCTTCTTTTGTGTCCTCCCCTGGCCGCGGGTTACCGCAGCAAGTGTTAGACCATAGGCCTGATGAATGATATTTGTTTAAAGCTCTTCTTTGAAGCAGTAATTTGTTATCGGAATTAAAAACAAATACAGAAATGGCGCTATGTAACATGCCCTTTTGATGAGCCTCAAGTTTTTCAAGAACGCCAATTTGGTTGTCGTTCATATTCACTAAAATCACCTGTTCCTCCTTCATAACTGCTCTATTTTTTCTTTTTGAGTTGCTGTGCAAACCTTGCTTTTTAATAAGTAGTTTTTTATCGTCGAAAATAGGGAAGGGTCCTCATTTTTGACCTTGTTATAGGTCTCTAAAAAATTTATTAAAGCAGTTTTGTCTTCTGCAATATGACTGGTGTAGCCTAAAAAGGAGGGCGCACTGGTTTGAGTGATAAGTCTGAAATAAATTAATTCAGGGGTTTCAGAGGCCTTACTAATCGCAGTCTCCAACAGTTTTTTACCAGCATAAAAGTGGCTGTACTTACTAACAGCATTACCCGTAAAATTGCATTGCATAAATTCACCCATGGCTCTAAATCCTAACAGAAGAGGGGTGTCTTTTTCGTCATAATTTTTAGTTTGGTGGTACAACAAGTTCGCTGAGTTTTTGTCACTATTGGACTCTGACAACAATTTTCGGAGTACAAGAATAATTGGGTCAGAAGCTAACACGCTAAAACTTAAAAATAAAAGTATGACACTTAAACCCAGTTTCATTTAGATGAGTTTAAAACTATGGTACACGTAAGACTTGCTTAGGAGAGCCAGTTTGAGGGAGTTTGAAATGCGAATGCGTTCAGATAAGATCCGATTGGACGGAACTTTTTTTATCTTTTTAAAAAGCTCGTAGTAATAGGCATAAGCAACATAAACTCCAAATCTAGCCTGCTTTGGTAGCATTTTAATTCCTACCAGCGCCTCTTTAAAATCGCCCTCTATTTCTGCAATGATTCTTAATTTCTCTTTTTCTGAAAAATTACCCAAATCAGTGCCCGGAAAATAGATTCTGCCCAGTACCAGGTAATCATCTTTTAAATCTCTTAGAAAATTTATTTTTTGAAAGGCGGCACCCAGCTTCATCGCAGAAGGCTTTAAGCGTTCATAGAAACCGGCATCTCCATTCGTAAATACCCGCAAACACATAAGCCCTACAACTTCCGCCGATCCAAGAATGTATTCATTATATGATTCTTTTGAATGATCCTGTTGATAAAGATCCGTTTCCATACTCTTTAAAAAACAGTCGATTAGCTCCTTGTCAATATTATAAGCATTCACCACTTGTTGAAAGCTGTTTAAAACAGGGTTGAGACTAATTTTACGCTCAATAGCTTTGTACGTATCTTCCTTAAATTCTGACAACAAAAGTTTTTTATCATAATCGTGGAACGAATCCACAATCTCATCTGCAAATCTTACAAAACCATATATGCTGTATATGGGATCGTGAAGAGATCGGTTAAGACAGTATATTCCTAATGAAAAACTAGTACTGTAAGTTCTTGTAGTGAGCTTACTGGTAGCGCGTGAAACCGAATCGAATAAGTGCTTCATATCAATTACCTCCAATGTTTTTTTAATTGTTCAGCAGCAATTTTCCCCGAAATTAGAGCAGGGGGCACTCCAGGACCTGGAACGGTAAGTTGTCCTGCATAAAAAAGATTTGATAATTTTTTACTTTTGAGAGAAGGTTTCATAAAGGCTGTTTGCCTTAGGGTATTTGCCAAACCATAGGCGTTTCCTTTGTACGAATTATAATCCATCATAAAATCGCTCAAGCAATAGCTTCTTTTGTAAACGATGTTAGACAAAATTTGGTCATCGGTAATTTTCTCTAGTCTAGTTATCAAAAGTTTAAAATATTTTTCTCTGATCTCCTCAGAGTCTTTGATCCCAGGCGCAATCGGTACCAGCAGAAAAAGATTTTCCATTCCCTGCGGCGCAACCGAATCATCTGTCTTCGAGGGACAGCAGACATAAAACAAAGGATCAGAAGGCCATTCGGGTGTATCATAAATTTCACGCGAATGAGCTTCAAAGTCGGAATCAAAGAATAAATTATGATGAAGTAATTTTTTTATTTTTTTATTTACACCGAGATAAAATATCAAACACGAAGGAGCGAAGGTTTTTTTGTTCCAATACGCTTCTGAATAGTTAGCCTTTCCCGTATCGCGCAAAAGTGCCTTTTCTACGTGATGATAATCTGCACTCGCAATCACTGCATCTGTCTTGTAGATTCCACGATGTGTTTTAAGACCCGTAACCTGGTTATCCTCGGTTAAAATTCTTTCTACAGCATTAGTGCATTCAAACTTCACATTTAGCGATTCAGCAAGACTTTGAAGTCCCTCCACAATTTTCAACATACCTCCCTGCGGATAAAAGGTGCCCTGGCTGATGGCGGAGTAATTCATAAGGCTATAGAGCGCCGGAATTTTATCTGGCATGGCCCCAAGAAATAGCACTGGAAACTCCATGAGTTTGATCAGTCTTTCATCCTTAAAAAAAGTTCTCACGTAATCTTTCATTGACGTGAGTAAATGCGTTTTAGAAGCACCTTTAATAACACTCAGGGTTAAAAATTCCATCCACGATAAAGAAGGTTTGTAAGCTAAATCAAGCATACCCACCTTATATTTGTATTCCCCTTCCCTTAAAAAATTTCTTAAGTTATCTGAACTTCCTTTCTCTATACTTTCGAAAAGAGCATATACGTCATCCAGCTCGGCTGGAAGTGCAAGTTCACTTCCGTCACCAAAAAAAATCTGAAAGCCAGGATCTAATTTTTTTAATTCGTAAAAATCTGAAGTTGTCTTTCCAAAATCATTATACATTCTCTCGAAAACATCCGGCATCCAATACCAGCTGGGCCCCATGTCAAAAGTGAATCCCTGTTCACAGAAGTGTCTGGCTCTGCCACCCACAGTCTCATTCTTTTCAAAAACGGTAACAGCGTATCCAAACTTTGCAGCATAACATGCAGCTGAAAGACCAGAGAAACCACTTCCTATAACAGATACCATTTTCATTTTGTCTAACGCTTATGTAAAAATATTAAACAAAATCCAGACCTCCAAATGACATTTCTAGGTTTACGTGAGGACTGACACGATACAATCATCAAATAGCTTGTATAGTTAAGGAAGACTAGTGATTCAGGAGATTAATCAAATCGACGGGGGAATTGAGCAGCGTTATATTTTTTGCTTTTTTAACAGATTTTAGTATTGCTGCAGTTCCCCCAATTAACACCTCACAATTTTTATGCGCCATGGCAACATCGTACATTTCTGCATGAATTTTTTCCATATTCTGACGTGCTATATAGAGTGTGAGTAGATGGGTGGGTTTAGTATTTGCAATAACCTCTTTAAGATTTTGGAGTGGCACATTTTGGCTCAGATAAACAGTTTTGAAACCGCTGGAACGAATAATGTAATCAGAAAGAAGCAAGCTCGTTTCGTGCCATTCGTCGGACGCGAGAAATAAGAGGAATTTTTTACCTTTTTTGGTAGTTTCGGGAAGACCGTCGATGGCTACTATTAATTTGCGACGGATAATGGCAGTTGCAAAATGTTCCTGAACAGGCATGGCCTCATTATAAGTCCACATCAAACCGGTTTGCTTGAGAAATGGATAAAACACTTTTATCATTGCCTCGTACAATCCAAATCTTAAAATAGCGGAGGAAAAAACCTTTTCAAACGCGGGCTCATCAAAAGTGAGCATCGAAGCGGTAAGATTATTAATTAAAGCTGAGCAAACAACATCTTCAGGTGCTATCTTTTCAAGTTCGTTTACACGGCTGTTCAGTTGCTTCTCTGAAAGTTCAGAGATTTTAGATATTTTCATTCCCTGATTTAGCAGCGTCGAAATCTTAAGCAATTTTACTACTTGCTCATCGTCGTAAAATCTAATGTTAGTGGAAGTTCTATGCGGTTCAATAATCTTATAACGGCGCTCCCATATCCTGAGTGTGTGGGCGTTTATTCCGGTGAGTCGCACCAGATCAGATATTTGATATGAATTCATGTTTCGATAGGATTAGTGTTTAAAAGGCCTGTTTTGCCTTAGTTCTACTGGTTTATTTTTTAGACTGGTGACTGTTTAGAAAAACAAGGCTACTTGGTTTGTTTACTTTTTTTGGATCAAAGTTAAACAAAAGTTAAATAAGAATAAAGAACTGATCGCATTTTTTTTTAAAGAGAGATTAAGACTTTAAAAAAGTAGCTTGCAGCTTTTAACCAAACTAGGACGTAAAAAGCAGACTATCGATCTTAATAAAGAGAAATAGTTTGAACAATATAATAGCAAGCCTGTTTAAATTCATACCTATTAAGATGCCAATAGAAATTCAATGGATATAAATTATTATCAGGAACAGCTCCAGGCTAAAGAAGATATGTTAGCCCGTACCACTGAATTTTTAGGTCAAATTCAAAATGCCTTGATTGAAAAAAATATTCATTTATCAACTGTTCAACAAGACATTTATGACAGCGTAAATTTCGCCAAACTCATTCAGACATCTTTGTTACCAAATGCGGATCTATTAAAAATATTTTTTGAGGATGCTGATTATCGGATATCGCAACAAATTGGCATTGGCGGTGATACCATTTTTATTAAAAGTACAAATAGCGGAGTTGTTTTTTGTTTATTAGACGCGACCGGACATGGCATTCCTGGCGCTATGCTTAGCATTTCGGGGTCGCTGATCTTAAACGATATAACATCTTCTATAGAAATTGATGACCCCTCCGTACTATTAAAATTATTAAACTACAGACTTCACAAAACCTTTAATTACAACAAACAATCTATAGCTCATTTCGAAGGAACTGCATTCTACTATTCAGCTAAACACAATAAGCTCTCTTACAGCTCAGCAAAAGGCAAGGGATTCTTACTAAATACAAAAGGCAATATTGTTCATTTGTCCAGTACGAAAATATCGGTGGGAGAAGATCCAAATTCTGATTTTGAGCGATTTGAGCTTCCGATTTTCAAAGGGGAAAAATTAGTATTGTTTTCCGACGGGTTAACAGACCAGTTTGGTGGAGAACGCGAAAAAAAATATACAGTTTCAAGGCTTAAAGAGGTGTTGGCAAATAATTCAGACAAAAGCTTAAGTGAAATGAACGAAATTATTTATAACGAACATCTTGCGTGGAAAGGGACTAACGAGCAAACAGACGACCTATCATACAAATTAATAGAATTTTAAATGACCAATAAACCTCAAAGCCACTATGAATTTAGTGTAATATTTAGTGACAAATATGCCACCTTAACTTATAACGAAGAGTTAGCCATGGCAATTTGCTGTGCCGATACTGAATATATACCCATAAATGAATTCAAGAAACTATTCGTGTTCGTTTCTGAGTTTACCGAAACATCAAAAGTTTGTCATTTTGTTTTTGACAAACGAAATTTAAGAACCTTTCACCAACCCAGCATGGAATGGTATTTCGCAATATGGAAACCAAGCCTAAAGGTGAGAGGATTAGTAAATCACTACAAAATTTTGCCGCAGCTGGATTGGTTCGCTAAAGCTGTAGACGCAGGTAAACACGAAATATTTCAGAAGTATGGAAAAGATATTTTAAACGGAATCAATATCACTTATGTGAAGTCGGTAGAAGAAGTGATAGAGCAAATCGGGAATGCTAAAAAGGGCCATATATAGAGTATCTATTTGTTCTGAGAGTAAATTAGAGAACATGTTATCGCATAAATTGGATGCGTTAATTTATTCAAAGACTAATTCTACTTTTTATCGAACAGGCCTGGTGCGGTAAAAAATAGGTATGAGTAGTTTTTACTAGGTTAATACATTCACATTTATTGAGCTGAACAAAAGCGTCTCGAGAAAGAAAATTATTTTTTTATCATCCGTTTCTTTTGGGAAGTCTGTGAGGGAGGGGAGGTTCTGTTTAAAGAACTTTTGGGAGTGAGATGTTTCAAGAACTGTACTTGCTAAAGAGTGTGGAAATTTGTACTTAGGATTATATTCCTTTATAATAGCCGATAACCTTTCACATAAATCTTTATAGGGTTTAAACAAACGGTCTTTATTGTCCTTGCTTACATTTCTTGTTAAATACGCTTTAGATCCTTCCCAAATAACTAAATTATAACTTTCAAACTCTGAGATAAAATCGCTTGCCGTTCCATTATTCAAAGGCTCTTCACAAATGGCTTTGATAATAGCTTTGAGTTTTTGTTCAGGGTTGGTGATATTATTAATGCTATAAAGAACTTTATATTCTAAAAAACTCCAATACCAGGTTATGAGGTAAACGAGGAGTTTATGTTTGTTTTCAAAATACCGGTAAATGCTTGCTTCAGTCGTATTAACATCGGCCGCGAGCTTTTTAAAAGTAAATTCCTCAAAGCCCAGTTTGTTGATTAGAGCTAAACCATTTTTAACAATTTTCTTCCCTAACACCGATTCTTCGGGATTGCGAAGAAACAATTTGTCATTCATTTTAATGCGTACTTCCAGCTGCATGGTTTTACTATTTATTATGATAGTGTAAATATAATAAATATTAAATTAATATAAATTATAATAGTAATACTATCTATCTGAATTTTTTCCTACATTTGTTTAAAATATTGTTATGAACAAGTCCGCATTGCTATTTAAATGGTTGTTTAAAGAGCGCATCATCATCTATAAAATATACCTGTTGGCTATTTTGCAAGGTTTAATGTATCTGGCCATTCCTTTGGGCATACAGGGTATCGTCACCTACATCATGGCGGGAAGTTTCTCTGCATCTTTAATTTTATTAAGTACAGTGACAATTATTGTAACGGCCTTTATTGGCTTTTTTCAATTGTGGCAAATGCGCATCAATGAAACACTTCACCAAAAAATATTTGGAGATGTAGTATCGCGCATTACTCAATTTCTTAACCAAAATGCAACCTCATCCGAACAGCTTTTTAATCTCAACCGGTTTTTTGAAGTCATCACACTTCAAAAAGGAATTAGTAAGATTTTATTGGACTTTTCATTTTCTCTCGTCAGTATTATTTTTGGTTTGCTTTTACTTCCTTTCTACAGTATCTGGTTCTTAATATTCACAATAATTTTGGGGGCCGTATTTTATTTTATCGTGCGTTATTATGGCAAAAAAGGAATTGAAACGAATGTAGAAACTTCCAATAAAAAATATAAACTCATTGCGCATCTTCAAAGAGGTGCCATTGATAAAACGTCTGATGGACTGTTGGATGGAACCAATCTGATCTTACAGAATTTTTTTAACACCCGTAAGAAACACTACAGGGTTCTCGAACTGCAATTTAAAGGGATTATTATTTTCAAAATTCTTTTTGTGGGAGTTTTGCTTTTTTTCGGAGCTTACCTTGTGCAGAGTGGAGAATTAAATGTTGGACAATTTGTAGCTTCTGAAATAATTATTTTTTTAGTTATCAATTCCGTGGAGAAGTTGGTTGGGAGTTTAAATATATGGTACGACATAGTTACAGCCTTATATAAGATTGAAGGTATTTTCGGAGATCAGACCGAGTTTTCGTTGTTAAGTGTGACAAATAAAAATCTGGCTAGCACAAAAAACATCTATTCAAAACATTATTCCAAAGTAATAAAATACGTACTTTTCGCCATGTTCTTAACAGGTTTTGTTATTTTACTGATGCCCTGGACACAAACTGTTGATTCGAACGGCAAGGTCACTACGTTGAATCCTGAAAACAGGCCCCAGACAATAACCTCCCGAATTGCCGGCAGGGTTGAGAAATGGTATATCCACGAAGGGGATTTTGTACATAAAAATGATACCATCGCTTTTATTTCCGAAATAAAGGATGAATATGTAGATCCGCAATTGATCAGTCGCTCGGAATCTATTATTAAAGCGAAAGAAACTACCATTAAATCTTATGAGGATAAAATTAATGCGGTGGACTCCCAGATAGACGCTCTAAACAGATCTCTCCTTTTAAAAATGGAACAAGGCCGGAACAAAATCATCCAGGCAAAGTTAAAAATCAAAACAGATAGTATTGACGCAAGCACCTCTACCAGTAATTTTAAAGTTGCCGAAGAACAATTAAAACGGTACGAAGAATTAATGAATAAAGGTGTCATTTCCAAAACAGACCTTGAGAACAGACGCGTGAAAGTTCAGGAAGCTCTGGCAAAGAAAACATCCGCCGACAACAAATTTATATCCACGAAAAACGAATTGCTCAATGCAGAAATCGAACTTAATTCGATTCAACAAGATTATCAGGAGAAGTTAATGAAAACAGAATCTGAAAAGTTTTCAGCACTTTCTCTTTTGTATGAGGGCGAGGGTTCTCTAACTAAACTTCAAAATCAGCTTGCCAATTATAGTATGCGTAAGGGATTTTATTCTGTGTTGGCTCCGCAAGACGGGTACATTGCTAAAACAAATATTCAGGGGATTGGCGAAATTGTAAAAGAGGGCGCTGGATTGTGTACTATCGTTCCACAGCAAGATGAACAAGCTGTGGAATTATACATTGCACCTGTAGATTTACCACTCATTCAAAAAGGACAAAAAGTCCAGTTACAGTTTGATGGTTGGCCGGCATTTGTTTTTTCGGGCTGGCCGGGAATAAGTTATGGAACCTTTACTGCCGAAATTGTGGCTTATGATAAGGTACTTTCTGACAATGGTAAATTTAGAATTTTGGCAAAAAACGCAGGACAAAAATGGCCGAATGCGATCCAAATTGGTGGCGGAGTAAGAGGATTTGCGTTACTAAAAAACGTACCGCTTTTTTACGAATTGTGGCGAACAGTGAATGGTTTTCCACCTGAATTTTACGTCACTACTGCTGCTTCTAAAAAAAATGAAAGCAAAAAATAAGATGCGGAACTTTTTTATATACTTTGGTATTATTTTTACTTCACAGGCTTTTGCACAAAGTATAGTATTACCTCGTTACAACGAATTTATATCAGGCATCTTACAAAATAACCCTTTGAGCAAACGGGCCAGTAACGAAAAAAACTATGGCGAGTTGCTTTTAAAGGCCGCACGTGGAAATTATGATCCCATGCTAAGCGGAAATTACGATCAGAAAAAGTTTGCAGGCTCAAATTACTTTACAATGTTAAACAGCGAGATAAGGCAGCCTATTTTTACGAACCAATATTTAAAATTGGGATACGATTACGGTATCGGGCCAAATCTTAATCCTGAATACTCTACCCCTTCGCAAGGCTTGCCTTATGTGGGTTTAGAAGTAGGTGTATTGCAAGGGCTGGTTATTGACAAACGCAGGGCGGAAGTTTTAAAGTCGCGTGAATACGTCTCTTATTATACGGCAGAGCAACAAATTCAACTCAACAATCTTTTGTTTGAATCTTCGCAACGTTATTTTGAATGGTTGTTTAGCGCAAAACAAATAGCACTGAATAATTATTTTATGGATGCCGCCCGAAAACGGTTAGAAGGAATTGAAGCGCTTGCTAATGTGGGTGAAAGAGCCACAATGGATACCGTTGAAGCCGCTATCCTTTATCAAACGCGCTTATTGGATTTGCAAAACGCTCAAATGGATAATCTAAAAAGTACTAACGAACTTTCTACTTTTATCTGGCTCAACAATGCTCCTTCTGCTCTCATCAATACTTATCAGGCAGTTGATAGTCTTGAAACCTATTATAACAAGGCAAAAGGTGTTCTGGCAGAGAATCTGAATATTTTAAATGGTCAAAACCCTATTCTGGCAAAATACAGTGCGCTACAAAATGTACTAGATGTAGATGTGAGGCTAAAAAAAGAAATGATAAAACCCGTTCTTAACGTTAAGTACAATTTCCTTTCAAACAATTCCACTCCTACTAACCCGGCATTTTCCAACAATAATTACAAGTGGGGACTAAACATGTCTTTTCCGCTGTTATTAAGAAATCCAAGAAACGAATATAAAATGGCTCAGATCGTTTCTCAGAACAATAATTTAGAACTGCTAACTAAAACGAATGAATTAAATTTTAAGGTAAATACCTTGCGACAAACAATTTCCATATTAGCGCAACAATTATTAAATGCCGAACGGTCAGTAAACTATGGTAAACTCTTGTTGGAGGCCGAAAACCTAAAGTTCGAGAATGGTGAAAGTTCTCTGTTTATGCTCAACACGCGTGAAAATAAACTATTGGAATCTGAATTAAAATTGGCAGAATACAAATTGAAGTTTATTAAAGCGATACTGAATATTATTTATTTGAATGGAAATTTGAAGTACACACTATAATTTTAGTGGATATCATGTGGATGGCCGTTAACGGACTAATGGGTTGAAAAGTGGAGACATCACGTTTAGGTGTCTGAACATCCTTTACCTAAAGAATAATATGCTGAATGAAGTCATCCAAACACCAACCGAAAAATGAGTCAAACCACTAGTGTATACTTTTTTAAATACAATAAAATAATGCACAAATGGAGAGCGATCACCAGAATGGGATTTCCTCCCCTGATGTTTTCAAAAGTAGAAGGACTTCAATTTTGGCGGGCAATGGGAGTGGGCGGTGAAAATGGTTTTTCTATCAAGGCAGACTTCTCCACTTACGCATTGGTCACAGTATTTGAAACAGAAGAGGCAGCCTTAAATTTCCACGAAGGAACTATCATGAAAAAATACACTAAAAATTGCATCGAACACAGGTCGTATTTTATGCATTGTATCCAAACTCATGGCAATTGGGGCGGAGCAAACCCTTTTTTGGCATGCGAAAACCCCGACTTAACAAAGAAAATCGCTATCATTACCCGGGCAACAATTAAACCATTGTGGGCTGTAAAGTTTTGGAAGTTTGTGCCAGAAGTTGCCAGATCACTTGGGAATTATATTGGACTGTGTTATTCGAAAGGTTTTGGAGAATGGCCAATATTTATTCTAGCAACATTTTCAGTTTGGGATAGTTTGGAGTGCATGAAAGCCTACGCTTATCAAAATCCAAGTCATGCTGCTATGGTAAAAAAAACCAGAGAAGTAAATTGGTACAAAGAAGAAATGTTCTCGCGATTTGTTGTCTGGGATGAAAAGATACAAACGGCTTCAGGCCAATAACACTATGATTAAAGTAATGCAGAGAACGTAAAGTCATTAAAAATAGGCACCTGAAACAACCATTCAAAATAACGTTGCGAAAAGAGAAACGAGTGAGATATCAATTCAACAATAAGTTAGATCAACTCCTAAATTGTATTGGGTAGCTTGCCTCTAAGGGTTATTTGCCTCGCATCCGGAACGCTTGTCAGACAGCTTGCAGGCTATTTGTTCGCGCGGGGAAGACGCGGACTCTGACACTACCAATTTGAGCAGCAAAGTAATCAAACTCTTTATTTTTCAGCGCTTAGGCCTGCGCGAACTAATACCAAATCCAAAGGTAATTTATGTGGAAAGCATCGGTATAGTCAAATGGTTTAATAAACTGAACGATTAAACCATATTGTTTTTTGGAATCGGTATTACCTTTGTATTAGAGCGAAGCCTATAATAGGATGTCTTTTTATTTTGCTGATCGAAATAGGCCAACTCCATCTACTCTGCAATCGGAACCCATATTCCTCTACACAAATGGACTATTGGAAATACTCTCTCAGAGATCCAAATTAAAGTATCGGCAATCGAAATCATGAATACTAAAGCTTTTAACGAGTGCTACAGTATTTGTACTCGTAGCTTTGTACCGTTACAAAGATTTTTTTTAGTCACAGCGTTATTGTGAACGAAGGCTGTGGGCGTAGACTTCAAATCTCTAATCATAAAAATAGTTTATGTAATAGATAATAATTATAAATAAAAACTTATGAATTAAATGAACGAGTTTTATATAAAATTAAAACCACACACTATGAAAAAAGTTTATCTTGCTTCAATCTGTATTTTACTCCTTCCTTTTTGTATTTCTGCGCAAGTGAGTAATTATGTCTTTACACAATCCAGTGGCACTTATTCCACAATTTCGGGTGGCACTGTTTTTGGAAATACAACGAGTGACGATCAGGTTTTTGTAGATCCGCTTTTGCCACTTGGTGGATTTGGGGGTACCAATGGTCCTGGCATACCTATTGGCTTTAACTTTACTTTTAACAGTATTTTGTTTGATAGGATCGGCATCAACAATAATGGCTGGATATTTTTCGGACAATCAGGTGCTAACCCTTCAGTTAATTCTAACAGCAGCAACGGCTACGTTGGAATTAGCGCCACATCAACTGCACCTGCTCCCCTTCAACACCGCGTTGCCGCTCTTTCCCGCGACTTGCAGGCACAGGTTGGTGGAGACTTAAGGGTGGAGACTATAGGCACAGCTCCGAACAGGGTTTGTGTTGTTCAGTGGAATAACTATAGGAAATTTGCTGCAACAGGTGATAATTATAATTTCCAGATCCGTCTCAATGAAACGTCCGATGTAGTAGAAGTGGCTTACGGCACATTTATTAATAACGCCACTACAGGTTTTGTAGAGGTAGGACTTCGTGGGGCAACCAACACAGATTTTAACAATCGTAGTGTTCCTGTTACTGGCAACTGGGCGACTTCTACAGCAGGATTGACCAACAACGCCACAGCTGCTTTAAACGGAACAGGTCTTATTCCTTCGTCGGGTCAATATTATCGTTGGACGCCACCATCGCCATGTTCCTCTATGCCTGCTTCAAACAGCGCAATAAGTTCGCAGTCGCTTATCTGTCCAAATGCCGGTGTGCAGTTATCAATAGCAAGTTCATATACCAACACGGGCATAATTTATCAGTGGTTTAGTTCAACATTATCTGCGGTTGGGCCCTTTGCAGCCATACCCGGAGCTACGTTAAGTACAGTGCCATCAGGTAGTTTGCTTACGAATAGCTATTTTAATGTCGCTATTACATGCACCGTTAGTGCGCAAACAACAACCTCAAGCGTGCAAAGCGTAATGATCGCGGGCACAACCACCAACTCTGTTCCTTACTTTGAAGGTTTTGAAGGTATCAGCTTAAATAATCAGTTGCCGAATTGCTCGTGGTCCACGACTTCACCGAGCCTCATTTGTCAAACCTACACGGCGGCAAATGGCAACAACAGAATCCCACGTACAGGAACAAAGTTTGCTTCTTTTCGATTTGGCACGAATGCAAACGGCGATTATTTTTATACGAATGGAATTCAACTTGAACCCGCTATCACTTACTCCGCTTCCATGTGGTATATAACGGACGGTTTAGTAGGTTGGCAAAATCTCTCAATGGGCATTGCTACGACACAGGCTGCCGCAAGTGTTACAAATATCGCCACCCTACCGGGAGTGCCATCAGGGCAGTTCTATCAGGCCCTAACAAATACATTTGTTGTTCAAACAGCCGGCATTTATTATTTAAGCATCCGCTGTGTTGGCAGTGCTGGGCCTCAGTTTTTAACCTTTGATGATATCTCTATAACTGCGCCCTGCTCTCTCAATTTACCACCACTAACTATCATAAGTTCTTCGAGTGTAATATGCAGCAACGAGTCTATTGTGCTGAATGCTGTTGGCAACGGATCGCACGTGTGGTCTAATGGAGGTTTTGGATCTTCAATTTCGATCGCCCCGGGAAGTTCTACTGTTATATCGGTTTCCAATACACATAGTTTCCTCCCTTGTATAAATAACGCAACATTTTCAATTACTGTACTACCTACTCCTCCTGTAACCATTTTCGCCCCTCAATCTTCTGTATGTGTGGGCTCACCAATTACTTTGTACGGGTTTGGCGCAACTCAGTACAATTGGAGCACAGCTCAGTCTGGAGCTGCCGTTGTTGTTAGCCCAGTGGCGAGCACTATTTATTCTGTAATGGGCATTTGGTCTATCAACTCTTGTGTTAACACTGCAACACAGGCCATCACTGTTTTAAATCTGCCAACGATTTTAGTGAGCAGTAGCAATCAAAATGCTTTGTGTACCGGGGAAAGCGCGACGCTTTCTGTCACGGGACAAAATCTCGTAAATTATTCCTGGTCATCTAATAATATTACCATTAATACCTCACAAGCTGTAGTGGCACCTTTGTTAACAACTACCTATTCAGTTAGCGCAACAGATATTTTTGGATGCACCGCTAAATCTACTCTTACGCAAATAGTGTCAATCTGCGCAGGTGTGGGCGAATCAGCGGAGTTAGAATCGCTTCAACTATATCCTAATCCTACCTCAAGCCATCTTAAAATCAATGGTTTAAAAAGTGGAAGTTCATTAAAAGTTACCGACATGACAGGCCGTATTATAGCCGAACATGCTGGAATTTCAGGTGAATTTGATTTGGATTTTTCACAATTGAATAGCGGTATTTACTTTATTAACGTTAACACTAACGGTGCAGCAAGAACATATAAAATCTTAAGGCAATAAGTAAATAATAGTGTCTGTAAAAACAAATACTTCATAAAGAAAACTATTGTTATAATTAGATGCAGATAACAAACCAAACTTGCGAGGTGAAAATTTAGACCCTTTGTGTGACCGATAGCCATTTGATGTTTTATGGCTATGTAAGAAGGCTTCTCAATCGGGAAGCCTTCTTTTATTAATCAATCGTAAGTTGCCCCGCATTCTCAGAAAAATTAGCTTGTTGGTTTGAACGTTCTTTGCAGTCTTAAACCCGCCATTATTACAACATAGTAAGAAGGGCTCCGCTTATCCGTCCGCTTTTTTGCTAATACATGCAAATCTATTTAAGTAGTATTGGAGTAATACCAAGTAAACAATCCTACGCTCGAAATAAAAATTGAGTCTTTTTTATTTAAGCTCGAATAGAAAATTAATTAAAGGCAATGAAACTCTGTGAACTATTTTCCGCGGCATTAATCGCTCACTAATTAGTGTATGTCCGAAAACTAGGTGTTTGGATGGAAAAATTCCGTTTCGAGGCGTGTTAAAAAAAATGATTGTGAGGTTTACTGGGGTAAATGAGCGATTATTTTTT
>Ga0335394_10000874_pt1 | contig 33236 bp, 27 predicted proteins | sample MAT03_FD_205741 | JGI IMG/M metagenome (GOLD analysis project Ga0335394, IMG submission 205741) | Freshwater microbial communities from Lake Fryxell liftoff mats and glacier meltwater in Antarctica - MAT-03 (spades assembly) (version 2) ...
CGGCTTGGCCGACAACGAAGACATGGGATGCCAGAGCGCCTTTTACATGTGCTCGGCGATGGGAATCTATCCGCTGATGGGACAGGATCTTTACTGGCTCACCACGCCTCTCTTCGAGCGGACCGAGGTAACGATCGGACAAACCGGCAAGACACTCACCATTGAAGCTCCCGGCGCCGGAGCGGAACGCCTGTATATTTCCTCCGCCACCCTGAACGGCCTCCCGCTGGAGCGCGCTTGGCTGCGGCATCACGAGATCATCGGTGGCGCGACCATACGTTTTGAACTCAGCGCGCAGCCCTCCGCGTGGGCGACTAACGAGCTTCCCCCATCGCCGAAACTCCAAAAAGTTCTGGGCCATGCCGGAAAAGCTGGCGGCAGCCGTTTATAGTGCTTATTTTTTAAATGTACGTTCTTTTATTGTGATGTCAGATTCTTGTTGCCTCCCGAACTCCATGAATGTCCAAGTGTCGGAAATGACCCAACGCAATCGGGAACGGCCATGCTGAATTTGTATGGTTCGTTTTCAAACCTTCGGAGTCCGTGCTGAGATGGGAGGTCTTCGGATTGATCCCTTCCGGACAACTTAGTTCCGCTGCAAAAGACGGGCGACCGCGATGTGAATGTCCCAATGGGTACACTTGAATCACTATGAAAGTCTCACCTGCCTTTAAAATACGATGCTTAATAGCAGTAGCCTGCCTTTTCTGCGGGTCGGCTTTTCTCGGTGCCCAAAATGCCACCCAGGCGTTTGGGGTTAAGGAAAGATCCGACGCCTCGCTTATTGGCATTCTTTACGACTTGAAGCAAACTCAGGATCGCGCAAAGACCGGGATAAACGTTAACTTATATTCCCAGGTTATTGACGAGTTTTTAGCAAAAAAATTGGACGACAGCGTGTTGGACAGGTTTTACCGGGTGACCCAGCCTCTTTACGCCACCCAGTTTTACATTCCCATCATGAATGCCAAGGAGGCTCCCAAAGCTTTCGGTGCCGAAAAGACTGTTTCTCCCTCAATGTGGCTTATTCATTACAAGGGACAAGTGGTTCCTCCGGAGACGGGACGTTTCCGTTTTGTCGGCTATGCGGATGACTGGCTCGCCGTGGCGGTGAATGGTGAAACCGCTCTTGTGGCTCCCCGACATGACGTCAAGCTGACTCAAACACTGTGGAAATCGCCTGAGAACGCTGGGATGAAGGCGGGAAACGGTAACCTCAAAGTTGGTGATTGGATCGACTTCAAAAAAGGCGTTCCCTTTGATATTGATATCGTGCTCGGCGAGCGCCCAGGTGGTAATTTTGGTGCGTTTCTGATGATTGAGAAAGAGGGCGGCGTTTACGAGATGACTCCGGACGGGAAATTTCCCATCCTTCCGATCTTTCAAGTCGCTCCGATAAAAGCGAAAGCCACAAACATCAAGGAGGGGCCGCCATTCTCGGAAAATGCCTCCATTTGGCGCGCGTTACCCTGATTCGTGAAGCCGGCTGGAAGGTAGCGCAAGCTCCAGTTTGCGGAGGCTTACGATCCCAAACTGGAAGTCTGGGCTGCCTCTTCCGGGCAATTTTAGGCTCCTCGTGTTCTCAAAACGTACTCGTGTTCATGAGGCCTAAAAGCGTAAAAAGACACGCTGGCCTGAAAAAAACTCGGTCAAAAGAAAGCGCGACGCTTGTATGAGCTGAAAGCTGGACAGGTTTCTCATTTCCTGGGCAAAGTTTTCTGCAATCCAGCGAAGAATGCGCCTGCTTCAGTTTAGTGGTATTAAAATGTTTTTAATGCATTTTTGTTGTTGAAAACTGATTTTACATAGGCCAGCTTAGATTTCACTTATGAACCATCCCCTCTTTCTGGCTTTCATCGTAATCAGCCTCTGCTCTTTTGCTCCATTGGCGAAGTCCGCCGTTTCAGAGCCCGTTCCGGCGCGAAGTGCAGCGGAATTTCTTGACAGCATGGGAATCTGCTCGGTCATTTACGACAATGCCACGCACGAGTCGGTGGTGGTGCCACGGTTGGCGGAATTAGGCATTAATCATCTCCGGGTGGGGCTCAAAAAGCCGGGTGACAACAACCGGGGAAACGGTGAAATTCAGTTCAACCGCATCAAGGAGCTTGGTGAAGCCGGTTATAAGATCACCGGACTGTGGAGCTGCTGGTATTCCATGGATGATTTCCTCATGATCACGGAGCTTCTTCTTCCTAATTCGATTTACCAGGCCGAGGGGCCGAACGAACCGTGGAACGGCCATGAGAACTTCAAGTGGGAGGGAGAAAAGTGGCCCAAAGGACCAATTCTTTACATGGAGGATATGCATACCGCCCTCAAGTCTCGGGAGACGACCCGAAACATTCCGATTCTGAGTTTCAGCGGAGCAACCACCGCCTACAAATCCATTGAGCAGTGGCTCGATTTTGGGAACGAACACATTTACACCGACAACGGCGAATCGCTCACAGAGAAAGGGCAATTGCAAAAACTGATCGAGCGATGCCGGGCTACGCAGTATCCGACGAAGCCTCTTCAGTTCACCGAAGCCGGCTACAATTCTGACCCGAAGGGATTTCGGGGCACATCCCTTGAGATGCAGGCACGGGGAGTTCCACGGATTTTTCTAGAAACATTCAAAAACGGGATCGTAAGAACCTTTATTTACGGGCTCATCATGAAGGACGATGCCGGTTTTTCCCTTCTGCATCCGGATGGAAAGCCCAAGCCAGCATTCCTTGCGGTGAAGGCTATGAGGGAAATCCTGAAGGACACAGCGGTCGAGGGTTTCAAGCCCGGTTCATTGGCCTTCCAAGTCGTGACCCCTGTGCCATCCGTTCACCACCTTCTCCTGCAACGTTCGGACGGCGTGTTTTTTCTCTGTCTCTGGAACGATGTGGATGGTTGGGACGAAAAGACCAGGCAGGACATCCAAAATCCTGCTCAACCGGTCAAAGTCGTTTTCGAAAAGGCACCGAAGGCGATCTCAATCTTTGAACCAGTGACCAAAGGAATCTCGGCACTCCAGGTCATCAACTCGCCGGGAACAGACCTCACGGTGAAAGTTTCAGACCATCCCCTCATTCTCCAGATCTCCGTCGCAGATTAGATGGATGGAGTGGTCGATTGACCCCGAAGACGCGGCGACCAGTCTTACAGCTCTTTCTTGAAAGGTGTGTCCCTGGCATACCGGGCGCTGCGTTTTGAACATCTGACAATTCTTCCCACGCATTACCGATTCGGACTCAACTACACCCCGTCGCAGGAATGGTGCATCTCCGAATTGTGCAAAGACGCCTCTTCAAGGGAGCGTGGGCATCTTGCCCGCATTCCTTTGGTTTGCACTTTTCGGAGATGCGCCCCGCAGGAATAGTGGTATTGCTGGAATCATTCTCTTGAACGGCTGGCTCACCGGATTGAAATTTCTCACGCCGTTTGACGATGGCAGTTTTTACCGATCCTCAGCGATGCGGGAAGCGCAGCAACTCTATTTTGATAAAGTCAGCGAGCATTTGAGATCGCACACCAATCTTCTGGCAGTCGATCTCGGCAACGAAATGAACTGTTGCTGGCAGGATCCGGATCTGACTCAAGGCGATGCTTGGGCGCGCTGGGCGGCATCGAGCTTGCAAGGCCTGTTGCCCGATACCCTCATTGTCCACGGGGCCGACCACAATCCCTGGTTTGAACCCCACACGTTTTCGCCACATTGCCTGGCCACGCTCTCGCCGGCGATCACTCTGCATTGTTGGGCGGAGTTCACTGGTGCCTTGAAACGCGGGGGACCTTTGGATGCCCCCCGCCCTTCCCCTTGCGGATTTATTTCCAGAGATGTATAAAGTGTTTCAAAGGATGCCCGTCTCGATGATTTCTAACGCTACCAACGAATCGCAACCCACCCGCCAACGCTCGGTTTCCGGAAAATCAAAACAAAATCAAATCTGTATCGAACTGAGGCGACGTTTGATCGCTGGCAGCTACGAGGTCGGGAGTTTTCTTCCGTCGATTAGGGAACTGGCCAAAACGTTCAACATTAGCATCACTCCCGTTCGGTTGGCCATCGAACAGCTCGAACGGGATGGATTCCTACAAAGTCGCCATGGTTCCGGGGTGACTGTGATATCCACGCTGGGCACCGTTGATCCGAGGACACGCAAACCAACCATCGAAGTAATCACAACCGTGACGGATCGGATGGGAGGAGGCAGACCGTCGTCTCGCAGCCATCGGCTGATGGCAGTTCAAGAATACCTCCTGTGGTCTCTGACAGCGCGAGAGGACGTTCGTCTCAGTCTGGCTACCGTCCGCTCGAATTACTCGCAGGAAGTTGTCTTAAGCAGGCTTCATGATGCCCTGTCCGAGCGCCCTGAGGTGTTGGTCCTGCCCATGGCGGAGGTGGTTAATGCGGAAACAGTGCAGGCTCTCCGGCACCTCCATGCCCAGGGCACAAAAATTATCTACAACGCGGCGCGCTACTGGGTTGAGGAGTTTGACCGGGTGGTTTCCGACTTCGAGCAGGGTCAATATCTTCTCACGCGCAAGCTCTTGGACCTCGGCTTCCGGCGCATCGTTCGTTTCTCCGCTGGCACCAGCATTTACCATTACGAAGCGGAAAAGCAGAAGGGGTTTGCCCGGGCGATGTCCGAGGCAGGATGGAGCGACGAAGACATCGCGGCGTTTACTCTGGATAAGAAGTTAAGCGCGATTCCGGAACAACAAGTTGTCGAATTGCTGGCCGACTTGCCGGCTCTTCTGGATAAAACCCAACCCGACGCCATTTGCAGTTATGCCGACGTATCAACTGTCCTGATGAAAACCGCGCTTTCGCTTCTCGGAAAGAAAGACTTGGAGGTTGCTGGTTATGACGGGGCTTGGCTTGAGATGGACTGGCCTGGTGAACTCGGAGGGCTCTATGCCATCAATAAACGCCACGTCGAAGACGGTGCCCCTCCTCTCAGCGTGGACACTCACTTACCAGAAGTCGGCATTGCCATGGCCGAACTTGCCGTTTCCAGGGCTCTGGGCCATCTTGAAGCGACTGCTCAGGTCAGGAAAGTTCCCCAAACCCTCTTGGTGCCTTAAGTCGGATCGTAGGCATTGAACTAGATCCAGTTTTAGTTCTTTATTGTCGCAGTAAATAACAATTTAAACCATAGCCGTTTTGTTTCGGTCGGTTTAAGCGGCGATTCCGCTATTTCCATCGCGGAAAGTAATTCTTGAAAAATAACAGTATACGTCTTTACTAGAAAGGAAATGACTGCTGGTACTCTTTTATCGTCCGGGGCGGATAAAGATTTATTTTCCGGGCATGAGCCCTCTGCTGCGATGTCGTCTTTGCTTGATTTGGAGTCCCGCATTCTTCCACGTGTCTGGGCGGACCATGTAAACCGTCTCATGGAGCGTCAGTGTCTGGACTCCGGAGTTTCGGACGGGGGGTTTGATTCGGACGGCACGGGATGGTGCGATGGCAGGCACGCTGCCTACAGCCTGTCCACCCTGATTTCCAGTGTGGGGCGTCCGTGGGATCTCCCTTCGGAGGACGAGTTACACGAAAGTATTGTCCGAACCTGTCGATTTCTCCTCCGGCGTCAACATGCGGACGGGCGTTTGGATCTGGCCGGTGCCTATTCTCCCAATGAGGTTGGCTTCACGCTTCCGGGTCTGGCGGCGGGATACCGCCACCTCGCCGAAAAAAATGGGAAAGGCCGGTGGGAGGAAATTCTGAGTTTGTTGCAACGCTTTTTAAAACGTGGCGCCGAGGCTGTTCTCGCTGGCAGCGCCTTCACCGCGAATCATCGCTGGGCAGCGGCTTGCGCACCCCTGGCCGCCGTGCACCAGCTTTGGCCCGATCCCCGGTATCTCGTCAAAATCGAGTCCTATCTGGCCGATGGGATTGATTGTGACGCCGATGGGTGCTGGTATGAGGAACGCAGCCCCAACTACAACACGGTGGCCAATCACGGGATGTATGTGATGGCGGACTGCCTCCAACGTCCCGAATTCGCCCGGATCGTTGAAAAAAACGGGCTTTTCATGCTTCACATGGTCCAACCCAACGGCGAAGCCGACAGCTCCTTCAGTCATCGGCAGGACAGGGGAAGCCCCAACCGGCCTGTTTTGGACTATCCGATTCTCCGCCGCCTGGCGCAGACGACTGGAAACGGAGCGTACATGCCCTTGTTCTTGCATCATCTTCAACACCGGAGCAAGGGGATTCCTGGCTCGGGCCTGATGCCGCTCCTTTATTGGATTACGGAGAACCCTCTTCCTCTTCCCGAACCAGAGCCCGTCCCCGACCATTATGACAAGATTTTCCTGAATAAGCAGGCCCTGAGAGTTCGCCGTCCCGGGCGCGCGCTGACTCTGACGGCGGACTCCGGCGGTCATTTTTTTTCCAATGTCCGGGATCGCTGGGGAGGGGAGAAACGCAGCGACGAGTGGTTCCATCTTCATGCGCAGGGCGTGGTGCTGGCTTCCATTCAGCTTGCCGCCTCGGGCCTGGCTATGTTCCAGCCGGAGGAGATGGAGCCAACTCCTGCGGGGGCCCTCCTTCGTTCCCATCGTGACGGATGGGTCCACACATTGAGTTTCCGTCCAGGCTCCCCGCCCTTGCCTATGGCCTGGGACTGGGGCACGTCCGTTGAGGTGGATTGGACCGAGGACCTCGATCAAATCCACCTCAATCTCCGCAGTCACACCCAGAATGGACTGGTCGCTTTATTGAAGCTTTGGGTGAGACCCGGTGTCAGTCTCCAGGAAGGAAATGCCGACGTGAAAGCCCTCAGGCCCCGCCAGAAGTTGTGGTTGAAGGGAGATAAGTCGCTTCTGCTGACCCCTTCGGACAACAGGGAGAGCGGCGGATTGCGAATCACGGGCCTGCCCGTCTCCGCCCACCATCACGACCATGGCTCCACTTCGTCCATTCCTTCGGCTGTCTCTTCCTCCTGTGCCTGTCTCATGCTTGGTCTGTGCTTCCCTGTTGATTTTCGTCTTAAAATTCAGTGTCAATGACTTGTATGGAGATTAAGAAACATTTTGTAAGACTTTTCGATACTCACGAAATCCGGGGATGTTCGCTTCCAAAAAAGGTTTCCTGTTGATACTCGCAGCCTCCAAAAAAACGTTTGACAGCCCAGGATCCGTGAATTTACATTGTCACTACTCCGTAATTTAAAAAACAGTTAATCACAATGATCAGTCCCCCACTGAAAAAGTCTGTCCGACTAGACTTGCCGAGATTTTTCTCTCGTGTTTGTGCGAGCAAGAGCCGTCCCGCCTTGCCAAGCCATTTAAAGCGGGGATTTACTCTGATTGAATTGCTGACTGTCATCGCCATCATCGCGATCGTTTCCGGTCTGGCAGTTCAGGCTGTGAGCGGACTGACCCTTTCGCGGGGGTTGGGCGCAGCGGTGGACCAATCCGCCGCCTTGTTGGAACTGGCAAGGAATGAGGCGATCACGCGTCAATCTTATGTTTGGGTCGCGATCAAGGAGGAAGCAGTCGATGGCACATTGGAGGCGCAAATGGCCGCATTTTACTCTGCGGATGGAACGACCAATGGAGCTGCCGCCAACATCGTGCCTCTGGTGAAGACACAGCGAATTCGCGGGGTGGGGCTCGTTCGCTTTTCCGATTTGAGACTCGAAACCCGGAATTTGTGGAGCGCCAACCGTGTTCCAAACGAACTGCTGACGAACAGCACGGGCCTGGTATTTCTCGTTCTGCCACAAACTCCTTTTACGAACAAAAATACCATCACCTTTACTCCCCGGGGAGAAATGATGTTGCTTGGTCAGCCCGGAGTGAATGACGGGTTCGATCGGGCCGTTGCCCTCGGCTTTGTTCCGGCGAGAGGCACGACAAAGCTGACGAACACGGATGATGCCGCAATTGTCCTGGACGGCAGCACAGGCACAGTCCGCAAATTTCGAATGTAACTGCATGAACCTTTCTTTTCCCCTGGCGCGGCGCAGAGCCTTTACCCTCGTCGAAGTCACGATGGCCATCGGCATTATCTCTTTCTCCCTGCTGGCATTGGTCGGATTGCTGCCCCAGGGGTTGCGCATGCTAAAAAATGCCAACGACCGCTCCGCCGCGGCCGGTGCTCTCAGCCGTTTGACCGGTGCCGTGAGGAACGGCAATTTTGACGGAGTGGACCGCTATCGGGCTGCCACCTACACGAACCTCTCCTGGCGGATTGGCTCAACTAACCTGGTCGAGTACACGCAGCTGTTGAATTTTTCAGGTCAGCCGGTCGCCCAGGCCTCCGACAATCCTCGCCAGGTCGCGCGGGTGGAACTGGTTCCTCCGGCAAACCCAATTGGAATCGGGCGGGCGCGCGTCAGCATTGCCTGGCCTGCGGCCGCCGTATGGGATGTCAGTTCCGGGGCTTGGAAGAACGCAGACGGTTCTATCACCCAAGGAATCATGTTCGTGCCCAAGTGATGAAAAAAGGAACTTCCATGCACGATATGAGGCGGTGGGTGATTGGAAAAAGCATCTCCATTCGCCTGGCGAAGTTTTTCCGTTTTTCGCCCCCTCGACAAGCCCCCCAAGCCTTCAGCCTTGTGGAGCTTCTGGTGGCGGTGGCGGTCTTCCTGCTCATGTTGGCTCTCGTGGCTCAAATCGCGCAAATGACGCTTCAAACCAGCCATGTCACCATCGCGCAAATGGAGGGGACCGAGGCCGCGCGAAAGCTCCTGGACTCGCTTTCCCGCGACTTGGATCTTTCGGTGTCCGGTCCTCGACTCGACCTCGTCAACAGCCAACTTTCCGTTCTGGGACGCGTTTCGACCAATGGTTCACCGGAGTTGGCGTTTCTCACGACTGGTCGTGGCCCTACCGGAGCAACCCCGCCCCGTTTCCTGGCTGTGGCCTATTCGATGACAAATAACAGTGTGGCGCGGACCTATGCTCCGGTGGACTGGAACGCGACCAACCTGATGCGGGCCTCGGCCAATGCCGCAGGATCGTCGCCTTCGCCCGGAAGTGAGCGCACGGTTCTTACCAGCGGTGTACTGCAGTTTGCCGTCGTGCCTTTGCTGGAGGATGGAAGCATCGCCTCCCTGGCGGACATGGAGGGCTTCACCCTGCCCAATCCTTTACCGGCCTGGGGCAAGCGGGTTGATTTGGCGGGTTCCGGGCAATGGACCGTGTTGCAGCCGCTCCGCCCTCCCGCTCCCTTGCCACTGAATTCCGCGACCGCGCGCGTTGCGTCGCTTCTCGTGGCCGTCGCCACCATTGACGAGCGCAGCTACCGGTTGATCGATCCGGCGTCTCTGCCACTTTTTCCACCTCCAACCACTTCCGATCCCGGCAAAGAATGGGAATCGAAATTGGCCGCCCTCACTCTTCCCAACCCTGTTCGTTCTGCCATCCGCTTTCATAGCATGACGATTCCCTTGCCATGATCTTTCCCTTGCACCGGAAATCGATTCCGCAGCGGGGAATTGCCTTGGTTGTTGCACTCGCGATGATCGTCTTGCTCAGCGTGGTGGTGCTCGCGCTCTTCGCGAGGGTCACTGCGAACCATGGCATGGAAACTTCCCGCGTCAACCGTGTGACGGCTGATCAATTGGCTCTGACGGCCAGCGACTACGTGCGAGCCCAATTTCTGAGTGAGATCGCCAATCCGACCAACTCGCTCGTGTCCACAGTCGGGCGCTTTTCGGTTTATACTCCCCTGAACGCTGCATCCATGGTGCCGAGGCGTCTCATCAACGCGAATATCTCCGCCACAAATGTGGATTTCAGCACGCTGATCCGGCAGAGCGTGCCGGGAGCCGACACCGGAGCCTCGCCGGACTCGACGGCTACGGCTGCACGCAACCGCCGGACCGTTGGCCCGACACGATGGAACGAAACTCGCTTGGTGGGAGGTGTTGGTTTCGCCACTAACCAAGTGCCGAACTGGGTTTACGTCCGCAGTGACGGATCGGCATCAACCTCGGCGGGAGCGGACACGATCGGGCGTTTTGCCTATAATGTATATGATGTCGGGGGATTGCTGGATGTCACCGTGGCTGGCTATGCCAGTGGAAATGCCACAAAACTCCCGCCGGTGGATCAGATTGCACGGAAAGGTTCGACCGCCTATGCCGATCTGACCCGCATAGGGCTCTCCGTTGCGCAAATTGATCAAATCGTCTCTTGGCGAAACGCCGCCACCGCCGTCACCGGAGTCGATTTCGCCAACTACGTTTCCAAGGTGGCACCTCTATCCGGGAATCTGGAAACTGCTGTGGGAGACAGGAAACATCTAAGCCGTCAAGACCTGCTCCGGTTCTGGTCAACCCAAATGTCTGGCGCCTCCGTAGCTCCGCTTCGCTTTCTGACGACATTCTCTCGTGACAAGAACCGACCCGCGTGGAGACCTCTGGCGAATCCGGCCCAAATGACGGGATTTGATCCTGTCGCCGCTCCCGTTGCCTACGCACCGTTGGTCACGAATTTTAACTATTTGGCCAATGCAGAGCAAACGAGCGCGTTCAACAGAAACCTGCTTAACGTGCGGGCCACAAAAGCCTTCAAGCGCAACGATGGGTCAACAGCCGCTGTCGGAGAATCGCTGATTCAAAAGCGTTTCGATCTTAACCGGCTCGCCTGGATCACGCATTCCAACACCATGCCGACGGGCGTTGACGCTGCCCTGATTCGTAAATACTTCGGCCTCGCGCGAAATGCCGATGGTTCGTGGACTTACGATCATGGGGATCCCGAAAAAATTCTCACTTTGGCGGAAGTCGCTGCCGCGAATCGAGAACCGGATTTTTTCGAGCTGCTCCAGGCCGGCATACTGCGGGGATCTCTCGGTCTCTTTTCCGGAGATGAGACCAACATTAACGCCGTTCATGGAGGTGAGTTATGGCGCCAAACGGGTGTGACTTGGGAGACGACCACTGTTCGCACGGAAGTGGCGGGTGGTAAGTTGGTGCATCAGATGGAAAAATACCAAGTCCTGCAAATCGGAGCCAATATTATTGATCAATTCGATGGAGATAGTTTTCCTACCGAAATACTATTAAACAGTGAGACGTTTGCAGGCATTGAAAATCTGCCCTACGTGAATTCACTGGCCCAGACAGTTTTACGCCCTCCTCCCGGTGGCGGAATTTCCCCGAACGCTTTCCAGGCTTACGTTCACCAATGGATGACCTGCTCTCTCTGGAATCCTCATCGAAATGCTTCCATCGCGTCCCCAGGCAGTCCAACCCAATTCCGTTTGCTTGTCAAAAAGGGGCAAGTTAAGCCGCGAGTTCATGCTCTTTATGCTGACCCTATTGATCCGGTTCTTGGGGCACCCCCGAACTTGCAAGGAAGGGACTTCGAAATGAATCCTTCGTGGATCCAGTTCCAACTCAGTGACTATCCCTCCGCGTTTGCGGAGCCCACCCGGCTGGATTTCGATAAAACGACTGTTTCTGAGCCTTCAAACAAGGTGGATCAAACGATGGGCGGCGTGCCCTGGAAACGGGTTGGGATCTATCTCGGGTGGTCCTTTTCCCCTGACACCGCGTTGAAGGTTCCGCTTGGTGCCGTGCTGCCAGTACCGCCACGTAAAAAACAGGAGTTTAATCCAGATGGCACCCCTATACATGAATATCGAGCCGCGATGGCCACGACGGCGCTCCCGATGAACGTCGAGTTGCAGTATCAGGATCCCTCGAGTTCAAGCTGGCGTACTTACCAGACGTTTTACTCGCTGCACCTTTTTCGAGATGGACGAGGCGATCCCTATATGGCTCCGGGAGATCCAGCGTGGGCAGCTATTATTGGCGTGAGTTTCTGGTTCAAGGGACCAACACTGGATTCCCGCGAAGCATGGACACTGGGACCTCTTGATCCACGTATCGCGAGGCTCAATTTGTCAAACAACAATAACAACCCCTCCCAAGCCAACTTTATCGGGACTTGGAATCCAAGATCGTTTCCCAGGGGCCCTCATTTCCGGCTTACGCAGTCGAATTGGCTCCATTATGTTAATAACCACACCACCATTCCTCTTCCCCCTCCGGAAATCAATTACGCTTACTACACAGATCGTGACTTTGTTCGCCGAACCGCCGATCAAGCGGGAGGCGACGCTAGGGGCGCACCGCTGGCACCGGGAGCTCTGAGCAAACGTCCCATCATGCTGAATCGCCCCTTTCGCAATGTCGCGGAGCTCGGCTATGTCTCACGCGATTTGCCATGGAAATCTCTCGATTTCTTTAGCGCGACTTCGGCCGATGGGGCGTTACTTGACATGTTTACGGTCGGAGGCGGCGGGGCGGGGCCATCGGCGACTTTGGAGACTGTGCCGGCAGTGACCGCCGGAAAAGTGAATCTCAACTCGGCACCTGTGGAGGTAATCGAATCGTTGGTTTCGGGAGCCATGCGTGACTATCTCCTTACGAATCCAGAGGTTGTTAATAGCACCGTGACGTCTGTGGAAACGCCGAACTTGTCGACCGCGCTGTTCTTGGGTTTCCGTAACACTGGCCCGATGCAGAGCTTGGGCGAGATCCCGGCTCGAATGCCCGCGATCACGGTTCTGGATGCGGTGGCGACGTCGGGAATCAAGCCCCGCCGCGAGGCTGCCGCGCGCGCTTTAGCGGAAAACTCCCAAGTTAAGACGTGGAACCTTATGGTTGATGTTGTTGCTCAGACTGGACGATCCGTTCAAGGGGGATTTGTGGTCGAGGGCGAGAAACAAATGTGGGAGCATATCGCTATTGATCGCTTCACGGGAGAAGTGGTCGATGAAATGCGCGAGGAGGTGATGAAGTGATTGGATCAAAGCTGGTTCTCATGTTATGCGCGATTGGCCTGTTGTTGCCATTTGCCAAGCCTTCGGCCGCACTCGCCCAATCGGCTTCGTCTCCTGCCCCCAAGTCGGTTGCCGAATTGCCGGAACGCATCACATTCACCAAAACGTATTCCCACCGTCCGCCGCCATCGTCGGTTCAAAATGCGGGTGCGGACGAAGCTCAAAAAGCGGAGCTTACTAAATTTCTCAAGCAATTCGATGCCCGATTGGCTAAAATCGTTGTCGAAAAAACCGGGACTATCCGCCGCGAGTTTCTCAGCTACCTCATCGGTGTAAGTGTCGAACGCTGGGTCAATGGAAACATCAAGTTCTGGATCCATTCCGGCCAACCGTCCCAGATTGAAGTTTCGCTCCCGGGTATGTATGAGGAGGATCCGTCCGCAAACTCAGATTTTAATGAACTTTCCTGGGTGACCCCGGACGATTTGAAAGCAACCGAGAAACTCGGATCGGAAACCTGCAAAGTTTATCGTCGGGGTGACATGGCGGCATGGATTATGGAGACCAGTCGGCTTCCGCTGAGGTTTGAAAGTCCGGAAATGTCCATTACTTACACTTACGGTCCGGCACCTGAGCAGGATTTGGTTCTGCCCGGAAAATTCAGCGATCGTTACAAACAAGTGATGGACGCTTGGACGGGAAGAACACGCTAAGACCCATGACAACGAGAATGATAGCTCTTGCAGTATGCTCGGTGTGGGGTCTGTCTATGTCGACTTCGCGCGCTGAACCAGTGAAAGTGTGGTCGAATGTTTCCGAGGCGCAGCTTCCTGCCCTCCCGGAGGTCGCTAAGACGATGGGGTGGGTGTGGGCACCACCGCTGCAACAAGCCGCTCCAGCGGGGAATATTGGAGTGCTTTGGTTCAGTTGGAGCCGCCCCAAGGATGCGGTCGGGGGCTGGACCGAGCAGACCCTTGAACCCTGGCTACGAGCGGGTGGCGGTCTTTTGATTTTTACCGGGAGCGATGGCGGTCAGGACGATGCGTTTGCCTTGGGTCGTCTCCTGCCCACGTCCGCCTGGCATACGTTGATCTACCGCCTGAAGCGGGGTGAACAACGTGGGCCATTGCAGACCGCCGGAGGGGATGCCGCATTTTTTGGCGAATCAAAAGTGCCGGATGTGACCTTGGGTTATCATTACGATATCCGGCCCCGGCCAGCCGTCGAGGGCGGCAATTGGCGTTACGAAAGGTTTGCCCGTAAGGACACACCGGTGGACTTCGATAAATGGAGTCGCCCGCCAGCCAATCGCGATGCCCGCGTGCGGCTTTGGGGTGGCGACATTACCCGGCCTCCATTGCTGGTCACTGGCCGCTACGGTGCAGGCCGGGTGGCAGTCGTTGCCACGGGGCCGGAAGCCATCACCGGGCCAGACACTGCGGAGTTCTTTAAATCCATTTTCGAGTGGCTTGCAGGCCAGCGCAGCGACGAAGTTACTGCTCCCGCGCCTGCGGATTCTCACGTCAAGACCGGAGAGCCCACGGTCGTCCACCCCGCATGGGAAGGCGAGGGGGGAGGTTGGAAGGTTAAAGCGGAGGTCGAATTGCCCGCCCGCCAACTCGTGCTTCAACTCAAAAAGAATACCGCTCCCAAGGAAGTAGAGCTTGTTTTGCGCTTGGCAACTTGGGAGCGGGCTCCGGTAGAGGACCGCATTCTGATCCTCAAGCCCGACAGCACGGGACGGGTCGTTGTCGATTTGCCTTCGCCGGGACCGCAAACAGTCGATGCGCTTGACGTCCGGGATGCCTTTTGGATTCGCCTTGGAATTTTGGAAGAGGGCGGACGAGTCGTGGCCCTGGAATCCCCTTGGTTTTTTGCCGATGCCACCGCGACTGCCCGCGTTAGTTTGCAAACAGTTTCGATCGAGGGTCGGCCCTACCCATTCAACGCAAGCGGGGTGGAAACGCTTTTCTGGCGTGCGCGGATGGGTGCCCACATCGGGCACTTTGCGTTTCCGCCCGGCGCGGAGGTGGAGGCCAAAGTGGATGTCTCCAATGCGATGCGCAACCTTGCCCCCGCAGCCAGCGTTCGCGATTTGCAGCGCAAAGACCACACGATGGCGCGTGCACTCAATGATCTCGCGTTTCATCGCAAAGGCCCCCGCGACAATGTGCAGGCCTGGGGCACCTGGAGTCCGGACACATCTGCTCAGCCACCCGGGGTTGCGTTTACCTTTACGGAGCCTGCGGTTGTTTATGGGGTTGCGCTTTCGGGAGATGCCGGCGGGGACCAATGCCCGCCGACTGTCACGATCCAAGCTGGCGACAAATCCATCGTCATTGACGATCTCGCCGCCCGTTTGGAAAAGGGCGCGGGCCGTGCCTGGATCGAATTGCCCCAGGTGACTACTGATGAACTTCAACTCCTGTTTCCCGGATCCTCGCAAAAAGCCCGCGTTGCCGAAGTCGAAATATTTGGGCATTACGCATCGGAAAAAACGGTCCCGTTGAAGGGCCTGCTCAGCGTGATGGCTACCAATGCCATCACCGGAGAGAAACGGGAGCTCGCCAATGAGGAGTTGGCCTTGGAACCGGGAAAATCCCGGCAACTCCCAATCAAATTCACCATGCCGGATCCCGGTGCCAACCTCGGCCTTTGGCAGATTGAAGCCGAATGGGCCGGAACCCGAACCGGGATTCCCGTCATGGGTCTCCGTGCCGACAAGGCGCTTCAGCCCCGCGAATCCCTCCAAACCAAGAGCGATGTTTCCCACAACTTTATTGTCACCCGGGGCCTCCGCAATTCTGGAGAACTTGGCACTGGCAACCGCGATGCGTCCGGGAGTTGGGGCACGACGGACGATCTCATCTATGCCCACGCCCGGCTCCTCAAGCAGACCAAATGGGATGCCCGCATGCGGCCAGGCCTCCTCTTTTCGAGCGACGCGGATTTTGCGCACTATGTCAATCCGTGGGGCGAATTTCCCAATGGGGAACCCTTCTTCGAGGCCACGGCAAAAGGGCTTCTTGCAGGCTCCCAAAAACATCCGAATTGGGCTACCGCAGAGCGGATTGTCTTCGGATTCAGCGACCGCTGGGATCCCGGTCCCGCGACCGACCAATTGTTCGGTTGGCCCAGAATTATTGCCTTTGATGAGTCCTTGCGCACGGACGGCACCGCCGGTCTCAAGGGGCGCACGCGTATCGAGCTCTGCGACGACATCCGCAAAAATCATCTCAGCGCGTGGAATCGATTCAACGAGGAACGTTACGTCGCTGCCGTAAAGTTACTGAGGGAGACCTATAAAAAGGAAGGCAAAACCCTCGTTATCACCGCGCAGGGCAAACCTCTTCTCCCGCTGGCCACCGCTGCCTCGGTCGCTGAAACCGTCCAAGGCATGAGTGATGACTCGACCTGGGAGCTTCACGACGAGGACGTTCCCTACACCACAGCCCGGCAAATGGCCGCCATGGCCTGGAATCCCAACTGGCGCTACTCGACCCTTCTCCAATGGGGCTGGAATTCCATCCGTTGCATCTGGCACGCGCCCGTCGGCACGGCGGAACCTTCGCGCCGACATTACTATGACCGCGCTTGGCGTGGAGTGCGGCTCCCCGGAGGAGCTTACCGCTCGATGCACACCTTTGGATTTAACCAAAACGGATACGAAAGTTGGACGATGACTGAGCACGACTGGCAGCAGTGGTGGAACCTCAAGGAGCGCCACGCTCTCATTGATCCACAGGCTCCACTCGGTGCCGCATTGGTCGTCGGCACCGCGCGTTTCGAATCCCCGGAGTTCTTCCGTTTCAGTGGCGGCGGCATGGGAGGTAATGAGCTTGGGGACATCCTCGGCAACGCGGCGACCGTTCAAAGCGTCCTTCAGCGTGCCGGGGTCAGTATTCCCTATTCTGCGAATGCCCGTGACTTGGGGGGACCAGAGAAAGATCGCGCCCTGATTGTCGTTGGCCTTGCCCAATGGCTCGATGCCGATCGGAAATTGTTCGACAAATGGGTCGAGGAAAAGCGACCCATTGTTGCCGTGGAGGGCCAGACCGATGAGGCCACCCACGCCGCTCTTCTCGCCCGCCTCCAAACCCTCGCTGGCGAGCCCGAGACGGTCGGGACGGTGCTCGACAGGCCCGTTCAGCGTTTCGGCAGCGTGCTGCTTCTTCCCGTCACCGAGGACGAACTCGGCCTCGTCGGTCTGCCCGGTTGGGAAGACCGACTGTGCTCCCACCTGCAGCAGCCAGTGGTTTTTGCTCCGGGCACCGCTGGCTACGCTTTCTTCCATGGCAGCCAGGTGCTCAGCGTCGTTGAGGACTGGTTGGAAATTCCCCGCACCGTAAATATTAAACTCAAAAAATCCGTATTGCCCGGCCAGGTGCGCGCCGCATCGATCAATGAGAACGTGCCATTGGATGTTCGCGAAGAAGGCGACTTTTGGATTGCCAAACTACCGCTCCGAAACGGCGATGCGGACGTCATTTGCTGGGAACCTCTTCCATGAAACTCCGCCCCTTTTCCGCCTTGACGGTTCTCATCCTGTCCCTGGCTTCAGCCCCTGCGGCCGATCCTGCACTCAAAATCGCTGTCTCGGCCACCGCTCCACCCATTGTTCAGCAAGCTGCCGCGCGTGTGTTGCAAGCCACCTCGCAACATCCTCTGCTTACGATCCTTGCCTCCGGCGGAAAACCCGCCCAGGTCGAGGACACCCAGGCGCTGCTTTCGGGCCCGTTGAACAATCGTGCTCTCACAAATCTCATCGTCATTGGCCTCTCGGATGACCCCATGGTCAAAGCCTGCTCACAACGCGAAGCCCGCTTCGACAAGGGAGGCGTCGTCTATGTCTTTGGCTTCGGCTATTTCCAAGGAGATGTTGGCATCGTCGAGAGCGAACGGAACCCTTTCCTCTACAGCTCCCCGGCCGCCAAAGCCCCTTATTCCGCCCATGTTTTGGTGCTCACCGGTTCGACTCCCGCCGGCGTCGCCCTTGCCGTCGATGCTTTCCTGCGCGACGAAATCATCAACGGGGTGGCTGTCGCCGGGGCATTCCAACGCCCGAAGCCTTGTCTCGTTGAAGCTGCTCCTTGGACGCCCGCTTTTCGTCCTCCCACTGGCATCGCCCCTCCAAGCCCCTCCTGGAAGCAAATCGGAGTCACCTTAATGGGTGGCACGGAATTGAGTGGGGTTCTCGAAGAGGGCGGGGAATTACCCATTGGAGGCGTGCGGGTCAAGTATTGGAGACCGGGCGCATGGACCGGGGCCGGCAGTGATTTTTCCTTCCGTTACTTTTCGACCGGTCTGCATCGCCGCAGCGCTGGTAACTGCATCGCGGTTTTCCAGTTCGCCACCCCGATCGCCGCCGCCAAAGCCGCTCCCGGCATTGCACTAGCTGCAAAACTCGGCGCAAAAGGTCCCAATCGCTGGCTGAAGGAAGGAGAGAATTCTCTTCTCGGAGCCGGCATCTGGCAACAGGAATTGGCCGTCTCTGGCAGTAATCTCGTTTTCAGCAATTTCCAAAAGTAACCACGCTGTCTGTCCGGATCGCGGTAATCGTCGCTTTCCGCCCGTTGGCAGCAATGTCGGCGCGACAAATACGCGTGACCGTTTCCAGGTTGCGCTTGTTGATGCCGGTGAACGCCAGCTCAATGCCCACAAACTCGGGCACCGCCAGCAAATCCGCGACCAGCTTGCGGGTAAAGCCGATGGCACCGGCTCCAATAAATGTGATGCGATAACGGGGGAGCGGTGCTTTTGGCATATCGGATGATATTATGCTCCGCCCTACCAATGGGCATTTTTTCCGTTAAATTGTGGCAACAAGTGCGATGAAAAGCAGGTGCGGTTCCGGGTAGGGCGGGCGTCTGGCCCAATACTGTTGCTTTTGCAGAAAACCTGTGGCCTCGGCGTCCCGCCGATGACTGGGTTTGGCCATTTTATTCAAGCACCGAAGGTGCGACGATCCAGTCGTTGACCCAGGTAGGTTAATTTCCCGGTTTTGGTTCCCGGTTGTTTTGAGGAGCAACAAGCTGCACTGCTGCTTGCCAATTCGTCAAAATTCGTTGGCGGATGTCCGCGAGGGGGGATTCCCGTGTGTTTTGGTAGTGCGGTTGTTCCGGGTCCACCCATTGGATTCGTTTTTCGATTTCCTGATGATCCAAGAGTTTTCTTTTTACCAATTCCGCTGTGAATTTCAGGTCTTTTGCATCTCCTCTGGCGAGTTTCGATATAATGAGGTCGTGCTTCTCCAGACAGTATCCGGTCGCCCCTCGGGTTTCTTGGGATTGGAAGCGGATCGTCCGGGTTTCCCAATTTTTTGGCAGGATCGCGTTGGCCGGCGGGTAAGGGTCCACGTAGATCCCGAATTGATCGTGGAAGGGCGACATCTCCCCGATGGCCTCCAGCAGGTCGGCAACCTTTGGGTCTCCGCTGAGGGGCCAGGCGTCCACTTCGTGAGAAGTGACGATATTTTCCCGGCCCTCAGCGAGCTCCGGGTGTTGGGCCAGCAACGCTGCCGTACCAATAACGTAGAAGTTGCTTTCATCCGCATTTCCCTGGCATGCCCGTAAGATGTGTTCCAATTGATCGACCCTCATGCCTGAACGAGATTTTTCTGAAAGAAGCGAAGCGCCTCCCGATGTTCTTTTGGGCGGATACTGGCTGCCAACGGACAAACGGATCTGAGCTGCTGATTATGCGGGGTTGCTTTCAGGACGGATTCCAAGTTCGCCTGGGTTCCGAGAAGTTCGCGCCAGTCTTGAAAGAGCGGGATGCGGGAGGGTTGCTCTGTTATCCATTTTTCAACGAGCGTTCGGGCGTCTCTTATTCTGCCGTTGTCCATGTCGCAAGCGGTGACTCCGACACAGACCATCCAGAGTGCCCGTCTGTCAGAACGGGTTTTTAGCGGCGTGCAGTGGGTTTTGAACCGGGGCAGCGCCTTTTCCGCCAGGGAAGGTTGAGCGTTCATGGTATTCTTCATTCGCCGTTCCGGCGTCTGTTTTGGTGTCTATTTGCGTATTTTGGCTTGCTTGCCTTTCCAAGTCAAATTTTCGGACCTCGTGAGTGTAGCTCCGCAGAGGTTCTTTGGGCAAATTTATTCAGTCAATGTGTCAACCGGTGCCCAGCCCAGCACTGCGAGGATACGTGCGGGGATGAATTCGACTATATGTGCCCGATTACCGTCGCATCACGACCAGGGAAAAATGTGTGTGCTCGTCAGGGCGCCGCCCTGAGCTCTTGGATGTTGCGCCGTTGGCGCTCAGGCCAAATGGCCAAACCCCAGACGAAATTTTTTCAGAATTGACTCGCTCACTCCCGGTTGACTCGCTTCGCTCACCCTGCGGGTCTGCCATTCGGCAGTCTCTCGAATGGCTTCCCGAGCCGCCTGAGTCCGCTACAAGAAGCGCCGCTTTCCGGGTCAAGTGAGTCGGGAGGATAATTCGTCAGGTTTTTGCCGGTGATTTCGCAAAGTCTGTTAAACTGTTGCAATTCTTCAAGCGACGCGCCTGCAACCAGACGGCCAGAAATCCCGACTGACGGAGAGAACCGCTCGGGGGCGACGAAAAGGCCAGCTAGGGGAGGGGGCCCGTTCAATCCGTAAGGGCAGACGTTATTTCTTACGGGGTGCGATTAAAAGATGAGGCCGGAGCAAGGCGAGCGCGCTGTATGGTTGGACGGGAGCGCGGGCATCTTGCCCGCTTCTCATGCGGGAGAAACGCTCGGGTCGCCGAACTGAACCACTTTCAACCGCGCACTTCCTCACTCAGAGCCGTTCGTTTTTCTCGCCAGTTCCTCTTTTCGGAATCAAGCCTCAAAGGCCTCTCCAAACTACCGTTCCGAATTTTTCCAAAAAAACCATTGACTCTCTTGAAAAAGTGTTTGAGATTAACTGTGTTATTTAACTTCTCTCCCCTCCAATGAAAAATATTCCCCGCAGTCTTCTTGGCTTTAAAATTATTGCCGCACTCGCCCTTGCTTCCGCCGGAATTTCCGGACTGCAGGCGCAGCTTTTCTACACGGGCACGAACGGAACTCTCTGGAGTTCCACCACCAGTTGGGCCGGAGGCGTGGTGCCGACAGGCGGAGAAAGTGTTTCCATACGGAACACGGCCACGGGAACGAACACCTTCGATTTGGCTACCCCGTTTACCTCGGGGACATTGGGCGTGGCCTCGCGCACCTTGGATGCAAGCAGCACTGCCGTAAACACCACCATAAACCTGAACGGTGGGGTGCGCAATTTCACCAGTTTGGTGGTCGCGGAATCCGCCAGTGCAACCGCCGTCTCCGGTAGTTTGACCCTCTCTAACGGCACGTTCAATTTAACCAACAACCTCCAGATCGGCATCAGAACAGCCACCGGAGCCACCACCGGGACCGGTACAGTGATCGGCACTTCCAGTCTTACATTTACTGCGACAAATCTGGCAAATTTTGAGGTGGGAACGGCCGGGACGGGATTAACATCCGGAGCCGTTGCAGCAGGGACGCTCGACTTAACCAACGTGGCTTCGGGAATATTAAGCGTGGCAGCCTCGGGCACGGTGAAAGTCGGCTCCACCCTGGGTGTGACGACCAGCACAGGGAGAGGCACGGTCATCCTCGGGAACAACTGGGTATCCACCACCATCGGTGTGGACGCAGCCAATCGTGCCGTCATGGAGATTGGACGAAAGAACAATAACAGCACCTCCGCCGGGTCATTCACCCAAACCGGAGGGACTTTTAATGCCTTTCTCTCGACCCTCGATGTGGGCCACACGGTGGTGGGGTCAAATGGTGCCACAGTTACTGGCACCCTGACACTTGCGGGCACAAGCCCCACCATAGATACCACGGTGCTTAACATCGGAAATGCCCTGGGTTCGGTTGGTGTTGTCACACTGGGTAATAATGCGACCTTAACCGTGAGTGGAGGCAATGTGAATGTTGGTAACGGATCAAGCGTTGCCGGTACCTCCCAACTCACATTCGGGACCGGCGGGAACTTTGCTGTGAGCGGGAGTGGCAACATCATCATTGGCCGGGGGAATGTGAACGCAACCACGACCACAGCAAATGTTACTCTCGGCTCCTCCACCACTACACTCGGCACATCAGGCAGCAACCGCGTTGCAGCGCTTTCCATTGGCACGCGAATCGGCAATACAACTGGACTGTCCACGGGAACGTTGACCCAAACCGGGGGAAGTTTCACCGGCTACTTCACTTCGCTAAACGTCGGTCAAGTCACTTCCGGCACATCCGGGGGGCTGAACACCGGCACGGTCGATTTGACCGGAGTCGGCACTCTCTTGATCGACGTCGCTGGAACAACAAACATCGGGCGGGGACGTGTTGCCGCAGGATCCGTCACGACCGGCCTGGGAGTTTTTAGATCGGGAGCTACAAATATTGGCGATCCCCTTGGAGACGCGACCGGAGCCAGTCTGAATCTGAACAAAACCGCATTCAGGTCGGGTATCACGACTTCCACTGGCGTAATGCTTGTCGATGTTCTCGGTCAAGTTAATGCCACGGTTGGGACGAGTAATCTCGGCGTCAACCAGGGGGGGATTACCATCATCAACACGGGTTCGACTGCCCTGGCAATCAACAGTTTCACCAATGTGAATAACGAAGGTGTTCAATTCACCTTCGAGAACTTCAACACCAGCCTCTGGGAAGTTGGTAACGCTGGTAACTTTGAGGCAATCTACTACGGAATTTTGTGGCAGGGTATCGATCGAATCGCGACCATTAATTCACTCATCTCCACCAACAGACTGGCAGCCGACACCAGCGCAATCTCCGGCTCCCCTGCGGCCCAGGTCTTCCTTCAGGGTGGTGACACCTATTATGGATTTTATCTGAATTCCATTCCCGAGCCGAATACAGCGGTTCTCCTGGCGCTCAGCCTCACGGCCGTCATGGTCCTTCGCCGCCGCCGCTCAAACAGCTAGGAAACGATAGTGTGGGGGAGAATACCCGTCCCGGTTCCGCAAGGCGTCCGGGCGGGTTTTGCCCTTCCCGCTTCGCAGGCCACGGGCAGCGGGGAAGTTGTCATTCCGTTTGCCGTCCGGCGCACCCAAGCCAAACGCATCGCTTTCCTTGTGGATTACAGCGGTTCAATGGAGGGACCATTTCGGAGGGCCATGGAGAAGAGACTGGAGGAGAGTCTCAAGGCACTCCCGGCTGGAATCCGTTCAACAAGCTGGCCGGGAGGAACCGACTGGCGATCCCCGTTCCACTATGCCATGGAGGCCACCCCCCCGCCTGATGCGATTTTTTCCATGACCGACGGCCAGATTCCCCCGGATAACATTGGCAAAAAACTCGCGCAAATTCATACGGAAATCCAAAAAGTCCGGCAGCAATCGGTCGTGAACTGTCTCTGGATTGAAAATCCCAAATGGTCACCCGACGCAATGAAGAAACTTGCCGCCAGATACCAAGGGGAATTCCGCGAGATTGATAAGAATGGTGTGGTGAAGGAAAAATAGGCTGGCATCGGCTGGATGCCAGGCTGGCCGCATCTGCTTCCCTGAGACCCTCTGCCGGCTCCTTAAGGCGTGTTCCGCCAGAATGACCTAAGGCCATGATTATTCCACTTCATAACGAAGGACGAAGGGAAGGTCAGTCAACGCGCCGTTGACGGGCTTCTGTGTGGTCGGGAGTTCAAAAGCCGGCAGATGATAAGCTGCGGAAGGCGCGCCCTGCCATGTCAGTTCGACCGGCTTCGGATGGCCGAGACTGTAGTTTGGCGACCGGACGAAGAGAAAATCCTCCGGTGTTTTTGAATAAGGATTCGTGAAGCCGATAACAAGCACGACCTGGGTGCCGGCCTTGATCGCCGTTGTCTTGGAAAACGCGATCTCAGGCTGATAGAAAAGGGAAGCGTCTGCAAAGCTATATGCAAGTGTTCCTTCGGATAGAATATTTCCGCTGTCCTGATTTAAAAGCCTGACCTGCAATTCCAAAGTTTGACCTGCCAGTCCTGGTGAGGAACGAAGTCCCAGCGCGACGGATGTGGGCCGGGCGGACGCCTGACCTTCTGGCAGTTCAAGCTTAAAGGTCTGGGCGATGACCTGCTCCTCGGTTTCCGATTTAAAAATCCGGAGCCCATCCCAGAAGACATCGTAGGCCCACCCCTGCCAATGATCGCCGATGCGTACGCCATGCACCATCAGTTTCGCCGCCTCCTCCGTCCACGAAGACCCACCATCACTCGAAACCAGCAGTGCGTAGCCGGGATTCTTTAGCAACGGGTCAACCGTATCCCGGGAGAACATCTCTCCGGGACGGTACGTCTGATAGACGGACATGCTGCCGGTGGCGCCGGTCGGACGCGAGATACTTGCCAGATAAGCGGATCCCTTTTTGAGTTGGATTCCGGAGAAGATTGCCCGACGGCCCCGCGGTCCATCGTTCAAAGATTCCACCGATGTCGATTTTCCCAGGCTTTTCCCGGGTGATGATCCTTCGCATTCAAAGATCTCAACCTCAAATGCGGGATTGGGAGACTGGTTGATTCCCTCGCCTGTGGAAGGAAACGTGAATTCCTCCAAAGCCCCATCCCTCAATGCCGTAAAGCGAACTCCGACCTTCGTCACTTCCGGCTGGATCGGGATGGGGTCGAAGTTCAATCGTTGAGCTTCCTTGGGCATTTTTATGGGCATTCCAAGCAAGCCCGGACCAAGTTCACTCTCTGCGACCAAAGGAACGCTCGTGGTTGTGAGAGCAACAAGGGAGATGATGGCGGTGAATTTCATAAAAATCTAATATCCGTTGCCTACCATACCGTGAATCGTGATCTTTGGAAAGGGGCTAGATGCGGGCGTTTTGCATCGGCTGGGAGGACATGGAATATCATTGCCGAGAATAGAGAATAGGAGAATAGGAATCAGTCCCGAATGGCACTAACTTAAGCTCACAATGCCCCAAAAGGGCGGAGTACTTTAGCCCAGGGCAACGCCCTGGGAACCAACCGGTTAAAGCCGCCGGCCCTCAAGAGGCGACATAATCCGCGCCATCCCAAAAGCCCGTTAAGTTAGTGCCATTCCATACTGACCGCAGTTTCCACTCAACCAGTGCAAAATCCAAATCCGGAAATTTTACAGAAGGCAACGAAGGTAACAAAGATCCGGAAACCCTTCGTGAACTTCGTTTCCTTCTGTCGAATCTCAGAGTCTCAGTGCCTTCGATGCAGAACCAATTCTGCGCGGACTCATTCCTGGGAATTTGGCACAGCCGATTCCTGTTTGCCAGCGTGAGCTCACCGGATCCGACAACTCGTAAACTCCACGGACGCACGAGTCAGTCGGTATTGCGGGGAAGCCGCCGGGAGTCCAGACATCCAAAACCCCATCAGGCGAATGCAGATGGCAATAGGGGAGAACTGACCCTGACCCTTTCCCTCGACCCTCTGATAAAAAACCTGCAAAGCCCCCAGAGCGTGTTCTGCACCTTCTGCTGTAGTCGCCCGCGTCTCTTGGGGCGGGCGAGGGAAGCTGCTCGGTAGATTCCGCGAAGCGGGACCCGAAGGGCAAGACATCGCGGGAGCGATGCGAGTCAACTTTTCTGGCCTTCCTCCGCCAGTTTTGCTAATGACTGCGTCACATCGTCACGGCCAACTTCCTGAAAATGCTTCGGCTTTATGAACTTTAATCACCCCAAAAACCCAGCTCTGATAAATTCTGGATGCTTCACTCCTCTCCACGCGGCTTAAATGCCTTGCGAAAATGCAACCATCCTCCAATCAAATCCCTCACGTTCTGATATTTATGAAACTTTTCCCCACTGTCAGACTTATTGGTATAGAATGATACAACCTTTTCATTTAATAAATCAGCACACACCTCTACGATACGTTAGCCAATAAGAATACGCCGCTTTATGGAAGACTACGCTATAACAATCGACTTCAAACCTGACTCAAGAAATCCATCCAGAGTATTTCGTTCGATGGCGGGATTAATCGATTCTTTTGGACGGTTGGATCGTGAATTTCTTGGCTCTATAGATATCCCATTAGATTCCGATCTACTACTTCACGACATCGAAAAGGGCTCACTCAAGGCAGTGTTGCGGTGGATTCTTAAAGTGCCTGACCAAGGTGCACTGCGCGATGGAGATTGGAAGAAGGTTGTTGGCCGGCTGGTTGATGATGCCCGTGGCTTTCTATTGGAACGCCTTGGGGAGAAGCCGAATGTAGATACAAAAGGAGAGCTTCAAGATATTCAGAATGGGCTCTCGATACTTGCAGCAGATGTTCCCGCTGGTCTACTGCATATTCCCAGACAGATTCCGTTACCGCGAGTTCTTATGCTGGTCCAATCTTTTGAATCTTCCACACGCACATTAACGGATGGGGATTCGGCAGATTACCGTTCCGAATACCGTCTGGAAACCATTTCTACCCGTATTGTGATCAATCCTGCGCTTGAGGAGGAGCTTCTCGATACGATCCCCGTTCAGCATCCAACACGGGTGCAACTCCCTGTGAAAAAGCCAGATTTAATTGGTGATTCACAGTGGGACCTCTACATGGGCAATCGAGTTATACGGGCAAAGATCCTTGATGTTGCGTGGCTCGGCAAGTTCCACAGTCGCGAGATCGAACTGAAGCCCGGAGATTCACTTGATGCTATTCTAGAGATTACCTTATTGCAGTCTCCAGAGGGAGAAGTGGTGGGATATCGCTACCATGTCCTTAAAGTAATCAATGTTATTCCGCAGATTCACTTTAGACAACTCGACCTTCCAAATAACGAATAAGGGCTAACGGTAAAGGGTGTAGCGGAGGCGAGGAACGAGCCCTCCGCTACACCCTTTACCGTTAGGCCGGATTAATTTGTTTAGTAGCTGCTTCTATATGTTGAAGTGCTTCATCTTTTTCAGGGGCTTCGTCTTGATTCAACACAACTCCTGTAATTAGGGCGCCTCCGGTTCCGAAATTTGTTACATTTGCGGCGCAGTTGTAAACTTGGGCATCCTCATCAACGACTAAGAATGGTTGTGGTATACCTCCGGTAGGAAAATCACAACGGAATTGATCTGGAGATTTTCTTCCAGGCATCGTATAAACTGCATTTATGGTTTTAACCTCGTGCGACTCTTGTCTACCCGGGAACAATGTGAAACTTGGAATGTGTTGAAGGCTGTTGTCTTGGCGGATAAGGAAGTAGTTCATTTTGGATTTTTAGGGTTGTTTGTGTATGGATGAATTGAATGGCCTAACGTCAAAGGTCTGGCACCGCCTACCGGCGGCGCGCCTTCGACTGCGGGTTAAAGGTTGTAGCTACGGAAGTCATTTCACTTCGGAGCGGGTAGCCGGTTGTCCAGCACCGTCTTGTTAGGCTCTTTGTTGGATTCAGTCATTGTCGTCAGCTTTGGAGAAACGCTTGATGGCTTCGATCATCTTCGGGATAGCTTTCCCGACATCACCATCAGTCATGTCCAACCATTGAATACTCCGCAACAGGGGCGGAACATCTGCGCGTTCGAGCAGCACAGGCAATATCCGAGCGCCGCCGGATCCTGACAATTGGCGAGACATTGCGATCTGCAACTCTTGCTGTGCCCATCCGCTCGCAACTGAGCTAGGTGAGATAAAGAAGATTACGAAATCGGCAGCGTCCAATCCTCGTTCGATCTCCTGAAGCCATTTGCTTCCTGGCTTGATGCTCTCCTCGTCGAACCAGACTCGAACCCCTGCGCGCTGAAGACCATCAGCAACCCGTCGAACGGGTTCTTTATCGTTCGATGCGTAACTTAGGAATACGGTGGCAGTGATATGCTCCTGAGCCGATATGGACGCAGAAACGGATCTTCGAATTGTGGACAAAAGAATAGCCTCGGTCACTCCCTTGTCGAGAGCCGCCGTAACCAGTTCCTGGATCTCATCTATTAGCTTAACCGGCGACTCAGAGTAGGACTCCTCGCGTGCCTGAACGGCTTCTTCCAGATCACTGACAGTGCGGCCCAGATCGGCAGCAACCTGAACCGACAAATCATTCTTGCCTTCGAATGATGCGATAGTGTGCCTTGACTGTAGGGTCTGCTTCCAAGCTTCGAGTAGCCGAAGTTTGTCGGGATCACGTTCCATCAGACTTGGGAGGATGGGAACGTTATCTCCCCGAATGTAGACTAGACAAGGCTTCTTGAGGCGAATTCCCTCTCTATACTCTGCCTCAGAAAACGAAATATCCATATCAGGGACGAGTGAGCCGTATCGATGACCGACAATGACTACCAATATGTTGCTTCGCCGGACTTCCTCGAGACAGGTTTCGATCGGCTGATTCGTGCGTGCCCCGAAAAACTCCATTGAATCATGTTGGAGTTGTAATCGACGGATAGCGTCCAAGACGCCTTCGCGCTCTTCACTTAGATCGCTGAAAGTGCTGCAAACGAATACGGAGAGCTTCGAGTTCATCCGTTTGTTTTTCTTCGCCTAACGTCCTTCGTCAGTCACGCCGTCTACGGCGTTGACTAGCTATTTTGTTTTTCAAGGTATTCGGTCCTCAAATCCGCCAGCCATTTCCCGTCTAGTGTCTTCCAACTCGTCCAACCGTTGACCGTATTCCGGTCGCTGCCGGCTTGTTGGATGCAGTGCAAAGCTGCGTAGCTTGGGGCAGAGAATGATCGCTCACCAACAAGCAAGTCACCATCGTCGATCACTGTTGCCTCAAAGATCTTCTTCTCTCCTCCGCGAGGCTTATACGACATTGTCAGCTTTGACTGTGGAGCTACAAGTCTGGCCTCAATCAAATCAGATATCGACACATCATAGAACATAATGCCATTTCGCTCGGGAGTTGGATCGGCGGTGTCGAAGACAGGCCGAAACTCATCAGGAATCTCGTATAGAATCTCATCGGGATTCCGGAGATCAACAAGTTTGCGCACGATCCACAGCTTAACCTCATTCCTGAGAGTTTGCGCCCACTCACGAAGGTCACTTGAAACGTGATCAATTGGCATGCCCACAATCGGAGGGGATTCGATTATCTCGGTTAGGACTTGGCGGATGTCGATCTCGTCGATCCCCAACTCCTCGATCCGATTCTTCAGGGAAACATCTTCCCTTACGCGATTGACAACGATCTCAATTAAAAGCTTTCGCGACGCTGGCTGCTGTGCCGCCACAATCTGCTTTGAAACCTGAGGGGCGATGTGAGTCCACACAGAATGTGAACTCAGCTCAGCCTCCACAATGAACCATCTTCGCGATGAGAAATCGATTGCGAAGCCGTCAGGTATAGTTCCGCTGCCGTCGGCGCTCTTAATGAGTGACTTCGGAAGCATAATTGAATCTGGCCCGAAAATAAATTCCGCGTTGGTCATTACGACTCGCTCAATCTCCGCTTCGCTCTCGAATGAGGAGGTTACAAACTTGCGGTCGGCGATGATAATCATGATGGTTTAAATTGTTAGCTAACGTCCCCAGTGACCTATCCCTGCTTGCTTTCGGCATTCCTCCTGCCCGCGTAGCGGAATCAGCAGGAAGTATGCCGAGAGTCCCGGAGGGACAGGGATTAGGTCGACTGGTCTGTTAGCTCTCCTTTTTTGTCATTGAAATTCCGATGGATCCTAAAAGGTTACTCGGTGGTGTCTTAAGGGTATAGTTGAACGAATTTCCATTCTTCGTTACAGTCGTCAATATCTTGAATTGTGCTTTCGGATGGAGATCGATCACTTCTTTAGCTAGCGAGGCAAAGAAATTGTGTGCATCGAGAAGTGATGGTGCGAACTCGGCGGCCAAAAATGCACCAAAATGTTCATGCAGATATACATTATACTCCCGCATTAACTCAAGAAGGTTTAGCGGTCCATGAACTTCAGTTAATTTCGATTTGTCCCATCGGTCATAGTGGGCTAATAGCCAATGCACATCTGCTTCGATAAGAATATTAATTGAATTTATGTTGACGGTCCTTGCGTAGTTCCCTGTGGGAAGGCCGCAATGTTGAGTGAAGTTTCTTAAATCCTGAAAAAAGGAAAATGCCCAGGAATTCCTCCCAAGACGCCCTATAAAATCATTATATTCCTTTTCTCTGTCTGTATTGCGGTGGGATTGAACCCAATGCTGTCTGAACTGATCAATAAGAGATTTAGCAGAAGACAAATAGTTTAACTGCAATCGATCCAGCTCAGCAATCTCATCATCAGTAAAGCCTTCCTCTTGTGTGAATAGTGACCGTGTGTAATCACTCCATTCTTGATAATTCTTCCGAAGAATTGTAAAAAGCTTGAATCGATTCCGTGCGTCTACTGCTACCGCTGTATATTCTGCGCTTCGCGTCTGTTCCTCTTCGGAAAGTTCGCGTATGCCTTGAATGTGGAATGGGGGACTGAGCGCAGCTAAAACGGGGAACTTCCAAAGTGTGGGATCGGCGTTCATATATTTTGCTAACGTCAGAGTCATCCTACGCCTGACCGAGGGCGCGCTCCGACTTCTGGGTTGATGGTTGAATTGTCATGGCGGGTTGAACTCGCGGCGGGTCAGGCGTTAGGATCGACGTCTTGTTAGCTCTTCTTGTTTAGGTCTGCCATCGTCTTCGGCTGCTTCCTCTTCCCTGCGACTATGTCATCGACGATTCCTTGGACTGCTTGGGAAATCTTGTCCTGTGGTGCCATCGTCAATGCCTGCTCGACAGCCTTCTTCGCTTCGGTGTTCTTACCGTCGATCAGATATGCCAGTGCAAGATTCGCGTAAAGCCCTGCATCATCCGGTGTCAATTCGATGGCGTATTGCGATAGTCGGACGGCTTCCGCCCCGTGTCCCAGCTCAAGGCATGAGGACGCATATTCCCTCGCCACGTCTGGGTTCTGCTTCTGGATGTCGAATGATGCTTTGAATTCCTTGTTGGCAGCCTCATGTGCACCAAGAACCTGATACCCCTTGCCCTTGATCCAGAATGCAGCCCAATTCCCAGGATTGAAGGTGGTCACGGCATCAAGATCACGAATAGCTCGGGTCACTTGCTCTCTCACAGCCTTGGTGACTCGCGGGTCTCGATCCAAGAGTTGCATGTGTGGAGAGATCAACTGACTTCCGCGCTCAAAGATCTCGTTGTGTTGATCATCGTTGGTTACGATCACGATAACAGGCTGTGGCTGCTCAACGGAAGATTGTTTCTTGCAGCCGAATAGTGTGGAGAGAATTCCCATAATGAGGAGTGCGCGTATCACTTTTCTTGAGCTAACGTCGAGATCTGGCACCGCCTACAGGCAGCGCCACTCCGACTGTGGTTTAAAGGTTGTAGTTGCGGTAATCATTTGAACTCGTGGCGAGTAGGAGGTTCTCCAGTACCGTCTTGTTAGCGCTTGATCGTTGCATGGGCTTCGGAAGCTTGAATTAAGATTACAGCGCCCGACTGAAATTGAAAGGCACGAAGCCAATCCGGTTCGGGTGAGGCTGGTGTTACGAATACGCCATCTCCCCAGTCCTCATCTGTCCAGTATCCTGAGTTGGCTAGGCAATCATCCTCGGTGAATGGCTTCTCGTGGTCTCGGCGTTGGAACTCAAACCGTTCGACCCCTTCATATCTCAGTTCGACCTCGGCGGGACTCTCCTTGGGCACCCAATCACCATTGCCTCTATGCCAGCGTAGCAGGACTGATCGTTCTCGGATCGAATACTCGACACCTTGGAAATCGTAATTGTTGTGGAGGTCTAGTTCGTGACCGTCAGCAACCAGGTAGATGTCGCTACCGAATGTGAAGTGTTCCTCCATTTTTTGCGCTAACGTCCAAGGTCTGGCACCGCCTACCGGCAGCGCACCTCCGACTTCAGGTTAGGGTTTGTAGCTACGGAAATCATTTCGACTCGGCGCGGGTAGGCGGTTGTCCAGCACCGTCTTGTTCGCCGTTGGTTTGTTCTTCGGTATCCCACATGGATTGGTCTCCCCACGTGCAAAATACGAACCACGGAATACCGCCTGTATCAAGTGTCAGCGCAACGAGTGCGAGTATCGCGGGGGCTGCCCCTCCGAATCCGACGATGCATGCAAGGATCGCAAAGAACGTTCCGATTCCGGGCAACCCCGAGACGAACCGATAGTCATCCATGCTCCCATGGCGTCGTCGCCAAAGAACCGGGCGCAGAAACGAAAGCCAAAAATTGAGTGCCGCGAAGGCCAGGGCAATGCATCCGGAAATAGTACCTATCGTGGCTGAAAGTGGTTGCCTCTGAGCGACGAGAGAAAATATCGCAAGCGCAAATGGTGCGAGAGCAATCACCATTCCGATACCGCGTTTAGTGATCGATGTCCTGTATCGGCTCATTCTTGCGGGCTATTTCTTCGGCGAACGTCCGCGATCACCGGCACCTGACCGACGGCGCGACAGATGCAGGTGAGGAACGAACCTCAGCATCTGGCGTGACGGCGGGTAGGTGTTCGGTGGATCGCATTGTTCGACTTATTTTTTGTTAATCAGTTTTCGTAATACCTCAAAAGGCATATCGCCAAAGGCAGCAATCCGATCTCCATCGAAACTGCACGAATATCTCATAGATGCCGGGGAACCAGTGAAAAATATAATTTGACCATCACCATATCTTGTTCTTTCTTTAAGATAGTGACCGCCTTGGGTATATTCGTCACCTACCTTATAGTAAAATTGAACATCCGATCCTTTCTTGAGTATCTCTGAAATAATCGCTTTGTATCGGTCGCCATCTTTCTCGTATCTGGCAACTGCAATCACGCTGGCCTCAGCTATCTGCTTCTCCAACGGCCAATCCGATAATCCTGCGTATTTGTCTTGGAAAGATGTAAATTCTGGGACAAGTGACTCTGGCAATGAAGCTGCAAGCCTCTTGGCAATGGCGGGTGGAAACAACGCTACAAATAGTGAGACGCCAATGTTAATCACGACAAGCGCAATCAATATCCAAATAGCGATTGTCAGGCGACGAATGGCTGAATCAGATGTGACTTCTGGAGCAATCATATTTTTGTCGAACGTCCGCGATCACCGGCACCGGACCGTCGGCGCGACAGATGCAGGCGAGGAACGAGCCTCAGCATCTGGCGTGACGGCGGGTAGGTGTTCGGTGGATCGCATTGTTCGACTTTTATTTTTCGATTACAACTGAGGATAGAATCTTCTCGACCTCTTTACCTTTCAAGACCGTATGCCCTTCGCAAAGCTTCCTCAATTGTCTTTCCCTCCTTTTCGTCTTCGATTGCCATAGCCCACTTGCAGCCGCTTGAGTCCCTCTCCGACGCTCTGACGAACATTTCTCCTTCGATCAGTCGGTCATCTGCGACAATAACGTAAACGAAATCGCCCGGGTCTCGATAATCACCCATATGCATTTCCAGCCAGAATTTCTTTGGTGTCTCTGTATCGGGTCGAAGGATCACGTATGTCACCGGTGCTCTCTGAACGGGAATGCGCAATACCAGTTCTTTCTTCTCCAGTGTCTGGCGTCTCTCTGAACCGCACCCGATGAATAGGCCATCCTCGCTGCGCAAGGCAGGGACGGAAATTACTACCAGCAAGGCGACGAGAG
>Ga0335394_10000875_pt1 | contig 33225 bp, 41 predicted proteins | sample MAT03_FD_205741 | JGI IMG/M metagenome (GOLD analysis project Ga0335394, IMG submission 205741) | Freshwater microbial communities from Lake Fryxell liftoff mats and glacier meltwater in Antarctica - MAT-03 (spades assembly) (version 2) ...
TGGTTGGGCGTATGCAAATGGGCAATTCACCGCCCCGCAGCCTCCTACACCAGAACCGGACTGGGGGAGTTTTCGAGTAGCGATGGCTACTTTGCCAAGCTACTTAGCGATCGCAAGTGCGATGGAAGGTGCCGCGCCAGTGGCTTTCCAACAATTGCAAATTGCGATCGCCGCTAATCCGCCAAACCTTCAGTTCGTGGTTTTTACATGGAATGCGCTAATTGCTACAGGGCTAACGATTCCTGTCAATGGCGTAGACGAATGGAACGCGATCGCCATTGCGGCTAATGTGCCGTTGAGCTACGACCCAAGCGGAAGTCTAGTCGCGATCGACTAACTTAGCTTCCAAGTCTTCCCACAGGCTTTGCACCGCACCTGCCGCATGTTTTGCGAGTGCGATCGCACAATTAAGGCGCATAAACTTGCACTAAATCTATTGACACGCTGAACACCTCTTCACCAGTAAAGGTTCTAGAGTATTTGGTGCATCGCCATAGCCGAGTATCTGCCGCGCTTAGCTGAAATGGAGTGCCAAGCGCGACCACTAAGAAATTCTCTAAAGTCGTCAATTCGGGGAAGCTCTCGCAGACCACCCGAATCGAGGTTTGGTTTAACGTGTTCCTGAGTTGGTGCCTGCGCTTACTTTGCCGCACCCCCGCCTGGTACTGAGTGGCGATCGCCTGACTCTGAGAGTTGATCTCCGCATTCCATTGGTACGGGAAGGGAAGGATTAAAGACATGGCTAAATTCCGTATTTGGCGATCAGGTGTTCCATGAGGCTGAACTGCTCAATCTCTGTCAAGACCTTGTTGTAAACGATCATCTCGGCCAGTCCTCCGGTGAAGCTGCCGCCCACGGCTCCTGGATTTGCGCCAATCAATCCAGCCGTAAAGACTGCGGAATCAAAAGTTGCGCCCACCTCTACCTTGTTTCGGTAAGTGTTTCCGTAGACCCAGAAAGAGTAGGCGTTGCTTACCGCGTCAATAGTTAGTGAAACCGTCCTCCACTGCCCAGGTGGAAATTCGCCTGCGCTAGTCGAGATATTGCTGTAGAGCGAACCGTTCTCGAATAGGCCAAGGCGCAATCTGTTCCAGTTACTCCCATCGTTATGGACTTGCAGTGCCCACGTATGGTTATTGTGCTGAATAGCCATAACCCACTGAGCTGCCGATGCCGCCGCCGGACACTGAATCAACATGACAATGGAAAGCGATCGCCCTCCAAGTACGGGCACATCCAAAATATCGCCACTGCCAAACGAAAGGACTTGCGACGCCCCAAGAGAACCGACCGACGGACGCTGACTCGGTTGTGGTACTGAGTCGTTCCGGTTCACTGTGAGATCTCGAATCGCTGAAACCTCGCTACCAGTCAACTCAAAGGAACTGCTTTGCCCTGAGAAGTGAAGGGTATATCCCGTGATGGATGCTGGATTGTAGCCAAGTGGAGAAGTAAATTCTAGAAGCTGAGTACCGAGGATGACTCGCGATCGCGCTAGGCTGTGAAGCGATCGCCCAGCATAGCTCCCACTCGCGTTTACTCCGGTGTTCGGCAATAGAGAGAAGTCAACCAACTCTCTATTGCCCCACTGTGGGATGATTATCCCGTTTTGAGTGAGATGAGTCCATCCCTCTCCCACGAAGCCACTTGAGTCCGTACCAAACACATACAGGGTATTTCGTCTCTCATAAGGGACGTATGGATTGTAAGCTCCTCCTGACGTGATCTGCTTTGTCAGGACATTATTGAAGACAACGTTCTGTGCGCCAGTGGCGGAAGACCAGCTTGACGCATGTGGGGCGGCTCCCCACCACAGCGGAAACCACACAGCGCCAGCGGCGGGGGTTGTTGGCGATGGAGTGCCGAAGCGATGCTCAAAGGGAATATTTATGATGTTATTTTCCATCAAGTTATACCGCTCCCAGCCACCGTGCAGGTTCATGTCACAGCTAACAACATTATCTTTGACCACGTTGTAGCTTGCTGACCATTGGAGGGTGATGTGCCGCAACTCGCTAATTTGGTTGCCCTTAATCAGGGAGTGCCACATCTTAGATCCCCTAACGTAACCGTTGCCGCCGCGTCCTTTGTTCCAGCTCCCTTGGAATATGCAGTTCTCTATCTGGCAGTGCCGGACAAACTCAGTGACGATTGCATGACTGCCCGTGTAGTAGGTTCTAATCCCTTTTGCCCAGCAGTTTATCGCCCACTTCATTGCCACGCCATGCAGGGCGTATTCAGCCGCAAGGTTTGTATAGTTATAGTTTGCGGCTGCGGGGGTGAGATTGTATGCTCCTCCCCCCACCGCAGGCTCCCCGTCCATCGGCTGATGAATGTAGAAATTCTCCACACCTACCCCTCGTACGGGTCGCAACGGGAGGACTTGAGAAAAGTAGGAGTTGTTTTGAGTCTCAGAAATCACCGCCCCGTCAGACTCCTGGTTGGCCGGAACATCGAACTCCAGACTTTCTGATAGCCTCAAAGTATTTTGCTGAATACTCTCGATTTGGTGGATCTTTGTGCGGACGATCGGAACCTCTCGCTGTCTTACTGGGATAATGCTGTTGGTGGAGTTGTAGAAGTTGCGAGTATTGCAGGCGTAGACGATCACCCATTGACCAGCATAAAGACCGAGGGCGCTTATAAGGGTAATCGACCGACCGCCCATGCGTGCGGCGAATGGGTTAGCTTGCGACACTCTGCGTCCACTCTTCCACGGGAAGTTGATGGAGCCAAGGTAAAAATCCTTTCGGTTCGCAGGGGCGGCTGCAAACTCCGCAGCGTAATCAGGATGAACCTCGATAGGATGAATATTGACAGCCGCCCTTCCTGGGTATCTCATCCCTCCATTCACTTCTCCATATTCCATCAGGCCAAGGTCAAATGCGTCTGCCTCGCTCGCGTCGTCCGCAGACAAGCTGACATCGTAGCGAGTGGTTAGGTTAGGTCGAAACCTGATAACCGAGCCAGTTGCGGGGTCAGAGCCAGCCCCAGACAGCACGGTAAAGTCAGCATGTAAGAAAATCTGGTTGTGGCAGAGAATTATACCTGCTGGCAAGACGATCTTCAGCAGTCTTGCATAGCTCTTTGACGGGTACAGGGTGTTGAGCGAGTCAATAATATTCTGAAGTTTCACCGACTGGTCTGTAAATGTATTGGCCGCGATCGCATTCGCACCCCACAGGGCAGAAGAAGATAGCGGCAGTTCCCACGCATAATTACTCCCCGAAACTGGTAACTCTTCTCCGCCACGATAGCCTGCGATCGCCCACCCCTCAAGCAGATTACCTAGGCCGCTGTCGGCTATGAGGTCGTCAACACTACTGAACTCGACAGCGCCGGGGCTATCCCCCACAGTGGTAAAGGTTCCCGTAAACATCCACTGCTCGTCGGCTATCTCAGCAAAGCTCCATGTAGTGCAGACATAAAGCTGACGGCCAATCTTGGTAGGATCTGGACTCCAGTAGAAGCGCTGCACCCCTGACCAAAAGTTCAGTAGAGCTTCGAGGTTCACCTTCTCTTCGTCGGGCATCACCGCAGAGAAGCTGAAGGGACTATCGAATATCTCACCAGTGACGATTCCGCTATAGGAGAACTGCTGATATACGTCACCCAGCACCGTACTCGTGTGGTTTAGCGAGACATCTGCGGAAGCACCCCACTGCGGGGCAAGGTTCAGGATTGGGTAAGTCGTCATTTACTCCACGGAGTACGAGGCTTTGTCTATATTGCCACGAATTGCAAATAGCTCGACCAAAAGGATTCGGCACCAGAAGTTGCTAAGATGGGTCTGAACTCTCTTAGCGATTTTTGTGATAAGAGACATCTACGCCTTAAACAATCAGACTCCAATTGAACTATTTCAGCTAACAAGGTTCGATCGCTTAAATCCAGGGCGGTCGATCTATTTTTGTAACTTTACGGGCGCAACCTTTGAGGAGACAGACTACACGCCATTGGGCTGCGAGTCAGAAGGCTATGATGTGACCAGTCAAGGTACTAACCCAATGCCCACACTCAAAGTCTCAAACGTAGGTAGGCTGATAAGTAGTTGGATTGCTGCCTGCGAAAGAAACCCGACCTACATTCTTGAGGGTAGCCGGGTTATTCGGCGGCTGACGCAGAAGAAATTCCTTGATGGTGAGGCGGCAGCGGGGGATGCAATTCGAGAGTTCCCGCGACACATTCACCGAATTGAGCAGATTCCAGATATCAATGCTGAGTCCGTCACATTCAAACTCAGCAATCCGTGGGAGCTGGAAGATGTGACGCTGCCTCGCCGCCTCGCTTCTCGTGACTGCTCTTGGACTTTTAGGGGAGCGCGGTGTGGATATGCAGGCAGTGTGATGAGAGACATCAACGGCAGGGTCACGACTGACCCCGCAAAGTTCGACTGCGGTGGTTCAGCCGCTCAGTGCGCCAAGTATTTTAGAGCAACTGCAATCCTGCCCTTTGGTGGGTATCCCGGTATTGGCGCGTTTGGAGGAGTCCAATGAGGTTGACCGTAAAGCTAAAAGAGCAACTGAAAGCGATCGCGCATCTTCACCCAGGAGTAGAGGTTTGCGGCTTAGTCCTAAAGGACCAAGGGATTATGCAATTCCGCAACATCTCGGAGACGCCAGAAACTCATTTTAAGTTCGACTTAGAAGAGTGGGAGGCGCATAAAGCCGAAGCTAAGGCAGTCTTCCACTTCCACTGGTCAGAAGAGCAGAGTGGATATCTGGGCGAAGCCGACATCGAGAACAGCAGGTTCTTCAAGATTCCCTACTTGCTTTACCATACTGAATTCGACTCTTGGGACTACTTCGACCCCGTAGCCATTCACCCCTATCCACTTGCGGGTAAATTTCAGAAAAAGAACGTTGACCACTACATGAACTGGCGGTTTGAGTATGGCCGCTCCGACTGCTGCACTTTCGCCCGCGCAGTGTTCAGGGGTCTTCTTAGCGTACCCATGAGGGATTTCACAAGAGTCAACCCCGACAAGATGGATGGGACTAAGACCCTTGGCGATGTCCTGATCAAGGCGGGTTTCGTGGATGTGTCTAGGTCTGTGGAGGAGGAGGGGCTGAACCTTTATGATGTTCCGCTGATGGCGCTGGACAGGCATGAGATAGGCCAGCACGTTGGAGTGATTTGGAGTACAAACCCTACGAGAATGCTCCACCACCCAGGAGGCGATCGCCTAAGTGAGAATGTGCCCTACGACGGTAGCTGGCGCAGGCGAACTCTTCGTGTCTTCAGGCATAAAGGCATCTGCGGGGTGGCACATTGATCACGGTCTATCTTGAAGGCGTCTTAGGCGAAGAGTTTATTCCCCAAATTGAGCTATCAGTTAGCTCAGTAGCGGAGGCTGTGCAGGGAATTCACGCCAACTTCCCATCATTCAGAAGCTATCTTAGTGGTCTAATTAGTCGAGGCATTCAGTTCGTCGTCAAGGTGGGCAACCAGTCTATTGGTGAGGAGTTCGTGCGATCGCCCATCGCTCACAAGGTCTGCTCAATTAGAATCGTCCCAGTGCCCGCTGGAGAGGGCAAGATGGGGCAAATCCTTTTGGGAGTGGGACTGATCGCCCTTTCACTAACCGGGGTAGGCTTACTTGGTGTGGCTCCAGCAACGTTCGGACTGATGGGCGGCTTGCTGATTATTAAATCTATTTTTGGTCAAGTGCCCGACCCCTTGACCGATGAAGAGCAAGGTCGCAAGTCCTTGATCTGGAACCAGCCGCAGCAAACCGTCACGGAAGGTGGTCGAATACCTAGGCTTTATGGGCGGCATAGGATCGGGCACTACATGATTAGTGGTGGAATGAGAAGCTATACCGTCATTGACGGAGACGACGACGATGACGACTAAGAAAAGGCGATCGCCTGAAGGCTTCGGCAGTGGCAGTAAACCGAGGAAGCCTACGACTGAGGACGTAACCGCTATTTCCAACGCCTACGCTGAGTTCGTTTCGGTTGTCTCCTCCGGCAGGATTGAGGGGCTGGCGAATGGCGCACAGTCGATCTATTTCGATGACACTCCATTAGGTAACCCGGACGGGTCTAGGAATTTCCAGGATGTTCGCTACAAGTTTCGACCAGGAACAGCAAATCAAAAGCTCCTCACTGGTTATTCCAGGGGGGTGCAGTCCGACACTGCTGTTGGTGCGGTCGTGGAAGCAGGCTCTCCCATTACCCGTACGATTGTCAACGAAAACCTCGACGGAATCCGCATCACGTTTGGACTTACCTTGCAAAAGCAGGAAAGCGACGGAGATGTTCGCGGCAGCGAGATCCAATTCACCGTACAAACAAAATCGGGACTAAACGCTTGGAAATTACGGGAAACTATTACCGTAAAGGCTCGATACCCAAGCCAGACAAACTTTGAGAAGCTTTACCCAGTCAAGAATAGGGGCGGAACCGTCAATGAGTTCCAGATTCGACTTACGCGGATAACTCCTCAGAACAGTAGCGCCAACGTAGCGCAGGTCTTAAATTGGGTATCGTATTCAGAAGTTATTGAAGATAAATTTAATTACCCGTACAGTGCGCTCATCGGCATGAGGCTGGAGCGCAGTCAGTTTGAGCAAATCCCAAGAATCTCTTACGATATGTTCGGGGTTAGCGATCTACTTATTCCGACCAATGCCACGGTGAGTAACGCTAATAGAGGACTGAACTATTCCGGCACCTGGGACGGAACATTCAAGCAGGCAGGAATAGCCACTTGCGATCCAGTTTGGCAGCTCTGGGATCTATTGACCAATGAAGAGGAGGGGCTAGGGGAGTGGATACTGCCCGAAGACCTCAACAAGTGGCATTACTACACGCTATCAAGGTATTGCAACGAGTTCGTCGCAGACGGGAAGGGAGGCGTTGAACGACGGTTCACAAGTAATGTACTCCTAACAGATCGTCAAGACGCAAATAAAGTCATCGAAGGCTTTAGGTCTATCTTCCAGGGGTTCACCTACTACCTGAATGGTGTGGTGAATTTGGCCGGAGACATGCCAAGAAGTCCGGTTCGACAGTTCGTGCCGGGAGACGTAGAGAATGGCGATTTTCGCTACTCAAGGCCAAGCTGGGCAAGCACTAAAACCTCAGCCGTCGTGACCTGGATTAACCCGGAAAACAACTATGAGCGTCAGGCCGTGACGGTCAGGCTACCTGCCAGTTATCGACGAAAGTATGGCGAAAAAGCCCCGATGGAGATATCGGCTTTTGCCTGCACGTCTGAGGGGCAGGCGATTCGTGCAGGTATGGCAGCACTACTGGGCAACATCGACGGGAAGATAGTCAACTTCAAAGCAAGGCTTTATGCGGCAATCTGCCTGCCTGGGGATCTGGTCGATATCTATGACTACGGGGAAAGTCAGTACGCTGGCGGGGGTCTGATCAAAAGTGCCACTACCAGCGTCGTGACGCTCGACCGTCCAGTCAGTATTAGCGCAGAGAGGAGCTATCTGCTGGCAGTAATGCTCAGCGACGGGACAAGGCAGGAACGGGCGGTTGTCGTCGGGGATGGTAGCTACACCTCGCTCACGGTCAACCCCCCGTTTGCAAGCGCTCCGCCGACGGAGGCAAGCTGGATCTTGTGCGAAGCGACTATGGAGAGAAGTCTATGGACAATACTCGATATCGTCAATGTGGGCGACTCCCAAAACACGATGTACGAGGTAAACGCGATTTATTACAATCCTGGCAAATGGGATTTAATCGAAAAAGGCATCGACATACCCGTAAACCCACTACCCGTTCGCGTTCCTACCGTAGTGAACGTACCGAGAAACCTGACAGTCAATCCAATCGTGGTGATGGAGAATGGACTAATTGTTGGCTCGTCTCTAGACTGCCAATGGTTGCAGCCCATTAACGCTCAAGGGCAGATAGATCCGTTCATCTCGGCTTACTTTGTCGAATACAAGATAGGGAGCAACGGAGACTGGCAGGGTACGCAGACAGTCACCACCACAACCGTTTTCCTGCGCGGATTGCCTGCAACTCAGATATTTGTCAGAATTGCAGCAATATCTATCGACGGCAACGCCTCTGTGTGGGTCGAGTCGCTGGGCACCGTCATCTCAGCACTGCCCGGTGTCCGGCCAAACTATATCGCCATCAGTACCGCAGAAACAGCAATCTTCTTTATGGACTAAATAGATGTTTGTCAATTACAGAGACGGTAACAGCGCCGCACGAAATCGAAAGCTAACCAGCGGCGATGGCTCGTCTGGTAATCCAGATGTAATGGAAAACCACGATCCGATACTGAGAGGTTCTGTTGGACTGCAAGCGGATTCCCCTGCCGCTACGCCATCTTCAAGTGCATCAGTAGGCTCAGTCGTCAAGGGGTTATGGGCATGGCTTCAGGCAAATTTCCCAGACATCACGGATTCTTTTACACTGTTAAATGCAGTGACCACTGTGTCAACGGGCACCAGCCAAGTATGCGATCGCTATTCCGGCTTCTGCTTCTACTGGCTGGCCTCTTCTGTAACCAGTGGCGGCACCGTGACGGTTGAGGCTGAGGCACCTGATGGGAGTTGGCATGAAATAGCCAGAGAGGTTATCGCCGTAAACACAGCAACGACAGCGATCGCGCCTATCGTAATTTCAGCACCATTCAGAGCTGTTCGTGGACGGGTTTTAGCTCGAACCGATGGCACGTATACGCTCATGATGACAGCGAGAGGTTAAGATGCCACCTGTAATTCGATCGCTAAACTTTCTCGCTACCGGGCTGGTAAGGACTTTTGGATTTGTCAGCAACACGACTCCTCATACTGGTACTCTCACCGAAACGGTGCTAGGCAGTATTACCATCCCCGCTGGTAACATAAAGGCTGGATCTATTCTACGAATCCTGGCATTGGGTCAAAGCAACAATAATGCCAACAACAAGACTCACCGGATCCGACTTAGGCAAACTAGCCCCACGCTCAACGCTCTCTTTGTCTCTTCAACTCAAACAACGAACCTCTCCTTTTTTGTCGACAAACCCGTTGCCATCCGAATCGGTGATGCAGTATTCGCCCCGTCCGGTGTCTTGGTGGGAGGTGGAACCAACGCATCGGCCAGCGCAACCGCAGCAGTTGTATTGACCCGTCCGCTAACCATTGAATACTCGGTCGAACTCGCCAATATCGCCGACACCGCAACACTGGACTTCCTGGGTATTGAAGGCTGATTTTTACATACAAAGGCGATCGCCCAAATGTCTGAACTGTTAAACGCGATCGCATCTGGCGCAGTAACACTGCACTACCAGCCAATTTACGCCTTACAAAATAACTCAATTCGACTAGCAGGCTTTGAAGCGCTGTCGAGATGGGGCGATCGCTCTCCAGACACATTCATCAAGCAGGCTGAGCAGGATGGGGATCTTCTTCAGTTCTGTCGGTGGGTGTTCAAGGAGGTAATTTCACAAGTCTCCGCATGGCAACTTGAGGATAGAGGTCTATGGGTGTCGGTGAACCTGAATCCTCAGCACCTAAGTAATGGAGAGTTCCTATACGAGGTGAAGGCGATCGCACATTCGTTTGCCGTCAACCCGTCAACGCTGCACCTGGAAATCACAGAAGGGACAGCTCTCACACCATTGGTGATGGAGGTGTTGCGGCGATCGCCAGAGATGCTGTTTGGTCTAGACGACTTCGGAACTGGGTACTCCAATTTATCCCAATTCTCGCACGAGACAATCTCGTTCATCAAAGTCGATCAATCGCTGGCACCACGAACAACAGCAGACCGAGGCCGGATAGACACACTGATTGCGCTTTGTACGCTAGCGCGAATAATGGGCATCGAAACCGTGCTGGAGGGCATTGAGACAGAAGAGCAGAGAGAGATTGCCATCACCTGCGGTGTGCATTATGGGCAGGGATGGCTATGGTCGAAAGCCCTTCCTGTGAGCGAGGCTGGTAGACTGGTGGACAACCAAATGGGCTAGCGCTGCCACTTCTGGTTATTCCTGCCACTTCTGGCAGCTTTAGGCAGGAGAAGTCTGCCAGAAGAAGACAAAAATGCCCGAAATTGGCAGAAGTGGCAATTTCGGGCAGGAATGGTTGAGATTAGAGGGCGATCGCTGCCAATTTCAGGCAGAAGTGGCAATTTCAGGCAGAAGGAGCGATCGCGTCCTCCAGTAGGCTTACCGCAATAGTGACGAATGGCGTTTGCTCCTCGCCAAGCTTGATCCTCTCTACCGCTACACTGGAAATTCTCTTACCAGTGGCCTCCTGAAAACGTGCGATCGCATCTTTGACTTCCTGGGCAAGGATGTGGCTATGATCAGGTTGGTTTAGCATTATGCGATCGTTCCTTGATCCGACGAATCTTTGATAGCCCGTAGCTGCTGGTTGACTTCGGTCCTGACCAGCTCTCGGATTTCAGGTGGGGCGAATAGCTCTCCGCACTCCCCTCGGTAGCAGTCGATCCGAGTCCAGACTTGCGTGGGCGCGTAGTAGAAATAGCCTCCAACTACACCATTCATATCGGCATGGCGAATCTCCCAAGAGAAGAAGTCATCGTCTACAGCGTCGATAGCGTAGTCATCACCCAGCTTTGCAAGGAGAATGTCCTTGGTGCGATCGCCAATGTTCACAATGCGATCAACTTCGGAGCTATTGAGGTACGGGAACGGAGCGTTATCGAGAGAATCCTCTTCGACCCAAGGCATGTTTTCTTGTGGCATGAGCTTTAAGTTTTCCATGAACGACATAGCTCGATTCTAGGTCATAGAATTGCAGGTGTCAATCTCAGGAAGAGGTGACGGGTCTTCCGGCCACCTCTTCTAACCACTTAAGAGCGTCTTTAGTGCAGTCAAAAAAGTGCTCTGATGCTTCTACGCCCAGAAGCATCAGAGCCGCTACTTCCATCCCATATTTACCCTCAATCTCTCTGTCCTTAGACATGGAAACCGCATAGCCCGCTATGGAGTGAGTCATTTCGCGAGAGTTGCACCAAACCCCACTGCGGAATAACTGCTTCTCTCCCAGTACCTTTAGGGCAACTCTGCGGAGTAATCCATCCTCAATACTCAAGTCGATCTTTGCACCACCTAAGTCGGCATGGCCTAGTCTGGCATAGCGTAAATCAGCACCCCTCAAGTCGGCATAAGAGAAGTCAGCACCTCTCAAGCAGGCATAAGACAAGTCAGCCTCCCTCAAGTCAGCTCCGCTCCAGCTAGCGCCCCTCAAGTCGGCCTCGCACAAATTGGCACCTCTCAAGTCGGCTCCGCTCCAATTAGATTGAGACAAGAAGGCACCATCCAAATTAGCGCCCCTCAAGTCGGCTCCGCTCCAATTAGTACACATCAAATCGGCCTCACGCAAGTCAACTCCGCGCAAGTTAGCTCCGTGCAGACTAAGGCTGATATCTTTCCAGTAAGTACCACCTAAGTCGGCACAGCGCAGATTAGCGATCGCGCCCTCTTTCCCGCCCGATTCCTGATACAGAACGTGGTCGCTCGATACCTTCCGAAGATTGCTCAATACTTTCTGAACCTCTATTGCCTTCGCGTGGAGTTCATGACCAGGGTTTGCGAGAATGAATTCCATGTCTCGCTGGCAGGCAATGGGATCGGTTTCAGAGGCGTCCATGTGTGGAACATATCTACTGGGCATGATTTTTAGCTTCTCTTGAACGACATAGCTCGATTTTAGGTCATAGAATTGCAGAAATCAATCCTGTGGTGGAGAGGAACTTCTTGTACCACAGCCTATAGCTGACGTAGGTGTCACAATGGCACCGCTTCGGGTTGCAGTGGCAGAGAAATACTGCGTTGTCGGGGCTGTCCTCTATTTCCTTGAGGGCGATCGCAAACTCACTCTCTGTGGGCGATCGCCAGTATGGACAGATTAGTAGATTCATTTCAGAGGCGACCTTTTCAGCCGCCTCATTTGGCGCACACCAACAATGGGTGATTAACCAGAGATACCGCCTGAATCCCTCGCAGACGGCATCCCTTTCCCGTTCGCCCCGCATCTTGAACGGGTTGCCTCTCGCTGTGGTGCGATCGCACTTAATGCCAATATTCGTGTCTTTCAGGTTTCCGGTTGATGGCATAGCTAGATAGGTTCCACATAGTTGCAGTGAGGGCAGCAAATCTCGACCCTATAGACACCCCCCGAAGGGCAAGAGTAGATGGACAAAGTGGCGCGATCGCGATCGCCATACGCAATCTCCCCGAATTGCAGCACAAATTCCTTCTTGCATTGAGGACAGAAAACGTCGCGAATCCTCGAAGGGATGAGCTTACAGAGTCTCTGTACAGCTTCACCAATCAATTCAGCGGACTCATCTTGATCCGCCGCCTCTAGCTTCTCCTGTATTAGCTTCAGTCCATCGAACTGTGATTCAATCTCTTCGTAGAAGTCGCTCATTTTCGCCTCTTTCCTATATATGGTGTTGCCTGCTTGGTCGCGATCGCCTTCTCTAACAGCTTTACCAGTCGGTTCCAGAGGATGTCAGACAGTTGACCCTGCCGAATCGTCCACTCATGGTAGTCGGAGTAGCCGATGATACCAATCGAATCTAGCTGGTGGCCGAGTGCGGTGATGGTATCTATCTGTGGAAGCGCGATCGCCTCCACCTCATAGAGCCTCAAGACCAGCCCGTGCTTCTTTGCCAAAGCCGCCATGCCAGCGGTGCCCCGACTCCGCCCATCCCAGAAAAGGACGCAGTGGGTGGAGTAAGCGGCCATCTGAGCATTCCTAACGTGACCCGCCTTCTTGCCCAACCCGTCCCAGTCGGCGGGGAATTGCTTGACTGGTAAACCGTGTTCGGCTGCGTATCGCTCCCCTAGCCTGTCGGCACCAGCGGCAGTGCCGGAGACTATCTCAACCTCCTCCTGCGTCTGACTTAGAAGGCGATCGAGTTTCTGGCAAAGCAAGTCGTAATCAAGAAAGGTTCTACTACCTGCGACGATGATTTTCAAGGCTTCTGACGATCCCACGACTCGTACTGCCAGACTTTTCTTGCAGCTCTAGCGGCGATCGCTTGGTGGTCGAGGCTTAGTTCTTTTGCAACAAGGTTGATTGACGCTAAGACCAGCCCCATCCGATGTTCAAGTATCCCGTCCTCGTCTGACTTCTGCCCTCTACCGCAGATCGCGCATATCGCATTTGAAGCGGAATAGCTCAGAGTTCCAAGACTCTTTGCCAAGTGGGGTAATCCGTTTAGGATGGTAGCCGCTAGTTCGTGCTCAGAGATCGCGGAAATGGCGATCACATCTAGTTTCAGCTTCTTAGAGACGAATGCGATCGCTGCGACGACATCCCCCATTTCTTCCTGCATCCGCGAGTTGAGATCGCCCTTCCCGTCGGGGTGAGTCCCGTCTGCGTAGGCCATCTTCTTTCCGGCAACCTGGATTAGCTCGCCGATCTCTTCTGTCAGCTTTGCCAAGCCGTTCAATGTCATCACCATAAAAACCTTAATATTGAGCTACCCCTATTCTAGGTCATGGAATGCAAAAAGGCAAAAAAAGGCTTGAGAAGTGCAAACCCCTACTCCTCAAGCCCTCCAACCGTTCGTCCGTATCTTAACTCTAATCTGGGTCAGTAATCAAGTTAGCCACTCAGTCTGGCCTAGACACCTGAAAAACTTGAAGTAACTAAAGGAGCGGTTGTGCGACTGAAACATCAGCCTATCCCAATCCAAGTAACTGCCGTAGCAAAACCAAAAGCCCCTGCGAAAGCTAGACATCTGCGACCTCGCTCTTTTCGGATGATTGCGATCGCACTATAGCCTCGTAAGTACCATTGACCGCACTCAGCGCCATATGAGCGATGACTGTGGCAGGAATCTCTATTTCGGCTTCCAATAATTCAAGATAGATTGTCCGAAATGCGATCGCAGTCCAAGTCGCCTTCTGCTTGACGACATACGGTGCCGCTCTAAACGCTGCTTCTAACTGGTCGTCGTTCAAAGTTTTCTCCTGCTTGCTGTTGTCGATTCGCTTCTGCCAAAGGCACCCAAATGCCGCTATTAATTAAGAGTTGGAAGCTAGGCATCGGCAACCTCGCTCTTTTCAGGTGAATGCGATCGCATTGCAGTCTCGTAAGTGCTTTCAATCGTACTCAGCGCCATTTGAGCAATTATGGTGGCAGGAACTTCCATCTCAGCCTTGGAAAATTCAAGGTAGATTGCCCGAAATGCGATCGCCGCCAAGATTGCTCTCTGTTCAACAAGGCAAGACACCGCCGCCGACTCGTTCTTTAACTGTTCGTGGTTCAAGGTTTCTCTCCTGCTTGCTGTTGTCGATTCGCTTCTGCCAGAGGCACCACCCGCAGTCGATTGCGAGAATCTACCTGCTCGACCTGTGGCTCTTCACTTGCTCCATCTATTGCCATTGGTATAGATGTCCAAGGCGGAAAGATAATGTCGTAGTCCTGATGCTCCATCATGAACTCGTGCCCTTTTTTCAGCAGCACCTCTAAATTAACAGCCCACCTAATTTGTTCCCCGACAAGCGATCGCATTGCGGCAATCAACCGCCCATAAGTCATTGCTGGCTGGTTAGCCAGTTCCTTCCCCGTGCGCTGCTCACTCCCTAGTCCAGGAAAGAAATAGGGAGGTATACCAGGGAGAATCATTTCATAACGGCAGTCCATCCAATACTTCAAGATGCCTTCCAGTGACGCGCTGCCCTGAGATGCCCGCTTCACATCAGCACCATTAAGCAAGAATAGGTCTGTGATGATGCCCTCCTGCTGCTTCTCCCTATACTCTTGGATGTAGACATTCTTATACTCTTCTCCTCGATCTTCAGGCATGACGTGGAGCCAAGGCGTTATTCCCACAGCACGAATAGACTCCTCAACGTCCACCACACCCTTCTTTAGCCGTCGCCAAGCATCTAAGTTCTGAAAGATTCCCGGCCAGCCGTAAAGACCCCTGCTCTCATACGAGAAGTGCAGAGTATTAATGGGGTGCATGTAGCGATCGCCCTCCCCAGGAGATATCCGCTCTCGTTGCGAATACCCATTGAGGGTGCCATCGTCGTCCTCATCAATAAATACGGTCAATGGAGGCGGGTAAACCGATCGCGACAGGCAATAGTCGTTTGATCGAAACCCTTCCAGCTCAATGGCTAGTTGCAAAAAGGAATCACCCAGACCTATACCATCTCTGACCATCCTCTCCAGCCGCATCCCACCAATAACGGGAGTCTTGCCGTTGTAGCGCCTGTCAAGGTCGATGGCGATCGCGATAAATTCTGGGTCTAGCGGTTTACCAGTTTCCATAGATGGGGCAACCTTCCAGCTCCCTCTGCGCCCTTCAGGGTCAAGGAAGCAGTCTCGTGCTAGGAATGATAGGCCATGCCGAACCTCTGGACTCCACGTCATCATCTCCAGCAGCTCATAGGAGATTTCTAGGCTGCTGCCGATTGGCCTTAGAGCAATATCTGGAATTGGGAGATTATAACTTCGCCGTACCTGAGTGCTGGGACCCAGTGGTCTTTGTGATGTGGACAGGGAGGCGGGTTGACGGCCTCTGCGCCTGGTTGCGCGTCGCAATGAACTCCAGAGGTCGTCGAGCAATCCCATATGTTTAACTCATAGTTCTGATTAAATTGTACCAAACAAGCCCAAAGCCCGATTAATTAAGCTATTCTATTGGGGGAATCCATTTAGCTCAAGGGTTTTATGAACAAAGAAGCGCTAATTACCGAAATGACGCGAAGCAGTAAATTGACGAAAGGGCAGGCAGAAGAAGCTATCAACGCGTTCACTAAGATCGTTGGCACAGCCCTTTCTCAGAATGACAAGGTTGTACTGGTAGGATTCGGGACTTTTGAGCCATACCAGCGCACAGCACGCATGGGGCGCAACCCTCAGAACGGAGAATCGCTAGCGATTCCCGCAGTGCGAGTGGCTAAATTCTCTGCGGGCAAGATCCTGAAAGGTGTGGTCGCAGGCATAGTTGCAGGCTAATCGCTGGCAGTACAGACAAAAAATTGGCTACCCCTCCTCGACAAAGTTTGGGTAGCCAACTCTCACACAAAACAAGGTAAGAACTCGATGACTGACTTCAATGCTAGCACCGCAACGCTTGTAATTCAAGGCTTCTCTGAAAATAACGGACAAAAAAGTCTTTGCGACCTGTTCCAAACCTGTCCCACTTGGGCATACATCTACGGCGCAATCCTCGACACCGGGAAGGTGAACTGGTTGACGGGCAGACGGGCGCTCAAGGCAGACGAGCAAACGCGATCGCCAATCATCGACGAATCAGAGGGGCGCAGGTTTGTAGGGCTACCACTGACCGAGAAGATTCTTAACGCCAAGTACGCCGACCCCTTTCAAGCTATCGGAAAGCGATTCAGCGGTCAGACCGACTACTTCATGCTCGATGTCGATCGCGGAAGTGCTTACCATCCAGCGAACAACTTGGAGAATTGGCGATCGCTCTTAGATCTAATGGAAGACCTAGAGTTCAGCCGCCCAGTCATTGTTACCAGCTCGAAATCTGATGGCATCCACGTCTACTTCCCATTATCCACAGTGGTTAAGACCTGGAAGCTGGCCTGCTTTGTCACCGAGTCTCTGCTGTCGGCAGGATTCTTGGTGAAGGACGGCACCATCGAAGTTTTCCCTAACAAAAAGTCAGAACCATCAGCTATGTATAAAGCGCATCGCCTGCCCCTGCAATTGGGCAGCTACATTCTGCATCGCAACCTTCTAGAACCGATTTCCGATAGCCCAGCAGATTTCGTCGAGGCATGGGAGTGGGCAGCAGAGGCTAATGAGTTTGGCGTCTCCTTGCAGACCCCCTCGGTGGCTCCTGAGCCAATCGTGATGACCAGTGAGGAGAATCCTATCATGAAGGCGATCGCGCTTCCGAGGGCGAAGGTTCAGGCGGATGTGCTGCCACCATTTAGGTTTGAGTACATGGGTCAAACAAATGAAATCCTGGGCAAGTTGGCTGCTTGGGCTTCCAGGAAGCTGAACTTGAGAACCATACCGGAATTGGGACAATGGATAAAGGAGACGGTTTGCAAGCTACCAGGGTTTCAAGAGTTTACCAGTGCAGATAGTAAGGCTGATATCGCGCTTGATTGGTGCTTCAGATGGGCAAAGTCAAATATTCGTAAGGCTGGAATTTTCATGAGAAAGAAAACTGAGAAGTGGGTTGATTTGATCTCGAATGATTTTAAGGAGAGATTGAAGGTATCTGTTCAGAATGTGAGTGGTCGATACTTTGAAAGTCAGAATCAGGCGATCGCTGCATTTACTGATGAATCAAAGCGGTTGTTTGGGAAGGGATTCTCTAGAGAGACTTTGTACCAGAACAAGGATCTCTGGATTGGTTTGATGGATACCAAGCAGCCTGAGGTTCAGTACACAGAGTTAATTAACGCAGAACTGCCGTACTCCCTAGAGCAGCATGAATTAGAGGTTGGTACACAAGATGAAAATGAGAGTCAAACCACACCAAAAAGCGATCGCATTACAGATGGTACTGAAGGGCGATCGCTAGTCAAGGTGCCTTTCGAGTATTCTCCAGAGTGGATCGGCAAATCGCATTCGATTCTTGAGCTGGATCTAGACAGAATAGTGATTTGACGCTAGGGAGTATGCCAGAATAATAGCAATTCGCCCTAGCTAGCTCTCTACGGAGCCAGTTAGGGCTAACCACACAATCTAAGAGAGGTAGAGAACATGGCTAGTTTAATGATACAGTTCCTTGCTCGTTTTCCTGAGTACGAAGGTCAGCAGTTTGAAAGCCTGCCAAGTAACGAATGCAGAGAGTGCGCCCTAAGGATGCTTGCGTTTTCAGTTGATGCGGCAAGATCTAAAATCTTTGACCTAGACTTCCTTCTGTATATTGCCACCCTAGGTCGCAATTTAGAGCCAATGGATCTGTACATTTTTGAGATGATGTGGGCGGCATCTAATCAGTGGTGTTTTTGGCTGTTTGCTCACGACGCTACGTCCTGTGAGCGGGGCGACCAGTTGGTCTACTTTGCAAGCAGGGGGGATGCCGTAAAAATTGGCATTTCTGTAGACCCAAAAGGCAGGATACAAAGCTTGCAGATTGCATCACCTGCCCGCGTGACACTATTAGCAACCCAAGAGGGCGGCAGGGAGATGGAACTTGAGCTACATGAGCGCTTCAAGGCCGATCATATCATGGGAGAATGGTTCAAAATGTCTGACGAACTAAGGCAGCACATCAAATCATTGCCTAAACCCAATCGAGCTTCTTGACGATCAGCGTTAGGCGATCGCCAGAAAAGCGACTACACAGATCTGTATAGTCGCTTTTCAACTGTGAAGTAGGTTAGACGCGATCGCCATCCTATCCATCACACGCCCTAACTACCAGCGATCGCCCACCCAGCGCCCAAGAGAAACTGGTAGGTTGCCCACCCCGCGCTGCCGCTAGGAATCTGGTAGTCGGGTATGCGGTGCGGAGATGTGGTATAGGGCATCCAGCGATCGCCCTCCCCTGCCCGTAAGTGCAAAATCTTTGTCCCGTTGTCGCCGAGGGGCGATCGCCATTGCATCTGCCCCATCAACAACTCTCCGTCGGCTCTTGGAACAGTTTGTCCGGCTCTAACCCCCACTGATGGCCGAGTAGCTGCTTGTAGGTATTGTCCTTCACCATCGACTGTCGCACTACTTCTATGAGGTGCGATCGCATTTGCTCAGGCGACATCTGGTCAGCGGCAAGCTCGATGGATCTGAGCTGGAGTTCTTGGGCTAGGGTTAGTTCTGATGGTTGACTCAAGGGATGGCCTCACGTTTTGAGCCATTGTAGCTAAAAAGAATAAGTTAGTTGCAATCTAGGTCATGGAATTGAGCTAGTATGGATGCAGTAATGGTTAGCCGGAGTTCCCTTAGCACTAAAAACATGCAGTTAAAGAACGTACAACTAGCGGTTCGGGTAGTCTTCACGGTGTTGCTACTGGCTGGGGTCTATCGAGAAACCGGGCTTTTCACTACTGGAGCGCTCGCCTTGGTGGCTATTGGACTAGAGGCGATCGCCGTCCTTCTAAAGTCAGAGCCAGTATTCCCTCGAACGCAAATTCTGGCCGCAAAAGATAATGCCTTTCTTCATGGAGTACGAGAAGTCGTCCCAGACGATATTGCGATCGCTTTCCTTCTTTGGAAGTCACAACAAAGCTACGCATCTCACGATCAGACCAAAGGTTACTGGGCGGCGCTTTACGATCTAGTCGCCTAACCACCCGATCAAAATCACCACCAATTAGGAGAAAGTTTCATGAATAGCTGCATTTTAATGGCGGAAATTGTGCAAGAGCCACAACTTCGTTACACGTCGGACAACCAGACGCCAATAGCAGAGGTGCTGGTACAGATTCCAGGGCTGCGCGACGACGACCCATCTACCATGCTGAAGGTGGTGGCGTGGGGCAAGCTGGCGCAAGAGGTTCAGACTCAGTTCCACGAGGGCGATCGCGTTATTGTGGAAGGTCGTCTAATGATGATAAGCGTTGATCGTCCTGAAGGCTTCAAGGAAAAGCAGGCCGAACTCACTGCCCAGCGCATCCACCGAATTGCGGCAGACGCCACCTTGACCACCGCTGGCAATCAAGAGCCGGACAAGCAGATGACCACTAAGTTTACGGCTCAGCCTGCCACGGTGAGTCCACCCGCCAGCAGATCTGAGGCTGAGATCGACGCTTTGGTAGATTATGCCGATGTTCCGTTCTAGGGAGGGCGATCGCATTTGCCTGAAACTGCCACTTCTGCCTGAAATTGGCAAAACTGACAGGAATTGGCAAAACTGACAGGAATTGGCAGCGATCGCCTTCTAAACTCAATTATCCCTGCCAATTCTTGCCACTTCTGACTGAAATTGGCAAAAGTGGCAAGAATTGGCAGAAGTGGCGCTCAACGCCTCCGATTTTTACTCTTTCTTTTCTTCACAAAAGCAAGACTGCCCGACCTGATTGTCGTTTCAGATCCGGTGTCTTGAGTTAACCATAAATAATACGATGCCTCACAGAACATGCAGGCATAGTACATGTCGTCGATGGACTTTCCCCCAGGCTTCTTCGCCCAGCGGCCAGTGTTGGGGTCATAGGAGGGGGTCATCAGATGACGAATAGGTGAAAGTTCACCTTGGTTAGCAATCCACCCCTCCCATTCCGCAGGGAGCCTAGTCAGCGGGAACCCGTCATCCGCAACACTAAGAAAGCTGGTTAGAACTTGTTTGAGAAACTTCTGGTTTCTGATTAACCAGCACTTCATAGTCTGACCACCATCCCGAACATTCCCGTGAATCACCGCATCCCTTTGGTTATCCCTTTGGTCAGCCATTTGCAAGACCGTGGTGCGCTGAATCTCTTGAGCGGCAGTCCGTTCTGGTTCGTTGTCGATTAGCCCAAACTGAACATTGAATTCCTGAAGGCGATCGCTCACATCACCTTTTAAGACTGGACCAGCCCAGATGACGTTACGCACAGTGTTTTCAATGACATATTCGACCGCCTTCTCTTTGTAGAGCGGGTCATCGATAACGTAATCTGCTATCCACATCCAATGCTGCCCGCGTCCTTGGTCAATGCCACACAGTCTGACATTTGGGGCACGGGTAGGTCGAGGAGCTGCGATCGCGCACTTCAAGGTTTCCAGTGAGATATTGTTCTGAGACGTTTCTGACACATGACCCAGCGCTTGCTGTTGCCAGTCAGTTGAATCTTCAGCCTCAATGCCTGACTGAATCAAGTCAGCGGCCAAGTTGAATGCAGTCTTTCTCAGTAGTGGTGAAATGTGCAGGACAATCTTGGGGCGATCGCTTGGCGCACCCGGTGGCAGCGAGTCTAAGAAGTTTCTCAGCCAGACTCCAGTGCTTTTGCACCTGAACTTGGCGTTGTAGCGGACATCTATTGGTAGCTCCTTCTGGCAGCTTGAACAGCCAATAAAAGCAGTCTTCACGCTATCCAGCTTCTCTTTGTGGAACCAGTTTAGTGGTTTACCAGACTCAGATAGGTAGGACACTCCCTTCCGTGGGTGGCTGTATGGTCGAAGTAGGCATCCTTTTGGATCAAGTGGTGCAATAACACCGCAACTTGGGCAGGTGTAGTGCGGATAAAAATATCGGCTGACAGACCCGAAACCGGATTCAATACCTGCACCTCCACCAGGCGTTCCTAGCTCCCTGATGGGTTTACTGGGCAGCATGGAACTGTCAAGTCGTCGGGGTAGGGGATCGGCGGCACCGGGAGGATACTGCGATCGCTCCTCCAGTATCAGAATGTCGGCAGTAAACGAAACAATTGAAGAACCTGCGACTGCACCACCCCCACCGGACTTGAGGGCAGGATTACTGGTGCTGGCTGCTGCAAAGATGCCATTCACCCCACCGAGCTGCCACCGCGAAACCATTTTGCGATCGCCCTTCTTAGAAAAGTCGTAACCAGCCTGAGAAATTCCAGCCACCCAGTTTTCGACAACTGGTTTGAACTGAGTGGGCTGGTTGGCGACTAGCGACTTGTCAGTAGCATAAATCCAAGCAAAGTGGAGACGGCCAAACGAAAGGGTATCGCAGGCTAGGAGCGTGTGCGATAAGGTTTTGCCTATCTGGGATGGCGCTACGGTAAGCGTGTGGGGAATCCGAAAATCACCAATAGTCTCTAGTAGTTCCAGGAACCACGGGTCGAGGTTTAGCGGATCTCCTCGGTCGTTGGTTCCGTAGGTCTGCACCCGTTGCATGAAGCCTTTGCCGCCCTCGGTCATGGCGGCGGCAATAAAGCGATCGCGATCGCTTTCCGGCTTCTCGTCTAAGTCCATAAGAACGGCAATAAACCCGTTCACGATCTTCCCAAAAGAAGAGTGTGGTCGATTAGACATTTTAAGTTTTTGCCTTCCCCAAGAACTCCATCAGTACCGCCAGAACGCGATCGCGCACCTCGGCTTCTGTACCAACTCCATCGACCCGCTTAACTCTGTCTGGACTTTCCTTTGCGATCGCCGCATACCCTTGCCGGACTCTGACCATGAACTCGGTGGTAGAAGATTCAATGCGATCGCGCTTCTCTGGGTCGAGCCTCTTAACCGCCTCCATTACTGGTATGTCGATCCAGATCGAGAGGTCTGGCCGCAAGCCCCGCACCGCAATCCGGTTGAGTAGACCAATGGTGGACATGCTCAACCTTCTGCCGTATCCCTGATAGGCAACTGTCGAATCAAAAAAGCGATCGCTCACCACAATCGCGCCCTCCTTCAGTTTTTCTCGAATCAGGACGACGTGCTGGGCGCGATCGGCTGCAAACAGGAGCAGTTCGGTAGTGTCGTCAAGCTCTCCAGCGCCCAGTACCAAGCTTCTGATGTTGCTTCCAACAGCAGTTCCGCCCGGTTCCCTAGTGCAGAAAACATTCTTACCAAGCCCATCTAAATGAGTTTGGATGTACCTAGATTGGGTGGTCTTTCCACAGCCGTCAATGCCCTCAAGTGTGATAAACATGGCGATCGCCCTCCCTTATGGCTATGGTGCTAATTTTGCTTTTGCCCAGCGTTCTTTTTTGTACCAAGCTGCGATCGCAGGCACCCACCGCTCGAATTCGACGAACAGTAGCTCACACATTGCCTGAATCTCTGGCTGGGCATCCTTCTTAGCTCTCATGTCCAAGAAGTGCATTAAGCTTCTGATGTTGAACGACACAACGAAGTGTTGCCTAAAGTCAAACACGTTCAGCCCTCTGGCGTGCTCTTCAGAAAGCCCGTCCTTGACATCTTCCCTGTACTCGCGCATCAGCCGCACACACTTGGTTAGGTGCTTCGACCGCATTTTTTCAGTATAGAAGTAGCGATCGCCCTGCCTGTCGGCGTAGGAACCAACAGGTCTAAGGTACGCCACCTCTTCTGGGTTGCGCTTGCCATCCGCTGCATCAGTAAAACGCTTACCAGTGTACCTGGACGATTGAACGTCAAAGGACACCGCAACCCGATGAGTGCGGGCTTGCTGCATGACTGAATGAGGGAACCATCCCACATTGAATGTAATGAACTGGTGTTCCATTGCACCAAAATGCCCTTTATCCCCCTTGAGCAGGAGTCTGACAATGCGATCGCCAGCGGCCTCTTCTGACGGGAACTCTTCTTGAAAGTCGTAAACAAAGTCCTCGCAATAGTCCTGGTGCCCTGCTATCCAGCAAAGTTGCTGAGGATTTGGCGTGGCCGCTAACACCTCGACACGAAAATATGGATCATCAATTATTGCCATTCGCTAAACCTTCGAGAAAACAATTTGTTCAGGCTGATCTTGATACTTCCCAGCGCGATCGCCATACGTCACATCGCACGGATCGCCTTCAAGGAACAACGCCTGCACGATACCCTCACCCGCATAGATCCGGCAGTCGGAGGACGCTGAGTTTGATAACTCAACCGTCAAGTGACCAGTCCAGCCCGCCTCACCTGGGGTCAAGTTGGCAATGATGCCGTCCCTCGCGTAGGTAGACTTGCCGATAAACAGGCAAGTAATATTGCTTGGAATTTCCAGTCGCTCCATCACAACTCCCAAGCCGTAGGAATGGCCGGGGAGGATGAAAAACTCTTGATTGTACTCATCAGTGTGAAGCTCGGTAGCTTCCAGCATCCCTTGGTGAAATTGTTTTGGATCAACCACTTGACCGGGAACGTGGCGGAAGATCCGAAACTCCTTATTCGACAGCCGCAGGTCATAGCCATAGGAACTCAGGCCATAGGAAATGACCCTTCCCCGCTCGTCGGCTCTCACCAGCGAGGGGATGAAGGGTACAATCATTCCTGCTCCGGCCTGCTCTTTAATCCACTTGTCGTTTTTAATCATTTTTCTGCCTTCTGTCTAGCGATCGCTTTCCGCAAGTCCGATACTTTTACTAAGACGATGGTTCCGTCGTCGCCCGCACTGAGTACCTTGCCCCGTACACCCGGCACTACTTGGCAGGTTACTCCACTCCTGAAGCCTTTCACCATCAACTGAATTTGGGGTTCGGCTCCGAGGTTGGGCATCCTCTTATCGTTCCATCGTGTTTCGGCTGCATTGCACAGCCTTTCCAGTTCTTCTAGGTTCATACAAAGTCTCGGTAGGCGGAAGGCTCGACAGGCTCCTGACAGTTCAGGCTGCAATACTCGGACAGCTCGTGGTAGCAGACGGGGCAAACGCTTTGTGGGCATAAGGGTTCGGCAGCTCTTGCAATAGAGCCTCCTTCAGTCAGTTCTTGAACCATGCCAAAAATTGCCTCTTCTATTCGCCGGGATAGCCTATCTCTCATCACAGTGGTAAGGTCAGTCAAGACCCCATTTCCTACAAAGAGCATGACTTCACGCTGCTCTTGAGTCAAGAAAGAAGGCTCTACAGCGTTCTCTGGTGCAGCAAAAGCCTGCTCTTGAATGGTGCTAAAAATCGAATATCCCACTTGCCGAGCAACTTCATCTGTTATCGACTCTTCTTCTGGCGCAGTGCCCTTACCACGCCAGTCAGGGCAACTCCCTCCATCGCTCCATCCGTAAGGGTGAATGCCGCAGACTATGCGATCGCCTGGACGACCTAGGCCACAATAATCCTGGCAACCTTGACACAGAGCGGGTCTATCTTGATTCATCAGATTCCTTCCTTCCACTTTTTCAGGTTGCTTGGAGTTGACTTGGAACACCACCACTCGCCTTCTTCTTTGGTGAGCTTTTGCCAGAAAAACGAGGTAACATATGGTTCGTCCATCCCTCCTCCTGAGTCTGTCGCTACCACGCAATAGGAGGGCGATCGCCTTGCGGCCATGTCAGGTACGAACCGCTTACCAACTCTATTCCACGATGGTTCCTTTCCCCTCCACTGCATTGAGCAAGATGGGTAGGGCAACTCTTCTCGATCGTAAAGGCGGCAGCAGGCACCAATGATTCGCATCTCGTAACTGCCGCCGCATGAGAGGACGCGATCGCCAAGTTTAAGTGGCATATTTCTTCCACTTCTTGCCGTATCTAGCAATCTCCCGATCTATTTCGACTTTATCCTCTACCGTCGTCCGATATGGTTTGATTACCCCTGCCTTGTAGTTAATAGGCTCTCCCCGTCGCTCCCGAAGTGGGTACTGTTCGGTGTAGTCTCCCTGGCGCTCACTAGGAAGAAAGACGGTGCAGCCATTTACAACCTTAGAGAGCCGGACTGAAAGCGATCGCGCCCCTGGTTTGCGGTAGATACCCTTATCCTTGTCGCAACCATACTGAGCGATTAGAACCGTGGTCTTTTTCAGCATAAACAGTTTTAGGTCATAGAACCAACCCTTTGATTCTATGACCTAAAATAGCGCTACGTCAACTCTTTGGTAAATCAGGAATTAGGCACTTGTCAGAATCACAAGCAGCGGGTCCCTGATTCTCGTCTGTGCGATCGCCAGCCTCAGCATCCCTAGCAAGTAGGGCGGCATGGAAGTCTGTCGTCCGCTGCCTACTCTTAACGCCCTTCATTAGCTCCTCATACACTTCCCGATTGATTGGTTCAAAAGGGAGCCTGGGGTAGCTTTGAATGTCGTCGAATCGAGCGAGCAGAGCTGCGGAAATGTAGCCCTCGTCATCTTGAATCGCTTGGTAAATGCGATCGCCCAATGCCTCGATCTCATTCTCTCTCAGCTCGATGGTGGCGCTGGTGTTGTGGGTGGTGTAGTGCTTCTGCACCTGCATATAGAAGTCAAACTGCGCCAGTGCAGAGAACTTGCTGATGTCGATGGCGTCGGCACCGGGCAGGTCTGCCCACTCAACCTCGGTTGGGATTTCTACCAACCATGTCTTGACCCTTGGATCAAACGGGTCGTCGAGCAGCTTACCATTCTCGTCCTTGTCCTCCTGAGAGGGGATGATCGTGTAGCCGTAGTCAGTGCAGGCGATCGCTACAGGGTCGTAAGCACCCATCGTAATACGACGGATAAAACGCTGCGCTTTGGGTGGGTGCCAACCGGGGGAAGCCCCTGTCAGTAAGGATTTGCTGCCCGAAGGTTGGGTAGTTGTACAGCGGTTTGGTCGCTTCAAATCGTGGCGATCGCAGTAGTCCCATACCTTGAGATGGGCAGTCGTTCTCCACATCTTCAGGTACGCTTCTTCAACGTCGAGGTACATTTTTGCCACGTTGATTGACTCATCATCCTCACCACTCTCCTCGAAGTCAATGCCAAACAGCCCTGACAGATAGTAGAGGACATCTTCTGGCTTGTCGGGTTTGTGCGATCGCCATTCGGTTGGTCGGCCAGCTTCCCACCAGCGCAACCAGTCCACTCCGAAGAGGTTGACGAAGAAGTCAAATAGACCAGTAAACGAGACGCCAACGATGGGGTCTTCTGCCCTGGACTCTTTATATCTTTGGTCGGGGAACTGGTAGTGCAGTAGTGCGGCAACGGCGATCGCGCCCGCCTCAAACGCCTTCTTTTGCCCGTCCAAATCAAGGGGGTCTAGCATGTTCAGGTGAATCTCTGAGAGGTTGCACAAGAAGTTCTTACCCACGATCTCGCCGCACTGCCCTACGACCAAGGAGCTGGATAGGGTGAACGAATGAGTCTCTGGCACGGTGCAGCAGTAGACAGCAGGAGCGACATGAGAAAAGTCAACACCTGTGATTCTGCTCGACTTGTCCTTTTTCGTAAAACTGACGGTGCGATCGCTAAAAGACTTCAACCTTTCAAAATGCACAAGAGACGAGAGCTTGATAGAGCCTGCTTGAGTAATGAACATCCGATAGCTGTCTTGGCTATAGCAAACCCCGCCGCGATCGCCCCAATCCTTCAACCCTCCCTTGCGAACTGGTGTAATTTTCGATCGAATTCCAAAGCCTCTCAACAAAACGATGACGCCCTGAAGGAATGGCTCCGAAACAGACGTGAGCTGGTATCCAAAACTCTGCCGATTGTCAGTAATGCCGCCATCCGCATCAAACAGCCCAGCAATAAATTCAGTCTTGCAGTGGTCAGTCCAGTTATAGACTTCCACGGGGAATTCGTGCCTGTAGACAGTAACCCAAGGCAGCATCAATTCCTGCGATGCTGAATTGAGATTTAACAGCATTCCCGACTCCGACAGTCCGACGCGATCGCCCACAAGCGTTCCGTTGGAGGCGTGAACAAAGCGTTTTACCCCAATCTCCTGCTGAGAGGCAACCAGTCGATCGACGCAGACGCGCTTAGGCTCATAGACCTTGCAGGAAGTAACCTCCTCGCTATGAGTGCCATCACCAATCAAGAATCCCTTGAGGTAGGCACCCTTCGCCTCGACGGTTCCGCTAACGGACACGGCAGAAGACATTAGCTCCATTCCTGGCTCTAAGTCTTTCAGTGCCACGCGATCGCCATTCTTCAAGATGAATGTATGGTAAGGCGTTGCGGTGACGACTTCTCCAGAGTAGAGGCGAACATTGTAGACGGGCTGCTCGGTGGCAGTCACTCGGAAGTTGTCAATCTCAACCCAGCGATCGCCGTCATGAATCTCTACCGTCTTACCAACTAGGGACTCAATCGGAAAATGCCCCTCACGAGTCATTACCATTGTTCCAGGCGCAAAGCATGGGTTAAGTCCGTAGCGATCTTTAGCTTGAGCGCGGCGCTCGGCTTCTGGCGCGTATTGGATGGCACCCTCACCGGAATGGAACTGGCTCGACACTGCGTCGATACACTCCTCGCGAGATGGCTTGGTGTGGTAGACCCGTGTGTGGTTCGCCATCCGCAGCGCGTCTCGCTTAGGGTCGATCGCCCACTTACCATCAGGCAATTGCTGCCACAGGTTCGTCTTGAGAAGCGGAGCGTCCTTGTCGAACTGGCGCATCCCACTCGACCTTCGGACATTCCCTGCAACCACCACCAACGCAGACTCGTCGATGAGCAAGCAACACTCTTCCCCGGTGAGCTGCCGCCCGATCGCGCCATTAAGAATATCAGCGCAGCGGCCAAACAGCGCGGGCAACCTAATGGGATTGGATGTGCCACCAAAACCCTTCAGCTTCTCACCACTAGGACGAACATTGCCCAAGTCAATATCCAGCATTACAGCGCCGACGCTTGTGTTGGTAGCGATCGCGAACAGGGATTGGTAAGCCTCAACCCACCCCTCTCTAGAATCGCCGACAGTCAGTGCCCAGCGATCGCCCTCCACATGCTCAAGCGTGGTCGTCTCTGCCCGTAGACCTTTTGGGATACCGCCAACAGGGGCAATTTCACCAATCTCAATGCGAGTTGTAATTGGTGGCAGTTGACCAATGTACTTCTGCTCCAGAACAGCACCCGTACCGCAGCCCTGCATGGCTAAATTCATCATCAGACCGAAGGCATCCAGTGAATCAACTGTGGTGCTGGAGCAATTGAATGCTCCATAGAAGTTCTTGGGGTCTTTGATCCATTCCGTTCCACCCACCCACAGCCAGCGACCAGAAGGAAGTGTTTTTAACTGCATCTGCTGCGATCGCAACAGTTCAGCCTCTTCATTGGTCAAGTCACCCACCTCAACTAGCCCCTCGACTGTGCGATCGCACACATCAGGCCAGCTCTCTCTGAATCCATCGTTCCGTCGGCTGTACGTGCGAAAAAATACCGGGTTTGCACTCGGAGCGCTTTTGGGAAAGTCTGTCATTTGTCCTATTCGGTGATAAAGGTTGTAATTTGTCAGTTATTGGTGGTTAAACAGGCGCGATCGCACAAATTCCAGCGCTATCTTGCTAGTTTGACGCCACTTCTGTCGCTTTTTGAAGGAAAAACGCGCTATTAACGCGGTGCATATACACCCATTACCAAGATTAGATGGAGCGCAAAAGCTCCAGTAGAGACTGCAAGCAGGCACACCCGCACCCAGTCTTCGTTCATCGAGCCACCTTGCCGCCCTGAATACCAAAACATCTCCTTAGTCCTCTCCGCCACCCCGAAAATATAGGCAGCGGTCAAGAGCGCGATCGCCAGGTTAGTGAGTGGGTTCAACGATCAGTCCCTCCTACCACCTGAAGATATTTGGCCTTGGCTTCTGCTATGGATGCCTGAATTTCTTCGGGGCGCAGGTTGGTGGGCTGCTCAACCATCCATAAAAGCAGTTGCTCCATCATGAACGAGGGAGATATGCCTACCATAAAAGCCGCAGCTTCTATGCCTAGCTTTAACTCACCCACCACTGACCAATTGAGTTTGGTCACTGCTAAGTATCCTCGACGAGTTCTACCCTGCTTCTTTCTTTTCTGAGTTAATAGCATTAGCCCCTCCTCCTTTGATTCTATGACCTAAAATGGCGCTGTGTCAATCAGGTATCTCCACCAATGTACTTTACTTGACCCGAAATGCCACCAAGGAGGGCGATCGCGCATTCTATGTCCACAAATACTTGGCAGTTTGCATTCCATGACCTAGAATAGGAGAAGGCGGTAAAAACATTAAACCTCGGAAAAATATGCCTACTGTATCTCAACTCGTTAGTCAAAAAGCGTCTTTGCAGATGTCCTTGGTAAATCTGCAAAACAGGATCAACGCAAACCAGCAAGCAGGTAAGGACACGACTTTGCTCGCTGTTGAATTCAGGGTCACTGAGCGGCTACTGGAGTCTGTGCAGCAGCAACTTCCTCCAGGGCAATAGGCGATCGCGGTGCATCTACTACCAGCAAGCAATACTAATAAGGAAAACATGGTTAACTACACATTGCGAGTACGCGGGGGTTCTAGGTCTGACCTAGGAATTGAGTCTGAATCAGTCCCTCGCAAAGGCGAAACTGTTGTGTTTGACGGCGCTTATTTGGTTGTAACCGAAGTCTGTAACATTATTGAAATCAATGCCTTTGGCACTCCTTTGGCAAAAATCGTAGTGCTTTGCCAAGAAAGCTAATATTGCGATCGCATCTACCAGTAAACCTAACCAGTAAGTAAAACATGAAAAGTCAACCGAAAGACATTCGCACAATCTTGATAAAGCTAAAGCAAAAAGGCTGGCCTTTCCTGCTCCTGTCACTGGCTCCTATCCCTATCGTTATCGGTGCAAGCCTCTTTGCATCTGCCCAGCTATTCTGCTTGCTCTATTGGTGGATGACCGGAACCAGTTCTCAATGGTTCTTTGTTCTCATTGCAGGATTGGTTGCAAACTTGAACTTCTATCTCCTGGGCTATACCTTCTACAAGTTGGTGGGAGGCGATCGCAAATGAAAGATTACCTCGTCACCCTAATTTTTAAGGCTAATGGGTTTGCGGTTCTTTCGTCATTCCACCGCTTAGAGGATGAAAACGCAGCCTTAATCCAGGCCTTGATATCCTCTGGTCATTCAGCCAAGTCAATGACGTTCCAGTCGGTCGAAGAAGTGAATCCTGACTTCTGCGTCCTAAACAGTGACCACGATGCCATAGCCGACAAGAATGTAATCGCGATAAAGGTGGAGAGCGTAAAAGCTAGTCCCAATTTCGCTAAAGAACTAGCTGAACTTGCCAAGAAGTACAATCTCAATAACATTGTCGAAGCTCTGTTGTAGTAAAGGCGATCGCAATCGCATCTACCAGTCAAAAATACCAAACCCCAAAAAAAAAGACCATGCCCCTAACTAAAAGATTCCCGCTCAATCCCAAGATGGTCTTCTTCAAAACTAAGACACCACTCAAAGACGCCATCGAAGCGATCGCAAACAAGACCATTCCCTCATCCATTCCACTCGAAGGCATCTGCCAAGTAAGCGAGATGAGCAACAAGGATGCGATCGCATTGGTGCAGTGGTGTCACATCAACCCACGACCATGTTGGGCAACGGGTGCAGGCATGATTAGAGCGGCAGAGGCGATGGTCGAGACAGCTAAGGGTGTTGGGAATATCTAGAAGCAACCAGTAAGAGGATAGGCCGATGACTGAACCTCTATTGCCAGTAAGCAAACCAATAAAGGAAAACATGAGATACATATTGCGATCATGCGACGGCTCTCAACCCGACTTAGAGATTGAATCCGAACTAATCCTACTCCCTCGTGCAGGTGAAACCATTGCACTCAATGATGTCACCTGCCTCGTGGCCGAAGTTCGTCACGTTATCGACTCCTCTTTCGTTGGCGTCGTTGTGTTTTACGCAATCAAAGAGGAGAGTTGGCACCGTTCAATCAAAAAAGGATTTACCACAATGTCTCCAGTGCAAATCGGCCTGTGCGTACTCTCTTCTGTCATCATTGCTGGCAACCTAGCCCCTCTTGTCAAGGTGAACCCACTACTTGCTGGTGCTGCCGCTGGCGGGGTGACGGCGGGCTTACTATCAAGAAACCCCCGACCACCAGAAGACACCTTCGGACCAATGGATTAAATCCCAAAGGGTTTCCTTGGTTAAGTCAACGGACTACCGGGAGGACGGGATGGTGAGGGCGATCGCGTTTCAGGAGAAGGAATGCGATCGCTACCGGGGAAATGAGTAAACCAAAGGAGAATGGTAATGCCAAAATCAATCGCCCTTCTTGTATTGTCTGCATCCTGGACAGTCCACCTAGTTTTCTGGCCGATTGCTATCCACAACTCACAACAAGTTCCGATGGCCTGCGTCACAGCGCTACTGGCAGCTTCAACAGCTTCAGCAGCGCTCCTGCGATCATGGAGAAACTGGGATCGAAAAGCTATCAGCCTATTAGCTGAGTCCATTGACCATAAAATTGATTGGGCTAAAGAGCGCAGTCGATTTTATGAATGCAGCTTCCTTCTGTCAATAGGATCTGAAAAGCCTGAACACGAATACGAAATCCCATTACTTATTGGCATGATTCCATCACAATGGGCACTGGACAGATTAGTGGAAAGACTCTTTTCCGGTACTGCGTGGAGGCTTAAATGTTCGTCCATTCACCAACCTGCGACTTGGGGAGGTAGAGCTTTTTACACAATAAGTTGGGAAGCCGTCGATGACTTTGAGCCAGCATTTTAGGAGAAGGAATGCTGGCACCGGAGAAATGAGCCTACCAGCTAAGAATGCGATCGTCAGTCATCTTGAAGATAGCAAAGCGGGGGCAAGGGAACTAGCAAGGGTAATCCACTAGGGGAGTAAGGCTACTAATCCAGAATGCGATCGCCAACCGGGAAGGTAAGACTGCTAAGAATGCGATCGCCAACAAGAACCATGTTACGGTGTCAGCATTCTAGGAGAAGGAATGGGAAGGGGTGCGATCGCATTCTATACCCCAAAAGATTGGAGGGCGATCGGCTGATAGTTTTTAGTAACCCCCCCTAAGCCGATCGCCCTACCGGATCAGACCTAGGGTGAGTCTATGCCCTATCCCTAGTACTCACAGAGGCATAGGCGATCGCATGTAGGCTATTAATGCCCTGGTACGCCCTACTAATGCCCCTAGAGAGCGATCGCCGATAGTCTAGACAGTAAGCACAGTATACATTACTGGTTAATATCCAAAATCTCTTAGGAATGATCCGGGTATAGGCTAGCTAAGTAGTATACTGTAGTAAGCGAGAAACAAATAGAGAGGTTAGAGTTACAGACACAAGACGCGATCGCCCAAACTTCACACAGTCTTTATCGGATAAGGCGATCGCCTAGCAGTTAACATGGTATACTGTAGAAACAAGACACAAACAAGGAAACTAATGGACTATCCCAGTGTTGAGACGATATGCGATCGATTGAATGTTGGTAAGGCGATCGCATCACAGGTTAGGGGCATTATAGATGGTAGTACAGATCCTATGACTGTAGGGGTTAACGCGATCCTTAGCGTTAAGAATGGCAGTACAGATCCTTCGGACGAGAATACTGTAAAGCTCCTTGCTATTGACGAACTGCTAGGTTCTCAAGGTGTGGTAGGTTTTCCCTCAGCTAAGGGTGATGCTCGTTACTGTCGTAAGGCTGATCCTTATGCTCCTACTGTCATCTACTTTTCAAGCGATCGTAGTTTCTGTATCGGTGCTTATGCCTATCATCTAGTCTCAGATTAATTCAATAGGCGATCGCCCAAACTTCACACAGTCTTTATCGGATAAGGCGATCGCCCACTAGCTAAGATGGTATACTGTAGAAAAGCGAGGTTAGAACAAAGGAAACAACATGAAAACCGCTCTCACAGATATAGCTTTTAATGGTTACCTAGGCTTAGCCCTAGCCCTAGCTACGTTAGATGATGGTGAATCACTAGATACAGTTTATGGGGTTGAGAGCATTCACCCTAGCGCGATCGCTAGGTCAAAAGAAGATTGTTTGGCATTCGTTGAGCAAAACGAGATTGTCATTGATCATCTAATCAAGAATGAACATTGGTCGTTAGACAATATCATGGCAGACTTCTTGATGGTTAGATCTGGAACAGGTAGCAGTTTTA
>Ga0335394_10000876_pt1 | contig 33168 bp, 27 predicted proteins | sample MAT03_FD_205741 | JGI IMG/M metagenome (GOLD analysis project Ga0335394, IMG submission 205741) | Freshwater microbial communities from Lake Fryxell liftoff mats and glacier meltwater in Antarctica - MAT-03 (spades assembly) (version 2) ...
CTCCGTCGAGGATGCTCCCCTGCGGTCCTCACCGTCGCCTTGCCCTCCGGGCGCCTCGACCGCGATCATCGATCGACTTGTCCACTCGCGGGCCCTAAGTACAAGACCTACGACGCGCGCGTCGGTCGACCGTTCTGGGTCCACGACCTCGAGCACGGCGCGATCGTCGTGGCCTACAACTGCTCAAACGGCTGCGCCGACGAGGTCGCCGCGCTGACCGGGTTCCTGGCGGCGCGCCCGGCCGATCCGCTGTGTCTTGCCGCGGTGCGCAATCGTTTCGTCGTGACGCCCGATCCCGAGCTCGACGTGCGGTTCGCGGCCAGCGCGTGGGGCTTCGCGCTCAAGTCGAGCTGCTTCGATCTGCCCGCGCTCGGCGCGTTCATCGACCAGCATTACGGCCACGGGCCCGAGAATCTGTGCGGCGATGGCGTCGACGTGCTCGACCCGGCCGCTGGCTTTCCGGCCAATTGCCCTTGATCGTCCGGGTGATCGATTTTTTGGGTTGCCAACTAACATCGTGAGTAGTATGGTCGACTCAATCATCGACGACGAACTCGGCTCTCACCGGGATGTCCTGTTTCCAGGGATGTCTCGCATTGGCCAGGAGGCTCTCGACTGAACAGCACGCGTCACGTCACGTCACGACGAAAGCGAGCGATACGCCGTTGCCGGCGTAGACAACACAGGTCCTCGACTCCGTCAGGACCACGTCATGGGTCGTGTCCCAAGGCGCGTCGCGCAGACTGATCTGGTCTGGCGATCAAAAGCACGTCAGTATCGCTCGGCACGAGAGAGACACACGTAAGAGACGGGCAGTTGTATTCGCGAAGGGAATCGAAGTCACTCGAGTCCAGGTAACAAAAAGCGAAAGCGACGAGAGAAGGCGGGCGTCCCCCCGCCTTCTCGCCTTTTCGGAAACAGACTCGGCGTCGCAGGATCGGCGAGAGCCAGCGCCTCGACCGAGCGCACCCGAGGCGCTCGTGGGAGGATGCACGCATGCCGAGGGATCCGGGAGTGTCGTATGCGTCGGAGACGCGGCAGCTCGTGCGCCAGGATCGGCTGTCGAGCGGGCGCGGCGGCGGGCCGCCGGGCTTGCTGGTGATCGCGCTGGTCGTGCTCATCGCGGGCGCGGTCGGGTTCGTGCTGATGCGGTAGCAAAGCCGTGCACGGCGTGCACGGCGCGTGCGCGAGCGAGGCGTGTCCGGGGATGGCCGGATCTCGGACGAGTCTGGCCGGGTTTCGGACAGCCGGACACGACGACCGCGGACTTGCGCGAGGTTGCGCCCGGCACGACCGCTGCAATGCGGCGTGGGCATGATGATCCAGGCGTGGGGACAGCGCGTCGTCGAGGCGCAGACAATGGTCACAGTGCAGATTCTGGGTGCCGCGTACGCGCGCGTCGCGTTCGGCGAGGAGCGACGTCGCTGGGACGCCAGCGTGCCGTGCCACGACTGCAACGCGGCGAAAGGCCAGCTCCACGTGCTGGGCTGCGATGTCGAGGAGTGTCCCAAGTGCGCCAGTCACCTTGTCACGTGCGACTGCACCAACGCCGAACCCGCGGACGACGACGACGATGCCTCCGAGCGCGACGACGCGGACCCGTGAGCGGCGGATATCGCCAGCAGAATCCTGTGCTTGTGACGCGGCGTCGAGCGTGTAAGGCTCGGCGGCATGCGTGGTCGGCGTTTCACGATCCTCGAGGCGTCCCATGATCGGTGAAACTGCGGGCAGCTATCGCATCGTCAGCAAGCTCAGCGAAGGCGGCATGGGCGCGGTCTACCGCGCCGAGCACATCTTGCTGGGCAAGGCGGCGGCCGTGAAGGTGCTCTTGCCCGAGCTGTCGCACAACCGCGACATCGTCGCGCGATTCTTCAACGAGGCGAAGGCCGCGACCGCGGTGCGCCATCCCGGCATCGTCGAGATCTTCGACTTTGGCTACCTGCCCAGCGGCATGGCGTACCTGGTGATGGAGCTGCTCGACGGCGAGACCCTGGCTAGCCGCATCAAGCGGGTCGGGCGCCTCAGCGAGCCCGAGGCATGCGGGTTGGTGCGGGTGGTGACGACGGCCCTGGTCGCGGCTCACGGCCAGGGCATCGTCCATCGCGACCTCAAGCCCGACAACATCTTCCTCGTACCCGACGCCGAGATGGCCAGCGGCGAGCGACCCAAGCTCCTCGACTTTGGCATCGCCAAGCTGGGTGGTACCGGCACGCCCAGCGCGTCGATGACCCGGACCGGCGCGGTGCTCGGGACGCCGACGTACATGTCGCCCGAGCAGTGTCGGGGCATGGGCGAGGTCGATCATCGCGCCGATCTCTACGCGCTGGGCTGCATCCTCTACGAGCTGGTCACCGGCCGGCCGCCCTTCGTGTCCGACGCGCCGGGCGATCTGATCGCGGCGCATATCGTGAGCGCGCCCGAGCCGCCGAGCCGCCACGCGCCGATAAGCCCGGAGCTCGAGGCGATCATCTTGCGGCTCCTCGCCAAGCGCGCCGACGATCGCTTCAGCAGCGCGGCCGAGCTGGTCTCGATGCTGGCGCCGCTGTGCGCGTACACCGTCGGCCGGACGCCGCCGCCATACGGCTCGGTCGTGCATTCGACCGGCCCCCACACGCCGTACCGGCAGCACCAGCCGACGCCGGCGCCGCCGAGCTCGTATCCCGGGGTCCCGCCCGGCTCGTATCCAGGTGCCACGCCGGGCTCGTATCCGGGGCTGCGCACCGACGCACCGACGCAGATTGCCGGTGCCGCGCAGACCTTCACCACCCTGGGCGCCGCGGTCGGCCAGGCCGAAGCCCCGCCCCGTCGGCGCGGTGCGCTCACCGGCGGGATCGCCGCGGCGGTCGCCGCCATCGGCGTGGCTGCGGTGCTGATAGTCGGCGGCGGCGGCGGCAAGGACACGCCGGCGCCGCCCGCGCCACCGCCAGGGCAGCCCGCCGCGGTCCCGCCGACGGAGAAGCCGGCGGACCCGCCCCCGATCGCCGACGCGCCGCCGACAGAGAAGCCGGCCGACTCGCCGCCGATCGCCGACGCGCCGCCGACAGAGAAGCCGGCCGACCCGCCGCCGATCGCCGACGCGCCGCCGATTGCGGACGTGCGGACCGGCTCGGGAGCTGGCTCCAGTCGCAAGACCGGTCGCCGCACCGGCAAGAAGCCGGGCACGGGCTCGGGGAGCGGGACCGGCGCCAAACCTGGCACAGGCTCGAGCTCGTCATCACCGGTCTTCGATGACATCTGACTGCGTTCACGGGGAGCCGCCATGTCTGGTCTGATTCGCATCTGCACCTTCAGCGCGGTGCTGTTCGCGGCTGCCGTCGCGCAGGCTCAGCCCGCGCCGACGCCGAGCCCGGGCGACCTCGAGCGCGGCAAGTCCGAGGCGCGCGCGCTGGTGCGCGAAGGCGTGCGGCTCCTCGAGGCCAAGGACTACGCCGGCGCGCGCGACCTGTTCACCTCGGCGTACGCGAAGTACCCGAGCGCCAAGATCCTCATCAACCTGGGGACGACCCACAAGGACATGGTCGAGCCGGTCGCGGCCGCGAACTACAACCAGTTGTACCTGGTCGACCCCGAGGCCGATCCGGCGCGCGCGGCCGAGATCACCGCGATTATCTCGAGCCTCGACGCCAAGGTCGGAAAGTTGACCCTGGCGCTCACGCCGCGCGACGCCGAGATCCAGGTCGGCGACGGGCCGTGGATCTCCGCCGTCCGGGCGCGGCCGTGCCGATCGGGCTCGCGCTCCTGGCGCTCGTCGGGCTCACCCGGCGTCGCCGCGTCCGGGTCGGTTGACCACCGGCCCGCGCCACCCGACCAGCACCGGTCGCGTGGCTACGCGCCGAGCAGCTCTCGGTACCAGGTGATCGCGCGGGCCAAGCCGTCCTTCATGCCGAAGCGGGGCTTCCATCCGCCGAGCAGGCGGTTGGCCTTCGCGCTCGACAGGAATTGCTCGGGGATCTCGTTGGACGCCTCGCTTTGGATGACCGGCGCGAGGTCGGTGCGGCCGCAGGCCTCGAGGATCCGGTCGACCATCGCGATGACGTTGAGCGGGATGTCGTCGGAGAAGTTGAAGGCCTGCCCGACGATCTCGGGGCGGTCCATGTTCTCCGCCAGCTCGAGGTACGCCGCCACCGCGTCCTCGACGTAGAAGTAGTCGCGCACGAAGGTGCCGTCGCTGCGCACCAGCGGGCGCTCGCCGCGCAGGGCGCTGCGGATCGTGCCCGGCACCAGGCGGTTCCAGTTGAGATCGCCGGCGCCGTAGAGGTTGCCGCAGCGGGTGACGCACGCTGGTACGCCAAAGGCCTGGTGATACGACTGCGTGATCAGATCCGTGCAGCTCTTCGAGCAGTCGTAGGGGAAGCGACCGGCCAGCGGCGCGTCCTCGTCGTAGGGCAACACCGGCTGCGCGCCGTAGGCCTTGTCCGACGACGCCACCACGACCCGCTTCACCTTCTTGCCGTTGCGGCGGGCCGCCTCGAGCAAGTTGTAGGTGCCGCGGACGTTGGCCTCGAAGGTGGCCAGCGGGTTGCGGTTCGCGGTGCCGACGATGGTCTGCGCGCCGAGGTGAAACACCGACTCGATCTCGTACTCGTTGAGCGCGCGCTCCAGCAGCGGGTAGTCCTCGAGCTGGCCGCGGACGATCGCGACCTTGTGCTCGAGGCCGAGCCGGTGGAAGTGGCTCTGCGAGACCGCGTCGCGCACCAAGCACACCACGTTGGCGCCGCCCGCGACCAGCTCGCGCGTGAGGTGCGAGCCGAGCAGGCCGGTGGCGCCGGTGACGAAGACCGGGCGATCAGTCCAGAACGCCATTACCAGGTCCTCCACGGCGGGTTGCCGTTGTTCCAGGCGTCCTCGAGGCGCACCAGATCGCGGTAGGTGTCCATGCACTGCCAGAAGCCATGGTGGGGATGGATCATCAGCTCGCCGTCGGCGGCCGCGCGCTCGAGGGGCACGCGCTCGAGGATGCAGCTGTCGTCGTCCTCGACGTACTTGAGGAACTCGCGGTTGAAGACGAAGAAGCCGCCGTTGATGTAGCCCTCGGCCACGTTGGGCTTCTCGCTGAACTTGTCGACGCGCGAGCCCTCGACGACCAGCTCGCCGAAGCGGCTGGGCGGACGCACGCCGGTCACCGTCGCGAGCTTGCCGTGCGCCTGGTGGAACGCCACCGACGCCGGCACGTCGACATCCGACAGGCCGTCGCCGTAGGTGAGCAGGAACTGCTTGGCGTCGCCGAGGTAGCGCTCGACGCGCTTGAGGCGCGCGCCGGTCATCGCGTCGAGGCCGGTGTCGACGCAGGTGACCTTCCAGTCGCGGGTCGACGCGCCGTGATAGTGGATGCGACCCGGCGCCGACAGGTCGACCGTGAAGTCCGACTCCATCGCCGCGAAGTCGACGAAGTAGCGCTTGATGACGTCGGCCTTGTAGCCGAGGCACAAGATGAAGTCCTTGAAGCCGTGGCCGGCGTAGAAGCTCATGATGTGCCAGAGGATCGGGTGCTCGACGACCTCGATCATGGGCTTGGGCTTGGTCTCGGTCTGCTCGCGGAAGCGCGTGCCGCGACCGCCGCACAGGATGACGACAGGGATGCTCATGCGGGGCCTTTCATAACAGCTCTCGATACACGGCGGAAAGATCGCGGACGTGCGCTGCGATCGAGTATTCGGCCGCCATCTTGACGCGGCCGGCGGCCCCCAAGGCGTCGCGCCGCGCCGGATCGCCGGCCAGCGCGAGCAGGTGCGCAGCCAGGCCCGCGACGTCGCGCTCGTCGGAGAGGAGCCCGGTCGCGCCATCGTCGACCTGCTCGGGGATGCCAGCGTGGCGGGTCGCGACCACGGGCAGGCCGGCCGCCGAGCCCTCGCAGATCACCGTTGGCGTGCCTTCCTGATCGCCGTCGCTCGCGGTCCGGCTCGGCACCAGCAAGATGTCGGCCTCGGCCATCGCGCCGACGACGCGGGTCGACGGATCGGGCCACGCCACGTCGAGCCCGAGCGACGCTGCTAGCTGCTGCAGCTCGACGAGCCCGGGCGCGCCGGTGCCGAGCACGACGACACGCAGGTCGGCGCCTTGGTCGCGCGCGGCCGCGCACGCGCGCAGGCCGTCGTCGAAGCCCTTCTTTTCGACCTCGCGGCCGACCATCAGCACCGTCGTCGGCCCGGTGCGCATGGGCCGGGCGCCTCCGAAGCGGGCCAGGTCGACGCCGAGCCGCACGATGCGGATCTTCTCGGCCGGACAGCCCTGGTCGACCAGCCGGTCGCGCATCTGTCCCGACAGCGCGCAGAAACGATCGCCGCGCCGAAACAGCCGGCGCCACAACAGGTTGTAGTGCCAGAACGCCGGCTCGAGCCGCGCCCAGCTCGAGCGGAGCGTGACGTCCTGGCCGTAGAAGCTCGTCACCAGCGGCAACCCGAGGCGTGACGCCGCGAACAGCCCGTGCACGCCGGTGTAGCCGAAGTGCGCGTGCAAGAGGTTCACGCCGCGGGCCCAGCGGAAGAACCTCGGCGACCACGTCGTGGTCCGGTACAGCAGCGCCTCGAGCGTGCCGCCGCGCACCCGGTCGAGCGACGTGACCCGGTCGACCGGGAACTTTTGCTCGCTCCGGCGGCGCAGGGCGAACACGTCGACGTCGAGGTCGCCCAGCTCGGGCAACGCGCGGAGGCTGTTCCAGATGAACGTCTCCGAGGGCGGCAAGAAGTTGTGGCGGAGGAAGCCGATGACCGGACGCGACATCGCGAGCTGCGGCGGTATCACGGCCGCGACGGAGGCCGCAAGCCGGTGGTCGGTGGCGGCCTGGCCGCTGGCCGCACAGGTCGCCGTCGCCGTGGTGGTCGGCGATCTTCTGGTGTACCGCTGGCATCGGACCTGCCACGAGGTGCCGGTCCTGTGGCGTTTCCAAGCCGTGCACCACACCAGCCAATCGCTCGACTGGCTGGCGGCCCATCGCGAGCACCCGCTCGACGCCGTCACCACCCGCTCGTGCAAGAACCTGCCCGCGATGGTGCTGGCGCTGTCGCTGCGCGAGGTCGGTGCGGTGGTCGCGCTGCGCGGTGCGTGGGGGGGGTGTTCATCCATTCCCACGTCCGACTCGACGTCGGCTGGCTGCGCTGCGTCCTGGGGGCGCCCTCGCTCCATCGGCACCACCACACGTGCGACGTTGCGCGGACCGCAAATTTCGCGAATCTGGCCCCCTGGATCGACGTCGTCTTTGCCACCTCCGCGCGCCCGATCGGCCCTGAAACCAACGCGTTGGGGGTCTCGGAGCACGGTCCCGAGGGCTCAGCTGGAGCTCCTGGCGTGGCGCTTCCAGAGTCGAAGTGACCGAGATCATTACGGCCCGCCGAACGTTGCCGAGGCTCAGTTGCCTATGTCAGTCCCGTAGGGCAGGGTGCGCGAATGGAAAACGCCGACAACACCGAGCCCTCGAACGAGCAGTCCTCCGCGCCCACCACCCCCGGCACGGCGCGTTACGCCGAGCTGAAGGCGCTGGTCGCCGCGATGGAGGCCGACTTCACCAAGTTCTTCACTGACGGCAACAAGGCCGCCGGTACCCGCGTCCGCGGTGCGATGCAGGAGCTCAAGAACTTCGCCCAGCAGGTCCGCACCGAGGTCCAGTCGATCAAGAACGGCGCGGCCTGATCAGTACCGGACGGCCGCGAACTGCGCGATGCATTGGATCGCGTCGCGGTCGTAGAACTGGGACTGGTCGCAGTAGTTGATGATCTCGGTCGGCTCCCGATCGAGGGTCGTCACCGCGGCCAAGCACTGGAGGGCGTCGGCGTCGTAGAACATCGCGCCATCGCAGGCGGCGACGGCCGTCGGCGTGACCCGGCGTTGCGTCACCGCGGTAGCGATGCAGGTCTGAGCGTCGGCGTCGTAGAACATGGCCCGGTCGCAGGCCGCGATGACGGGCGAGACGTCGCGGCGGGCCCACAGCGCGCTGCCGAGGCAGGTCATCACGTCGGCGTCGTAGAACATGGCGCGATCGCAGGCGGCGATGACGCCGGTCGCGTCGAAGTTGGCGGCCAGCGAGGCGCGCACGCACAGGTCGGCGTCCTTGCCGTAAAAGAAGGCGGACTGGCAGGCCGCCGAGATCGCCGCGAAGTCGACACGCGGGCGATGGTCGCGGCCGGGCCCTGGGCCGTCGGGGCGGTGGTCGCGATCGGGGCCGCGGTGGGCAGGGTCGCGGCCGCGGTCACGGTCACGGTCACGGTCACGGTCACGGTCACGGTCACGGTCACGGTCACGGTCACGGTCACGGTCATGGCCGCGGTCACGGTCACGGTCATGGCCGCGGTCGTCGCGTCGTCGTCGGTCGGCCGCCGCGGGGTTGCTGAGGCCGGCGAGGAGGAGGGCGCCGAGGGCGAGGGCGAGCAGGCGGGGCATGGTGCTGCGACGCTTCGGTCGCGCGGGTATTCACGGGGTAGCGCGAGGACGCCGGCCGGCGATCGGCCGCGCCGAGCCGGCGCCGCTGTCCGGCTTCCGGCCTCAGGTGTCCGGGTGCCCGGACATGCTGTCCGGATTCCGGACAGGCCGCGCGTGGCGTCGCGGGTTTGGCGGTGGCACGGCGGATGCTGCGGCCTGGCTGCGGAGGACGCCATGCTGAGATTCGCGAAGGTCGAGGTCGCCGAGGGTGACGATGTGCTGGTGCCGATCCGGCCGCTGCGTCGGGTCGAGGTCGAGGCGCTGATCGAGCTCGGGCTCTTCGACGGCGAACGGCTCGAGCTGCTCGATGGGTCGCTGGTCGCGCTGCGGCCGTCGATGAACCTGCATACCATCGTGTCGGCGCGGGTCGCCGCGATGCTGGCGGCGCAGCTCGGGCCGGCCTGGACGGTGCTGCAGCACAGCTACCTGCCGCTCGACGAGCTGTCGATGCCCGCGCCCGACGTGGTCGTGGTGCCGGTGCCCCGCTTGCCGGAACGCGCCGGCCACGCGCGGCGCCATCGCGCCTCGCCATCCCGCCCAGCGCCCCTGGTCATCGAGGTGTCCGACTTCACCTTTCACAACGACTCGATCGTGAAGGCCCGGCTCTATGCGGAGGCAGAGATCGCCACCTACTGGCTGGTCGATCTCGTGCATCGCGCGGTCCGCGTCCATGAGCGCCCGGTCGATGGCCAATACACCACCGTGGAGGAATGCGGGATGGCGGCGGTGCTCACCGCTGATGGGTTGCCTGCGGTCGCGCTGCCAGTCGGTGAGATCCTGGCGCGCCCCTGACGAAACCGCCCAATCGCGTCGGATTGTCGCAGCCGATCCTTCTGGCCAGCGGCATCGGGTGGATTGACAGGGCGGGTAGCCGCACCGTATAAGCGCCCCGCGTCGAGGCAATGCGCCAAGACGCAAGGACAATCAAGAGGTTGCAATGAATCCGACGGCACTGCTTTCGGTCGCCGCAGGGAACGTTCCGCTGATCGATATCGACTTGACGGTGTTGATCCAGCTCGCGCTGTTCGGCGTGATGTTCTTCGCCGCCAACAAGCTCCTGTTTCAGCCATACCTCAAGCTGCGCGAGAAACGCATCGCCGGCATCGACGGTGCGCGTAGCGAAGCCGAGCGCATGAGCGCTGAGGCTGACGGCAAGCTCGCGGACTACGAGACCAAGCTCGCGTCTGCACGCGCCAAGGCTGGCGAGGAGCAGCGCAAGATCCGCGCGGAGGCCTCGGCCCACGAGCGCGAGGTCACCGACGAGGCCCGCGCGACCGCCCAGAAGGCTCTCGACGAGGCGTCCGCCATCGTGCGCCGCGACACCACCGCCGCTCGCGCTGAGCTGGTACCGCAGTCGCAGCTCATCGCGCGCCGCATGGCCAAGCAGCTGCTCGGCCGGGAGATCGCGTGATGTCGACCTCGAAGCCTTCGACCCGCGTCCGGCTCGCCCGGGCGTTCGCGTTTACCGCCGCCCTGATCGGCGCGCCGGTGCTCGCCTCGGCGCAGCACGGCGTCGAGGTGAATGACGAGCCCCACGAGGCAGGGCGCGCCGGAGAGGCCGCCCACGAGGGTGGCGAGCACGCCAGCGCTCACGAAGATCCCACCAAGGACTTCAACTACTTCAAGCTGCACTACGGCAAGGACGCCAAGGGCGGCCCGATGGGCGACGGCAAGCTGGGCGACGAGCCCTTGCTGCCGGGCCACGAAGAGGAGCCGATGAGCGCCCCCTTCGCGGCGATGCTCATCAACTTCGGCATCCTCCTCGTCATCCTCGCCAAATACGGTGGTCCGGTCGGTCGCAAGATCGCCGAGACCCGCTCGGACGAGATCAAGAACGCCCTCGACGAAGCCGCCAAGCTGCGCAAGCAGGCCCAGGCCAAGCTCGAGGAGTACACCGCCAAGCTCGCCGCCTCCGAGGCCGAGATGGACGCGATGCTCAAGGGCATGCGCTCGGACGCCGAGGCCGACAAGAAGCGCATCCTCGCCAACGCCGAGACCCAGGCCGCTGCGGTCAAGCGAGACGCCGAGCTGCGCATCGCCGCCGAGATCGCGCGCGCCCGCATCGAGCTGTCGCGCGAGGTCGCCACCGCCGCGGCCGTCGTCGCCGAGAAGCTCCTGCGCGAGAAGACCAACGCCAGCGACCAGGCCAGCCTGGTCGACGCCTTCATCCGCGACGTCGAGGCCGCTGCCGGCACCGCCGGTCGCGCTGGAAAGGGAGCCTGAAGATGCTCGCTGGAAGCCTCTCGCGCCGCTACGCGCGCGCCATCGTGGAGCTCGCGACCGAAGGGAAGAACGCGGGGGCCGCGAGCATCCTCGACAAGGTCGGCGCCGATCTGCGCGGCCTGGCTGCCGCGTACAAGACCTCGCCGGCGCTCGCCGACGTGCTCAGCAACGCGTCGTTCCCCAGGGCCCAGCGCCGCGCCGTAGTCGACGACCTGCTCACGCGCCTGGGCGCACAGCCGGTGAGCAAGACCTTCCTCAACCTGCTCCTCGACAAGGAGCGCTTGGTCATCGTGCCCGGCATCTCGCGAGAGATCGACGCGATGATCGAGGCACGGGCCGGGCGCGTGCAAGCCGAGGTCACCTCCGCCACCGTGCTCACGCCGGCGCAGCTCACGCAGCTCACCGCCACGCTCGAGAAGCTCTCGGGCAAGAAGGTGATCATCGCCAAGAAGGAGGACCCTGCGCTCCTCGGTGGCGTGGTCGCCAAGGTCGGCGACGTCGTCTACGACGGCAGCCTGCGTACCCAGCTCCGCGTCCTGCGCGAGCAGCTCGCCAAGTAAGCCTCTTTCAGCTTTCTCCAAAGCACCGCCAGAGAGCCAAGGAACCCGCCATGGACATCCGCGCCGCCGAGATCAGCGACATCATCAAGAAGCAGATCGAGAACTACGACAAGAAGGTCCAGGTCACCGAGACCGGCACCGTCTTGACCGCGGGCGACGGCATCGCGCGCGTCTACGGCCTGGCCGGCGCGCTCGCCGGCGAGCTCCTCGAGTTCGAGAGCAGCTCCGGTGGCGCGAAGGTCCAGGGCATGGTCCTCAACCTCGAGGAGGACAACGTCGGCGTAGCTATCCTCGGCCGGTTCGAAGGCATCAAGGAAGGCGACACGGTGCGCCGCACCGGCCGCATCGTCGAGGTCCCGGTCGGCGAGGAGCTGATCGGCCGCGTCGTGAACGCGACCGGCGTCGCGATCGATGGCGGCAAGCCGATCGTGGGGACCTACACCCGCAAGGTCGAGATCAAGGCGCCGGGCATCATCCAGCGCAAGTCGGTCCACGAGCCCATGCAGACCGGCATCAAGGCGATCGACTCGATGATCCCGATCGGTCGCGGTCAGCGCGAGCTGATCATCGGCGACCGCGGCACCGGCAAGACCGCCATCGCGATCGATACGATCATCAACCAGAAGGGGCAGAACATGTTCTGCTTCTACGTCGCCATCGGCCAGAAGCAGTCGACGGTGGCGTCGGTCGTCGACCGCCTCACCAAGGCCGGCGCGATGGAGTACACGACCGTCGTGGTCGCTGGCGCCTCCGAGCCCGCGCCGCTTCAGTTCATCGCGCCGTACGCCGGCGTCACGATGGCCGAGTACTTTCGCGACTCGGGACGCCACGCCCTGATCGTCTACGACGACCTCTCCAAGCAGGCCGTGGCCTACCGCCAGATGTCGCTGCTCCTGCGCCGCCCGCCGGGCCGCGAGGCGTACCCCGGCGACGTCTTCTACCTCCACAGCCGCCTCCTCGAGCGCGCCGCCAAGATGTCCGACGCCATGGGCGGCGGCTCGCTGACCGCGCTGCCCATCATCGAGACCCAGGCCGGCGACGTCTCGGCGTACATCCCGACCAACGTGATCTCGATCACCGACGGCCAGATCTTCCTCGAGGCCGACCTGTTCTACTCGGGCATCCGGCCCGCCGTGAACGTCGGCATCTCGGTGTCGCGCGTCGGTGGCGCCGCTCAGACCAAGGCGATGAAGCAGGTCGCCGGTCGCCTCCGCCTCGAGCTGGCGTCGTACCGCGAGAAGGCAGCCTTCGCGCAGTTCGGCTCGGACCTCGACAAGGCGACGCTTCAGCAGTTGCAGCGCGGGGAGCGCATGACCGAGCTCCTCAAGCAGAGCCAGTATTCGCCGCTGTCGATGGAGGAGCAGGTCCTGGTGATCTACGCCGGCACCAACGGCTTCGTCGACGAGCTGCCCCTGGCGTCGCTCGGCCGCTACGAGAGCGAGCTACTCTCCTTCATCAAGTCGCGCAAGTCGTCGCTCATCGAGGGCATCCGCACCTCGGGCAAGCTCGACACCGACGCCGCCAAGGAAGCGCTCACCGAGTTCGGTAAGCAGTTCTCGGCGGAGGCGAAGAAGGCCTGAGATGCCCTCGCTGAAGGCCATCCGCAATCGCATCGGGTCGGTCAAGAACTCCCGCAAGATCACGCGCGCCATGAAGATGGTCGCGGCGTCCAAGCTCCGCCGGGCCCAGGACGCGATCATCGCGGCGCGGCCCTACGCGTCCGCGCTGTCGACGGTGGTGCGCGACCTGTCCGCAGTCGCGGGCACCGACGCTCACCCGCTGTTCGAGGTCCGCGACGGCAAGAAGGTCACGGTCGTCACGTTCACGAGCGATCGTGGCCTCGCTGGCGCGTTCAACACGAACATCATCAAGCGGACCGAGGCGTTCGTGCGCAACGATCTGGCCGGGTACGACGTCGGCCTGCGCCTGATCGGTAAGAAGGCCAACCAGTACTTCGTGCGCCGCAACGCGAACATCGTGAGCTACGACGCTGCGCCAGCCGGCCCGACCGCGCTGCAGGTCGCCGGCGACGCTGCCAGCCGCATCATCGACGACTTCCTCACCGGGAAGGTCGATCGCGTCTACGTGATCTACAACGAGTTCGGCAGCGCGATCTCGCAGACCACGGTCGTGAAGCAGGTCTTGCCGGTGGTTGCCGAAACTGCCGTCGCCAAGGGCAACAAGCCGGCGGCGGCCGCGTCGGGACCCGCGCCGGGACCCGCGCCGGACTACATCTACGAGCCCGGCAAGGCCGAGCTCCTGGCCCGGTTGGTGCCGCTCTACGTGCAGATCGGTCTGTACCGCGCCGCGCTCGAGTCCATCGCCGGCGAGTTCGGCGCGCGCATGAGCGCGATGGAAAGCGCCACCAAGAATGCCGGCGAGATGATCAACAGGCTGACGCTCCAGTACAACCGGGCCCGCCAGGCCTCGATCACCAAGGAGCTGCTCGAGATCATCGGCGGCGCCGAGGCCCTGAAAGGCTGAAGAGAGAACACCATGGCCACCACCGACTACTCCCCCAACTCGCTTGGCCGCGTCGTCCAGGTCATCGGTCCCGTCGTCGACGTCACGTTCGACTCGGCGGAGCTGCCCGAGATCAACACCGCGCTGCTGGTGACGAACCCGTCGATCGACGACCGGCCCGACAACCTGACCGTCGAGGTGTCTCAGCACCTCGGTGAGAACACCGTCCGCTGCGTCGCGATGGACTCGACCGACGGCCTGGTCCGCGGCGCCACGGTGAAGAACACCGGCGCCCCGATCTCGATGCCGGTCGGCGCCGGCGTCTTGGGCCGGATCCTCAACGTCCTGGGCGCGCCCATCGACGAGGCCGGCCCGGTCCAGTTCACCGAGACCCGCCCGATCCATCGCGCGGCGCCGAACTTCACCGACCAGTCGGTGACCGTGGAGATGTTCGAGACCGGCATCAAGGTCATCGACCTCCTCGCGCCCTATCGTCGCGGCGGCAAGATCGGCCTGTTCGGCGGCGCCGGCGTCGGCAAGACCGTGCTCATCCAGGAGCTCATCAACAACGTCGCGAAGAAGTCGGGGTCCTACTCGGTCTTCGCCGGCGTCGGTGAGCGTACCCGCGAGGGCAACGACCTCTACCACGAGCTCAACGAGGCCAAGCTGTTCGACGGATCGTCGGTGCTCTCGAAGACCGCGATGGTGTTCGGCCAGATGAACGAGCCGCCCGGCGCGCGCCAGCGGGTCGCGCTGTCGGCCCTCACGATCGCGGAGTACTTCCGCGACGTCGAGAAGCAGGACCTGCTCCTGTTCGTCGACAACATCTTCCGCTTCACCCAGGCCGGCTCGGAAGTGTCGGCGCTCCTGGGCCGCATCCCGTCGGCCGTCGGTTACCAGCCGACCTTGTCGACCGAGATGGGCGGTCTCCAGGAGCGCATCACCTCGACCAAGGACGGCTCGATCACCTCGGTGCAGGCCATCTACGTGCCGGCCGACGATCTCACCGACCCGGCGCCGGCGACGGCGTTCGCCCACCTCGACGCGACGACGACGCTCAACCGCGCGATCACCGAGAAGGGCATCTATCCAGCCGTGGATCCGCTCGACTCGACGTCGACGATCCTCACGCCCGCGGTGGTCGGCGAGCGGCACTACAAGGTCGCCCGCGAGGTCCAGCGCTTGCTCCAGCGCTACAAGGACCTCCAGGACATCATCGCGATCCTCGGCATGGACGAGCTGTCGGAAGACGACAAGCAGACGGTGTCGCGCGCCCGCAAGATCGAGCGCTTCATGGGCCAGCCGTTCCACGTCGCCGAGACCTTCACCGGCCTCAAGGGCATCTTCGTGTCGCGCGAGGACACGGTCCGCTCGTTCGAAGAGGTGCTGGCCGGCAAGTGCGATGACCTCCCCGAGCAGGCGTTCGCCATGACCGGCACCATCGACGACGTCCGCGCCGCGGCCGCCGAGATGGCGAAGAAGAGCAACTGATGAGCTCGCTGGACGTCAATCTGGTCACGCCCAAGGGCGTGGTTGCCCACGAGGACACCGACGGGCTGACCGCGCCCGGTGAGCTCGGCGAGCTCGAGCTCTTGCCCGGACACGTCCCGTTGCTCACCGCGCTCAAGCCGGGTGTGTTGACCATCGGCGACAAGTCCAAGGTGCGCTACGCGGTGTCTTCGGGCTACCTGCGGGTCGACCCGTCGGGGGCGATCGAGGTGCTGGTCGAGCAGGCCTTGCTCGGCAGCGAGATCGACGGCGAGGCGGCGCGCGCCGACCTCAAGGCCAGCGAGGCCGAGCTGGCGGCGTGGGCCGACCGCCCCACCGACGGCGACTGGAAGAACGTCGTCAATCGGGTGGCGTGGGCTCAGGCCCGGCTCGACGCGAGCAAGCAACTGCATTGAGTCGGGCTTGGTGCGCAGCGCGCGACGGGCGGGGCGCGACGGGCGGGGCGCGACGGGCGGGGCGCGACGGGCGGGGGTGCCGCGGTTTCTGACCCGCTGAACGCCCGCTACTTGCGGGCGGCCGGCGGGGGGCCGGGCCGGCGCTCAGGCGGGCTGGCGGCGCTGGCGCGGTCGGCGGGCCACTTGCGGGCTGGCGGCGCTGGCGTGACCGGCGGCCACTTGCGGGCCGGCGGCCACTTGCGGGCCGGCGGCGCTGGCGCGACCGGCGGGCTACTTGCGGGCTGGCGGCGCTGGCGCGACCGGCGGGCACTGCGGGCTGGCGGCGCTGGCGCGACCGGCGGGCCACTTGCGGGCTGGCGGCGCTGACGCGACCGGCGGGCACTGCGGGCTGGCGGCGCTGGCGCGGTCGGCGGGCTACTTGCGGGCGGCAGGCGCAGGCAGCAGCGCTGCCCCGGCAGCCGCGGTCGCCGCCGCCGCGAACGCGAACGCGAACGCGGCCTTCGCGGTCTTGCCCTTCTTGACCTTCACCTTGAGCGACCGGGTGCCCAGCGTCGGGTGCCAGGCCTCGACGGTGTAGGTGCCCGGCGGCACGTTGGCGAGCGTGAACGCGCCGTCGGCGCCGGTGACCGCGAAGTACGGGTGGTCGCTGATCACGATCCACGACGACATCCACGGATGCACGTCGCAGTGCAGGGCGACCACGTCGCCGGCCTTGCCCAGGTTGCTGCGCCCGATCGAGGGCGTGGCCGCCGGCTGGCCCAGGTTCCATAGCACCTTGGGCCCCAGGTTCCCGCGCACGTTGTGGAAGGTCGCGTCGGCGTTGCGGATCTCGACGGTCTGGCCGGCCACGATGCCCACCACGCGCGGCGTGTACATGCACTCGCGCTGCTCGATGACCGCCGGCGCGGTCGGGGCCGCGACCGCCGGCGCGCTGCCGACCGTGATGCGCACCAGCACGTCGCGCAGCTTGCCGTGATCGACGACGACGTCCTCGGTGCTGCGCGCCGTCTTCGCGCACACCGGATCGCTCGAGCGGTCGACCAGGGTCGGCGCCGGTGCGTCACCCTTCCAGCTCACGACGCCGACGATGGTGCCGGTGGCGGGCGCGGCCGAGGCGATCGACGGGACCAGCAATGCCAACAGCGCGAGACGCATCGGGGCTGGGACGTGGGCCATGGGCGGGATCTTCATCAGGCCGAGGTGAGCCCGCCGTCGACCACCATGACCGACCCGGTGGTGAACGACGAGGCGTCCGAGAGGAGGTAGACCGCCGCGCCTGCGATCTCCTGAGGCTGGGCGTGGCGAGCCAGCGGCGTGCGCTTCACGACGTGGTCGCGCAGCATGGGGTTGGCGACGATCGCCGACGCGAACTTGGTCTCGACCAGGCCCGGCGCGATCGCGTTGACCCGGATCGCCGCGCCGCCCAGCTCGAAGGCCAGGGTCTGCGTCATGGAGATCACCGCCGCCTTGGTCATGCCGTAGACGCCCTGCATCGGCGCGGCCCGGAGGCCGGCGACCGACGCCACGTTCACCAGCGAGGCGCCACCCTCGCGACTGCGGGCGTGCTTCACCAGCGCGCGCGCGACGTACAGGTAGCCCTTCACGTTCACCTCGACCGTCTTGTCGATGGCGGCCTCGGGCGTGTCCAGGAGCGGCCCGAAGTACGGGTTGGTCGCCGCGTTGTTGACCGCGCCATCGACGCGGCCGAACTTCTCGAGGGCCGCCGCGAACAGCGCCTCGACGTCGTCGGCCTTGCCGGTGTGGCAGACCTGCGCGAAGACCTCGCCGCGGCTCGACAGCCGGGCCGCCGCCGCGTCGAGATCGCCAGGCTTGCGCGACGCGATCATCACTCGCGCGCCAGCGTCGAGGGCCGCGCCCGCGATGGCCTCGCCGATGCCGCGGCTGCCGCCGGTGACGATGACGACCTTGCCTGTCAGTGCTGCCATGCGCGCGAAGGTACCAGACGGCTCCGGGCGAGCCCGCGCCCGCCGCGCGCGGTCGGCCCGCCGCCTGCGCTAAGGGCCCGCGAATGAACAAGTCGACCGTTCTCGCGGCCGATCCATCCCGGCTGGCTGCGTTGCCGGTTCCGGTCCTCGGGTCACCTCCGTCGAGGATGCTCCCCTGCGGTCCTCACCGTCGCCTTGCCCTCCGGGCGCCTCGACCCCGATCCTCGATCGACTTGTCCATTCGCGGGCCCTAAGCTCCCGGGCTCGCGCATGCTCCCTGACGAAGACCACGAGACGATCACGCAGCACGATCCGACGCGCCTGCGCGCCGACGAGGCGCTGAGCGTCGCGACCGACTTCGAGCAGCGCTACCGCCTCGGCCCCGAGCTGGCCCGCGGCGGCCTGGCCCGCATCTGCGACGCCTACGATCGGGTGCTGCACCGCCAGGTCGCGGTCAAGCAGCTCTTCGAGCGCACCCCGGACGGCGACACCCGCTTCCTGCGCGAGGCTCGCATCACCGGTCGGCTCGCCCACCCGAACATCGTGCCGATCTACGACCTCGGCCTCGACGCTCACGGCGCGCCGTTTTACGTCATGAAGTGGGTGCTCGGGCGCACGCTGCACGACCTCATCGAGGACCGGCCGCTCCTCGACGATCGCCTGGCGCTCCTGCCTAACGCGATCGCGATCACCGACGCGCTGGCCTATGCCCACAACGCTGGCGTCGTGCATCGCGACCTCAAGCCGGCCAACGTCTTGGTCGGCGACTTCGGCGAGACCATCGTCATCGACTGGGGCCTCGCGCTCGAGCTCGACTCGCCCGACGACGCGCCGCGGCCTTCGGGCGAGCGCGGTCGCGACTCCGCCGACGGTCGTCTCACCTCGGTCGGCAGCGTCATCGGCACGCCGGCGTACATGCCGCCCGAGCAGGCCCGCGGCGAGCGCGTCGATGCTCGCGCCGACGTCTACGCGATCGGCGCGCTCCTGTATCATATCCTCGCTGGCAACCATCCGTACGGCGACGAGATCGAGGGCATCTCGTCGATCGAGGCGCCGGTGTGGATCCGCGTGCTCGACCACGCGCCGCACCGCCTGGGCACGATCGCGCCCGAGGTGCCTCCCGAGCTGGTCGCGATCGTCGAGCGCGCCATGGCCCGCGAGCCGCGCGATCGCTACCCGACCGTCGCCGCGCTGGGCGCCGCGGTCGCCGGCTTCGTCACTCACCACCAGTCGTTGCGGCTGGCCGCCACCGCCGTGCGCCGCGACGACGAGCTCGCGCAGCGCATGCGACAGGTGTCGATCGCCGATCCGGTCACGGTCGCGCAGGTCTATCGCGAGGCCGACGTGGTGCGCTTCGGCTTCGACCAGGCCCTCGCGGGCTGGGCCGAGAACCCCGACGCCCGCGCCGGCCTGACCCGGTTCCGCCTGCGCCTGTTCGACTTCGAGTGCGCCGTCGGCAACCTGGCCGGCGCCGCCGCGCTCGCCTCCGAGCTGCCGCCCGACGACGCTCGCACCCAGCGCCTGGACGCGCTCCACGGTGAGCGCTCGCGCCGCGACGCCGAGCTGTCCGAGCTGGTCCACGGCCGCGACCGCACCGTCGGAGGCCGCGAGCGCCTCATCGTGCTGGTCGTCCTGGGCGCGCTGCTCATGTACTTCCTCGCCGAGGCCTTCGCCACCCACCGCGCGCTCACCGACGCCGGCGCCGGACGCCGCATCTTCTACAACTCGCTCATGGTCACGGGGCCGGTGGTGGTCCTGATGGGCATCTGGCGCCGCAAGCTGTTCGCCAACGAGTTCTCGCGCCGGGCCGGGCGCGTGCTGCTGGCGCTGCTGGTCGCGACGGTCATCCACCGCGCGATCGGCATCATCGTTCATCAGCCCGCGCCCAACACCTACATGTTCGATCTGCTCATGATCGCGGTCGCGCTGGTCGGATTCGGCGGCCGGGCGGGCGTCGCGCTCGGCCTCGGCGCGACCGCCGCCGCCTGGATCTGTGCTCTCGAGCCGCGCTGGGTGCTGCTGGTCTACAACGTGACGATCGTGAGCTACGCCGCGATCCTCGCCGTCGCCTGGACCCGGCGCTCGAGCAACGTCTAGGCTACGCGCCGCTGTCGCCGACCAGGCGGCCCATCTCCTCGGCCTCGGCGCGCGCGGCGCGGGTCAGATGCTCGAAGCTGATCGGGCTGCGATCCTCGGCGGCGTAGAACGCGGCGCGCAAGACCGCGTTCTTGATGCCACCGCCGGCGAGCTCGAAGCGGCGGCCCAGCTCGGCGAACGCCACGTCGGCCGCCAGCGGCGCCGCCGACGGGATCATCGATTGCCACAGCAGCGTGCGCTGGTTGGCATCGGGCATCTGGAACGCGATGCGGAACTTGATGCGGCGGCGGAACGCCTCGTCCATCGCCGCGTCGAGGTTGGTCGTGAGGATCGTCATGCCGTCGTAGGCCTCCATGCGCTGCAGGAGGTAGTTGATCTCGTTGTTGGCGAAGCGATCGTTGGCGCTCTTCACGTCGGTGCGCGACGAGAACAAGCTGTCGGCCTCGTCGAAGAGCAAGATCACCTGCGCGCGCTCGGCCTCGTCGAAGACCCGGGCCAGGTTCTTCTCGGTCTCGCCCACCCACTTGCTGGTCACGCGCGACAGGTCGACTCGGTACAGCTCGCGCTCGAGGGCCTGGGCCAGCACCGAGGCCACCATGGTCTTGCCGGTGCCGGGCGGCCCCGAGAACAGGCACGACAGCCCGCGTCCGTAGGCCATCTTGCGCCGGAAGCCCCAGTCGTCGAAGACCTGGGCCCGGTAGCGCGCGTGATTGAGGATGTCGATGATCGCGTCGGAGACCTCGTTGGGCAGGACCACGTCGTCCCAGGTCAGCGAGGTCGTGAACGGCTCGGCGATCTCCGACAGCGCGTGGTCGGCCTGGCGCCGCACCGCGTGGATGACGGCGTTGGCGGTGAGCGCGCCGTCGTCGCCTTGGGCGACCGTCGCGCGGGCCTCGCGCACCGCGCGATGGATGAGCCCGGGCGTCAGGTTGAAGCGATCGACCAGGCGATCCTCGAGCGGCTCGGGGCCGACGTAGGCCAGCGCGCGGGTCCAGGCCCGGCGCTGCTCCTCGGGCCGCAAGGTCGGCAGCGCGATCTCGAACAGGCCGTCGGCCAGGGCGTGGAGCGGTCCGGCGGCGCGCTCGCTGGTGATGACCACGACGCCGCGGTGCTCGCGCAGGAGCCGCGCCAGCGCCGGCCCGAAGCGGCTGGTCCGCTCGGTGCCCTCGAACCAGTCGTCGGCGCGCACCAGCAGCGCCGCCCGCGCCAGCACCGCCTCACGCGCCAGCTCGGCCAGCCGCTCGGCGAACGCCGCTGGCTCGTCGGGGAGCCGGGCCAGCTCGACCGTCAACAGCGGCATGCCGAACTGGTGAGCCAGCAGCGTGCCGACGATGGTGCGCCGGCCGATGCCGCGCCCGCCGACCAGCACCAGGCGCGGTCGTCCGTCGGGCGCTTCGACGGCCCGCCACAGCGCCGCCGCGATGGCCTTGCCGGTCTCGGGCGCGACCAGCAGCTCCTCCCGCGGCGGCCAGGTCGGCGGCTCGAAGGACGCCGCCGCGGTCAGGTGGGCCGGCAGCGGCGTGTCGACGCCGGCCAGGAAGTCGAGCACTCGCGACGGCACCGACACCACCGCGCCCAGCCGGGGCGGATCCATGCCCCAGCCGGCCTGCGCGTCGACGCGGACCAGGCGGTGTCGGACCAGCGGCGCCTCGTCGCGCAGGCGCTGCGCCACTCGGGGCGCGTCGGCCGGCGTCGCCGCGACCAGCTCGGCGATGAACCCCACCGTCGGCCGGCGAATCGTGAAGTCGGCCAGCGCGAACGTGTAGAGCCGCCCCAGATCCACCGACTCGAAGGGCGCCGCCGCCGCCGCCAGCACCTGCACGTCGAGCTCGTCGAGCCCGAACAGCAGGAGCAGCCGCTCGAGGCGTGAGCTGGGGTCGCGGGCCTGGAGCGCGGCCGCCTCGCGCCCGACCTCGGCCTCGGCCTCCTCGAGGGACGGCCAGCCCGCGCGCTCGGCGGTGCGGGCCGGCGGGGTGTCGCGCGGCCCGGCCAGGTTGCGGGCTTCACCGAGGCTGACGAACAAGTCTGACAGCTTGCCGTCGGCCTGAACCAACCGGTGGCCGTGGCGGGCGACGTAACGCTTCACGCAGGCAAGCACGAATCGGTGAACGGACATCGGCCGCCATGGTACCGTCCCGGGTCAAACCCAGGGGGCACCTGATGAGTCTCACGTCGTCTGAAACCCAGATCGAGTCCAAGCAGCCGCAGCAGTCCCCGGAGGTCGCCGCCGGCGCCACCGCGACGCCCGAAGAGATCGGGCAGCAAAGCGCGCAGAAGGGCCAGGCCAGCGAGCTCAACGGGTTCCTCAAGGGCGGCGCCGAGGCCAAGCCCCTCGACGCCGGCATGCGCGGCAAGGCCGAGAAGTCGCTCGGCATGGACCTCGGCGGCGTTCGCGTCCACCAGGGCGAGGGCGCGCAGGCTGCCGCCAGCGACCTCGGCGCCAAGGCGTTTGCCCACGGTCAGGACATCGTCCTGGGCGCGGATGTCGCCAACGACACCAACCCGATCATGGCCCACGAGCTCGCCCACGTGGCCCAGCAGCAGGGCGCCGCGCCTGGGGTCGCCAAGAAGTCCGAGAAGGGCAGCTCAGGCAGCGCCTACGAGCACGACGCCGACCAGGCCGCCGGCAGCATCATGATGGGCCTGCCGGCCAAGGTGCAGCAGACCGGCGCCGAGTCCGTGATGTGCTTCGAGGGCGCCGAGCACATGGCGCTCGGCAACGCCGCGTGGGGCGGACGCACCGCCACCGTCGGACAGGTGACCTTGCCGGCCGGCGCGTTCACCGCGCTCCAGGGCGACTTCTTCGGCACCTTCGAGGAGATGCAGCGGGCCTGCGAGACCAACCCGAAGCTGATCTACGACTATTACGAGGTGCTGGTGCGGGAGAAGGGCCTGCGCGAGGCTCACGAGCGCGATCCGCTGCACAACGCGGAGCCCGACTCCAACGGCCCGATCATGGTCGCGAGCGCGCGCAACGGCCGCAGCCCGATGGACTACCTGGGGTTGGCCGCGACCAACTTCAACCACTTCTCCGAGCAGAACGTCGAAGGCGACAAGCTGTTCAACATGCAAGCGACGGCCAACCCGGCGTATGCCGCCGATATCAATGACGCCCACGCCAAGTTCGGCCACAACATCGCGCAGTGGCTGAGCGGCCACATGGGCGCCGCCAAGAGCGCCTTCGAGGATGGCCTGGCCGGTCGCGAGCTCGGCGGCGTCGGCATCGCCATGGACGCCTCGGCGTCGCACTACCTCACCGACTCCTTCGCCGCCGGCCACATGCGCGTGCCGCGCATGGAGATGTACAACGCCTACCAGGCGCATTTCCGGCTCAAGGCCCACGTCGTGGTCAATCACACCGTCGACCAGATCCCGAGCGAGATCGATCTGTCGCAGTTCCTCGCCGCGATCGCGCCCATGGGTACCGGCGCGCTCATCCCGTCGATGAAGGTCAGCACCGCGTCGGTGAAGACCGCGATCCGCGCCAAGCTCAGCCCGCTCGCCGACTCGCTCGGCAACTCGATCGGTGAGAAGATCGCCGGCTTCTCGGCGAAGGTGCTGCACGACCACGACAACGAGACCGGCGTTCATGTCTTCAGCGACGAGAACAAGGCCGGTTGGGAGGCCAAGGGCGACCACGCGCTGGTGAAGTCCAAGGAGAACGAGGCTGCCGCGATCGCTTGCACCACGGCCTCGGCGAAGCACGTCCAGGACCTGCACGCGATGGGCACTCAACAGCGGAGCACGCGCGGCCCGCAGGCCGGGCAGGGCACCAACGTCGTGATGCCCTACAAGACGCTCAAGCCGATCACCGGCAAGATCCCGCAGCTCAGCGCGGCGACCAAGGCCGAGGACAGCGGCCCCGGCGAGGCGCGTGACTGGCACCTGACGACGATGAGCGACGACTACTGGCAGAAGATCAAGGGCAACGCGATGGCGTCGATCGTCGACACCGTCAAGTCCGGCACCGCCGCCGTGAAGGACATGATCCGCGATGCCATCCACGCTCAGATGCTCATCTTGACCGCGCGCCTCGGCGCGGTCGCCGGCGCCATCCAGGGCCAGATCGACGCCATCGTCAACTACCTGCTCACGTTCGTGCCCGTCATCGACGTGTCGGCGTGGGCCATGCAGATGGTCGTCCGGTGACCCGGCCCCGCTGGCGCACGCCAGTCGCCGCTCCTCACCACGCGCGCATCGCCGTCGTCGGCGACGGCGTGTTCCTGCCCAGTCACGACGTCGCGCGCAACGACGTGCTGGCGCGCTACCAGCTCGCCGACGGCGAGCGCGCGTGGGAGGTGCCGCTGCCGACCCTCGCGATCGACGACGCGTTCAACGCGGTCGCGACCTTCGGCGACGACGCGACCGTGTACCTGGCCCAAGGCGGACAGGTCGCAGCCTTCGCCGCCGCCGACGGGGCGCACCGCTGGGACGCCACCGTGCCGGGCGAGGCGTTCACCGCCGACGTCCAGCTCGACGGCGACCGGATCTATCTGGGGTCGCGTAGCTCGCGGCTGGTCGCGCTCGATCGGCGCGACGGCACGGTCGGGTTCCAGACCGAGGATCGCGCGACCGCCCTCGACGCCGTCGTGCGCGGCGGCGCGGTCATCACGCGCTCGAGCGAGCTGCCCGACGTGCGGGCCTTCGACGCCGCGACCGGCGCGCCGCTGTGGCAGCACGCCATGTCGGCGCCGTTTCCCATCACCGGGCGGCTCGGCACGTCGCTCGCGCTCGGCCGCACCGACTACCTCGTCGTCGACGGTGAGCGCGCGATCCTGTCGCTCGACCCCAAGACCGGCGCGGTGCGCTGGCAGGAGCCGGTGGTCGGCCTCGCCAGCTACGCCTTCGCCGGCGCGGTCGTCGTGGTCACCGACGGCGCGTCGGTGCGCGGCATCGACGCCGCGACCGGCAAGGTCCACTGGCGCCACCCGAGCGGCGGGCTGTCGCTGGTCGCCCCGCTCGACGAGAGCGCGGTGCTGCTGGCCCTGCCGACCGCGATCTGCACGGTCGACCCTGGCAACGGCACGATCAAGGAGCACGCCCGCCACGGGCTGCATCCCCAGGACCGCGTGCTCGACGCCCGGGCCGGCAGCGTCGCGCTCACGACCGACAACGGCACCGCGCGCTGGTACCGCCACGTCGGCGGCTCGCTGCTCGAGACCACGATCGGCGAGACTGTCGCCCGCGCCGGCAACCCCGCCGCCCACGGCGTGGTGCAAGCCGTGATCGCCGCTGGTGGCGTGGTGACGTTCGATACTGCCCGCGAGCTCGCCTTCTTCGGCGCGTAGCGCGTCGGCGGTGCGGCGGCCGGGCCGCGACGGTGCGGCGGTAGGCGGTGCGGCGGTAGGCGCGGTGGCGCGGTGGCAGCCTCGGGCGCGCGGCGCGCTTGACGTAACGCAGCGCGTCGGTCATAAGTGAATGACGGTTCATTCACTGTCCGATCTGTGGATCGGGTCGAGTCAAAGCAGTACCCGCCGGAGGTTCCCGATGTCCCAGCCGATCAACCGCTACAAGGCCGACCTGCGTGACGTTCGCTTCGCGCTCTTCGAGCAGTTCAAGCTGCAAGACATCCTCGGCGCCGCGCCCTACGCCAACTGGGGCCGGGACGAGGTCGAGACCGTCCTCGAGGAGATCTACACCTGGTCCAAGGACGTCCTGGGGCCGCTCAACGCGGTCGGCGACGCCGAGGGCTGCAAGCTGGTCGACGGCAAGGTGACGACGCCCGAGGGCTTCAAGCGGGCGTGGAAGTCGCTCTACGAGGTCGGCTGGCGCCGGCTGTCGGTGCCCGAGCGGTTCGGCGGCCAGGACGGCCCGTTCACGCTCCACGCCGTCGCCGAGGAGATCATGTGCGGCGCCAACGTCGCGTTCAACATGTACCCGGCGCTCACCCAAGGCGTCGCCGACGTCGTGCAGCACTTCGGCAGCGAAGAGCAGATCGCCGCGTACGGCAACAAGCTCCATGACGGCACCTACGCCGCGACCATGTGCCTGACCGAGCCCCACGCCGGCTCCGACGTCGGCAGCTCGGTCACCAAGGCGGCGTCGATCGGCGGCGGCCGTTACAAGATCCGCGGCACCAAGATCTACATCTCGGGCGGCGACCAGGATCTGTCGAAGAACATCTTGCACCTGGTGCTGGCCCGCACCGCCGACGCGCCGGCCGGCACCAAGGGTCTGTCGCTGTTCATCGTCCCGCGCGATCGCCCCGACGGCACGTCGAACGACGTCAAGGTCTCCTCGATCGAGCACAAGATGGGCATCAAGGCCTCGGCGACCGCGGTGCTCAACTTCGGCGACGACGACAACTGCATCGGCGAGCTGGTCGGCGTCGAGGAGCAAAAGGGCATGTCCCAGATGTTCCACCTCATGAACTACGCCCGCATCGGCGTGGGCGTGCAGGGCCTGGCGGTGGCGTCGGCGGCGTATCTCAACGCGGTCGACTACGCCAAGGAGCGCAAGCAGGGCCCGTCGATCAAGCAGTGGAAGGACGCCTCGGCGCCCCGGGTCGCGATCATCGAGCACCCCGACGTGCGCCGCATGCTCCTCGACATGAAGAGCAAGGTCGAGGGCATCCGCGCGCTGGTCATCAAGCTGACGCTGCACATCGACAAGGCCAACGCGACCCCTGGCGACGAGGCCGCCCAGGCGTACCACCAGGGTCAGGTCGATCTGCTGGTGCCGCTGGTGAAGGCCTACGGCTCGGACCAGGCGTTCCAGGTCTGCGCGACCGCGATTCAGACCCTGGGCGGCGCCGGGTATCTCAAGGATCACCCGATCGAGCAGTACTGCCGCGACGCCAAGATCTTCTCGATCTACGAGGGCACCAACCACATCCAGGCCCTCGACCTGGTCGGGCGCAAGCTCGGCCAGCGCGGCGGCGCCAACCTGCAGGCGTTCATCAAGGACGTCCAGGCGTTCGCGACCGCGCACAAGGAGCACCCGATCTACCGGGACGCCGCGGTCACCCTCGGCGCCGCGGCCGACGCGGTCATGAGCACCGCGATGCGGTTCCTTGGCTGGTTCGGTGGCGGCAAGATGGAGATGGTCCCGCTCGCGGCCAACCGCTTCCTCGAGATGATGGCCGAGACCGCGATCGGCTGGCTGCTCCTCGACGCTGCGGTCATCGCCGACGCCGCGGCCACCGCGCTGCCGGCCGACCACGCCGACCGCGCCTTCTACGCCGGCAAGCGCTACTCGGCGCTGTTTTTCGCGAGCAACGTGGTCGCGACCGTGCCCAGCAAGGCCGCGCAGGTCGGCAAGGAAGACCGCTCGCCCATCGACATCCCGACCGAGGCCTTCGCGACGGTCTGACCGGTCCGCGCGGCAGGCGCGATTCGACGAGGCGTAAGGGCCCGCGGACCCAGCCGGCGGTGGCGGGCAGCGCGACGGGCCACGGCGTGGTGCTCGCGCCCGCGCCGGTGCTGTCCCGCTTCGGGCTGGTGCCGCTGCGCCGCCACGCATCGGCTCACCCACCCGGGTCTTTCAGATTCCCGCCGAGAAGCTTCACCGGCTCCGACGTGTATCGTGCGCGCGATGCAGCTCCCGCCTTTGGCTCACGACGCCGAGGAGATGTGCGCGCACCTCCTGCGCCTCGACACCACCAACCCGCCGGGTAACGAGCGGCCGGCGGTGGACTACCTCGCGGGCAAGCTGGGCGAGGTCGGCTACGAGGTGACGATCCTCGAGTCGGCGCCGACCCGCGCCAACCTGGTGGCCCGCTACCAGGGCGATGGGCGCGCGCAGCCATTGCTGTTGTCGGCGCACCTCGACGTCGTCGAGGCCGACCCGTCGAAGTGGGAGCACCCACCGTTCGCGGGCGTGGTCGCCGACGGCTGCCTGTGGGGCCGCGGCGCGATCGACATGAAGAACATGGCGGCGATGTCGGTGGCGATCCTGCGCCGCCTCGCCGTCGACAAGCCGGTGCTGGCGCGCGACGTCATCTTCGCCGGCGTCGCCGACGAGGAGGCCGGCTGCGATCACGGCTCGCGGTTCTTGGTCGAGCAGCACCCCGAGCTGGTGCGCGCCGAGTACGCCATCGGCGAGTCGGGCGGCTTCTCGCTGCACCTGGGCTCGACGACGTTCTATCCGATCCAGGTCGCCGAGAAGGGGCTGTGCTGGGTCCGCGCCCGCTGGACCGGCGAGCCCGGTCACGGCTCGATGCCGCGCCCCGACAGCGCGGTGATCCGCATGGCGCACGGCCTGGCCGCGCTGGGTGCGGCCCGCATGCCGGTGCACGCGACGCCGTACCTCACCGACTTTCTCGACGCGGTGGCGCTGCGCCAGCCGGCGATCGCGCGTCCGCTGGTGAAGCTGTTGGCGCGGCCCGAGCTGTTGGCGCGGCTGCTGCGCTTGCGACCCGACGCCGGCATCGCGCGCAGTCTGGGTGCGCTGCTGTCCAACACCGCGTCACCGACGGTGGTGCGGGCCGGCGGCAAGACCAACGTCATCCCCGGCGTCGCCGAGGTCGAGATCGACGGCCGCACGCTGCCGGGCCAGACCACCGAGGACTTCCTGCGCGAGCTGCGCGCGATCCTCGGCGACGACGTCGAGCTCGAGGTCATGCGCGAGGCGCCGCCGATCGTGACCGAGCCGGTGCGCTCGCCGCTCTACGATCTGATGGCGCGCAACTTGGTCGCCCGCGAGCCCGACGCGGTGGTCGTGCCGTACATGATCCCCGGCTTCACCGACGCCAAGTGGTTCACCCAGCTCGGCGCCAAGTGGTACGGCTTCTCGCCGGTCAAGATCGAGCGCGACTCCGGCATCCGCTTCGCCGACATGTTCCACGGCCACAACGAGCGCATCCCGGTCGCCGGCCTGCACTGGGGCACCGAGCTCTTGCACTCGGTCGTCCGCGAGTTCGCCGCGACGCCGTGACATCCTCGCGAGGGCAACCAATCCTCGCGAGGGCAACCCTCGCTCGGGCATCCGCGCGCGTTTCGGTTCCATCGGGCTCCCGAGGGGGCGGCACGGCGGTGGGGCGGTTAGCGGTGGGGCGGTTAGCGGCGGCGGGGGCGCTTGGGCTTTTTGCGAACGGGTTTGCGAGCGGGAGGTTTCTTGCGGGGCGGGGTGGGCGCGACGGTGGGCTGGGCGGGCGCGGTGCCGGCATCGACGGTGTCGGTGTCGGTGAGTGGCGGGTTGGTGAGCGGTGGGTCGGTGAGTGATCCGGCGGCGTCGTCGAGGGCGGCGGCGTCGGGCGGGGCGGCGAGGGGGACGGCGTCGAGAGGCGCGGGGGCGGCGTCGAGAGGCACGGCGGCGGGCGGTGGAGACGCGAGCGGTGCGCGCGCGGAGTCGGGGAGGGGGGCGTCGGGGGCTGGGGTGGCGACGGGCTCGTCGAGCGGATCGTCGGGGGCGAGGGCGGCGTGGGTGATGAGGAAGGAGAGCGCGGCGATGACGACCGCGGCGATGGCGATGGGCCACCAGTTGCGCGGCGCGCCCGGGCCGAGGCTGACGGCAGGAAGCGAGACCGCGCTCAGCGGGTGCGCGGTGCCGGGGCGCGGATGAGCCCGGGATGGCGCGGGCGGACCGAAGGCGCTGAAGCCGACCGACGACGCGGTGACCGGACGCGGATAGGGTGACGGCGGATCGACGCGCGGCGGGGCGGCGGCAGCGCGCGGCGGGGCGGCGGGCTCAGGCCGGATCAGGGCAGGATGGGCGGCAGGGCCAGCGATCGGCGCGGGAGATGATTTTGGCGGGTATGGCGACGCGCGCGCGGGTGGCGGTGGCGCGGGCGGCGCTGTCGCGAGTGGAGACGGCGGCGCGGGCGGCGTGGGCGGCGGCCCGGTGGGACGTGCGGGCGGGGCCTCGCTGGTGGCGCCCATGGCGTTGGCGCGGGTGGCCGGGCGGCGCGGCGGGCGGCGCGGCTCGCGGGGCGGATCGTCGAGGGCCGAGGCCGCCGCGCGGGGCCCGTCGAGACGCGCCAAGGCGGCGTCGATCTCGCCGGGCTCGTGGTCGAGGTGCATCGGCGCGCTGAACGTGGGCGCCTCGGCCACGTCGTCGGGGCTGCGAGGCCGGTGGCCGCTCGCCGTCGACACTTCCTCGAAGCCGGCGTCGGGCAGCCGCGACATGCGGGTCTGCTCTTCCTCGAAGGTGTCGAGCACGCGCCGCGCCGCCGACAGGCCTGTGCCCTCCACGTCGGCGAAGGTGTCGGCGGTGCGGATGCGCAGCACCGTCGGCTCGGCGACGTCGAAGTTGGCCGCGGTGCGCTTCGCGCGCTCCTTGCCGCTGGCTCGCGCGGCCGTCGAGCTCTCGGGCCCGCCCAGCGGCGAGCGCTCGACCCCGACCACCAGTCGCGCCAGGGCCGCCGCGGGATCGCCCGACGAGTCGTCGAGGGAGTAACGCAGCCCGCGCAGTCGCTTGCCCAGCTCGCCCGGGTTGGGCAAGCGCTGGTCGGGATCGCGGGCCAGCGCCTCGACGAGGATGGTGTCGAGATCGGCGGGCAGCGAGGGGTCGAGATCGCGGACGTGGGCGATCGAGCCTTCGCGCACCGCGCGCAGGGCCTCGAAGTCGGCGAGGCCGCTGAACAGCCGGCGGCCCAGCGCCAGCTCCCACATGATCACCGCGACCGCGAAGACGTCGGCGCGACCGTCGACCGGCGTGCCGCTGGCCTGCTCGGGCGACACGTAGCCGAAACGGCCGCGCAGGCCGCCCGCGCTGGTGCCGTCCTCGGGCCGCTTGGCGAGCCCGAAGTCGGTGAGCTTGACCTCGCCGGCGCGCGACACCAGCACGTTGGTCGGCGTGACGTCGCGATGCACGAGCCGCATCGTCGCGCCGTCGGGGCCGATCGCGTGCTGCGCGTGATCGAGCGCCTCGCACACCTCGGCACCGATGTGCAGCACCAGATCGATCGGCAGACGCTGGCGCTGCTTCTCGAGGTTGCGCTGGAGCGCGCCGAGGTCGACCCCGTCGACGAACTCCATGACCAGGAAGTGGTGACCGTCGTCGCCGACGCCGACGTCGAAGATCTGCACGACGTTGCGATGCCGCAAGATCGACAGGATCTTGGCCTCGGCGATGAGCAGCTCGACGAACCGCGGGTCCGACGACAGGTGCGGCAAGATGCGCTTGATCGCGACCGGCTTCTCGAAGCCGCCCGCGGCGATGGCCTTGCCGCGAAAGATCTCCGCCATGCGTCCGGCGCCGATGCGCTCGAGCACTTCGTAGCGGGTCACCGAGGCAAAATACCACGCGCGCCTGGCCCGCCGTCACACCCGGCACGGTACCGTCGCGCCGTGATCGAGGCTGCGATCGACGCGCTCCTCGCCGAGGCGATCGACGCCGGCGTGTGCTCCGCGGCGGCGGCCTCGGTCGGCGCGCCCGGTCGGCGCACCGAGTGGCTGCGCGGCCGCACCCACACCGCGGGCGTGCCGATCGGCGCGACCACGCCCTTCGATCTGGCGTCGGTCACCAAGCCGATGGCGACCGCGATGGTCGCGCTCACGCTGGTCGAGGCGGGCCAGCTCGCGCTGGGCGCCTCGGCGGCGCGCTGGCTGCCCGCGCTGCCCGCCCCGATCACGGTCGGCCACCTGCTCGGTCACGCCAGCGGCCTGCCGGCCCACGCCAAGCTCTACGAACGGATCTGGGGCGGCGAGGTCCAGGGCGATCCGCGCGCGCTGCTGGTCGAGCTGGCGTCGACGACGCCGCTGGCCTACTCGCCCGGCGAGCTCGCGGTCTACAGCGACCTCGGCTTCATCACGCTGGCCGCGGTGTGCGAGCGGGCTGGCGACGCGCCCTTCGAGGAGCTGGTCGCCGACGCGCTGGCGCCGCTGGGGCTGGTCGGCACCCGCTTCGTCGATCTCCGCAAGGGCGAGCGGCTCGCCGGCGCGCCCGCCACCGAGCTCGACGTGCGGCGCGGCCTGGTGGAGGGCGAGGTCCACGACGAGAACGCTCACGCCGGCGGTGGCATCGCCGGCCACGCCGGGCTGTTCGCGCCGATCGGCGACGTCGCGCGCTTCGCCGCCGCGATGGCGACCGCGCCCGAGCTCGGCGTGGCCGGGATCTCGGCCGAGCTGATGCGGCGCGCCTTCACGACCGCCGCCGCGCCCGCGACCTCGTGGCGGCTGGGCTGGGACACGCCGTCGGTGGTGCCCGGGGTCTCGCATGCCGGCGACCGCTGGCCCCGCGACCGCGCGGTGGGTCACCTCGGCTACACCGGCACGTCGGTGTGGCTCGACTGGGCGCGCGGCGGCTACGCGGTGCTCTTGACCAACCGCGTGCATCCGCGGCGCCATCGCCCGGAAGCCATGGGTATCAAGGAGTTACGCAGACGATTCGGTGATCTGGCGTGGGCCATGATCGATCGGTAGAGGCTGCGCTGACGATTTGTTTGGCATCGCCCGACACATTTGCCAGTGCCCGACTCTATCGGCACATGAAGGCAGGAACGTGCATCGTCTCCTCGGGCTTGCTGGCCCTCTCGCTCGCCGCGGTGTCGCTGGGTAACGCCGAGGCGGCGTGCCCCAAGCTCGACTGCGGCAGCAACTCGCCGGTGATGAAGCAGTTCGCTTTCCACGAGCTCAACGAGACCGGCGGCTACAACGCCGAGGGTCTGCGCATCGCCGGCCTGTGGAGCAACGGCACGATGTACCGCGCCGACGTCGTGGGCGCCGAGCTGGTCGCGCGCAACTCGAGCGGCGCGATCGTGCTGCAGGGGCTCGCGCTCGAGGGCGCGTACTTCGACCTCGCGAGCGACGCGGTCCCGGCCGAGCACTTCCGGATCTCGATCGATCACGTGAGCTACGGCCTCAAGCTGTGGGTCGACCCCACCGCCGAGCGTTACTACACGTACCGGCTCAACTGGCGCGACGCCCAGATGGTGCAGACCGAGGCGCCGGCCGAGCCGCTGTGCCCGATGCCACCGTCGACGAAGTACGGCGCCTGGGGTGAGAACTACGGCAACATGCTCGAGTCGGTGCTGTTCGCCGGCGATCGGTATGACGCGCGGGCCAAGACCGTCGTCGCCAACGGTCGGGGCGCGCTCAACTGGTTCAACGTGTCGTGCGCCGGCAGCACGCCGTACAAGCTGTTCATGACCCGTCACACCGACATCACCTCGGACAGCACGCACCAGAGCGAGCTCGATGAGCGCCAGGCGATGCTCAAGATGTACGTCTCCGACGTGTGTGGCACCGGCGATGCGCTCACCAAGCAGGGCACGCCGCTGCACTGGAACAACCTGCCGGGCTGGGGTTACACCAGCAGCGCCGACTACTCGAGCGAGGCGCTGTGGAACCAGCGCGGCGCGATGTGCCTCACCCAGCACCGCCTCGACCAGCTGTTCGCGAGCGAGCTGGCGCAGTGCCCGCTGCCCCGGTGCGCCGACGCGTACCCCGGCTTCGACGCGCTGGCGCCGTCGACCTGGCCCCAGGACGCCCACGTGGTCAGCACGCTGCCATACCAGCCGTAATCAAAGACCGCCTCAGGGCCCGCGAACGAACAAGGCGACCGTTCTCGCGGCCGATCCATCCCGGCTGGCTGCGTTGCCGGTTCCGGTCCTCGGGTCACATCCGTCGAGGATGCTCCCCTGCGGTCCTCACCGTCGCCTTGCCATCCGAGCGCCTCGACCGC